>Ga0070741_10004631_pt1 | contig 31856 bp, 31 predicted proteins | sample Coa_R1_4_FD_66440 | JGI IMG/M metagenome (GOLD analysis project Ga0070741, IMG submission 66440) | Surface soil microbial communities from Centralia Pennsylvania, which are recovering from an underground coalmine fire - Coalmine... | ecosystem: Environmental > Terrestrial > Soil > Unclassified ... | reverse complement strand
CACGTCTGGGTGGCGCACGACGTCGCCGGGGTTGCCGGCGGCGATGACCCGGCCGAGGTCCACGGCGGCGAGGCGGTCGCAGGCGGCGAGGAGCAGCGGCACGTCGTGGGCGACGATGACCGTGCCGCCGGAGGCGGTCAGGGCTCCCGCCACCGTCACCGTCCCCAGATCGGCGACGGCCGACGCCCCCTCGGCGGTGGCCGCCGCCCGTTCCCGGGCCCCGGCCAGCGAGGCCGGGCCCGCCGCCGGCGGGGCGGCCAGCGTCCGTTCCGCATGGGCTTCGCCCCCGGAATCCGCCCGGGTGGGCGGCGGGAGCTGCCCGACCAGCGGCTGGGGGACGAGCGCGCCGAGCAGGCCGGGCTGCACGGCCGCCGCCTCGGCCCGCGCCGCCCGTCCGGCCAGGTCGCCGGTGGCCGTGCCGAAGCCGGCGGCGAGGCTGAGCCCGGCGGCCACCGGCCCCGCCTCGGCGACCTGCGAGCCGGCGTGCCCCACGGGCTCGCGCCGACCGCCCCCGGCCGCCTGCGTGGCGGGGAGGGGCGGCGCGGCCACCGCGCCCGTGATCACCAGGGCACCGGCGGCGGCCAGAACCCGCTGGCGCCGCGTCCCCCGGGACCTCCCACCGACCGGCGACGTCCGCATGCTCCTCCTCGAGGGTCCGGCGCGACCGGACGGCGAGCCGGTGAACGGGCCATGATTCTCCTACGGTCTATCAGTTTGAATGTGTCATTCAAACTCACCACACCAGCACCATGTGGCGCGGCCGGATGATCGGGCCGGTCGCCGGAAGGCGTTCTCCCTACCGTTCCCGCCGCTGCAGCTGGCGGGAGATCTTCTTGCGGGCGCTGTGGAGACGCGACATGACCGTGCCGACGGGCACGTCGAGGATGGCGGCGATCTCGCCGTAGCTGAATTCGCCGACCTCCCGCAGCCAGATCGTCTCCCGGAGCGGGCTCGGGAGCGTGCGCAACAGGTCGAGGACCTCGTCGTACTCCAGACGGAGCACGACGTCGTGCTCGACGGTGGCCGGTCCGGCGGAGTCGAGGACATCCACGAGCACGGCCTGGTGACTCGACTGGCGGATCCGGTCGATGCAACAGTCGCGGACGATCCGGAAGGTCCAGCCGTCGAGGCGTTCCGGGTCGGCCTGGCCCCAGGTCTTCCAGATCCGCATCCATGCTTCCTGGCAGGCGTCCTCGGCGTGGCCGGAACCGACGATCGTCGCCGCGAAGCGGACTGTGTCGGCGAACCGGCGGCGGTAGTGGTCCTCGAACGGGGGCACTCGGGGGTCTGCCGACGGGCTATCGATCGGTCCCGGCGACCCAGCCGGCTCCGCCGGAGGCCGGTGTTGGCGGCAGGGGGCGGCCCGCGGTGGCGGTGACGGCCTCACCGTTGCCCGTCGCCGGCCGGGCCGACGGCCGGACCGGCCGGCTGGGGGGATGCCTCGGGGAGCCAGGTCCCGAGGGAGGCGACCATGACCGGGCGCGGGCGGTGGTGTCCTCCCTCGAGGTCGAACAGGTCCGAGCGCCAGCTGCCGGTGGCGACGCGGTCGCTCCGCACGGTCCCCTCGGCGCGGGCCACCTGGACGGCCAGTTCCACGGCGGCGAAGGAGACCAGCGCCCGGTAGGAATGGCCGTCGGGCACGGCGGCCCGGTACCGGTTGGCCCCCGGCGTGTCACTGTCGGGCCACGGCAGCCCGAGCACGGTGCGGACTCCCTGAGCAGCGGGGCTCCGCTCCAGGTGGGCGTAGGCGGCCGACGGCGGGACCAGGATCCCGCCCGGGGGGCGCCAGCCGAGGAGGGCGGCCGCCCGGGTGCACCGCTCGACCAGGTCGGGGGGGCCGGCCACCACCAGGGCCGAGACGGCCCGGCCTCGCAGCGCGCCCACGGATTCCCGGCAGGTCCCGCCGTCGTCGGCCATCCGCACGGTCTGGCGGCGGGAGGCGACGCCGTCGACCAGCCCGGCGTCGGGACCGTCGCCGACGACGGCGCCCACGGCTCCGGGAATCCCCCGTGCCTCGAGATCATCGGCGAGGCGGACGCCGACCTCGACCGGGGGGGTCTCCGCCGGAACGACGTCGCTCCCCCCGACGGCGGGATCGGCGGGGAAGAGCCACGGGGTCCCGCCCGGGGCAGCCGAACCGGCGCCGCCGACCAGCGCGTCCACCGACCGGCTCATGGCCAGCACCGCCCCCGGATCGTGGGCGGGAGCGGTGCTCAGCTCGACCGGACGGCCCCCCACGCCCCCGGAATGGTTGGCGAGCTCCACGGCCCGCTGGAGCGCCCGGGCGATCTCCCGGGCCTCCTCGTCGTCGGGCAGCACCGCGCCGAGCCGCAAGGCCCGCGACAGGTCCGGGGCGCCCGGAGTCGGCGCGGCGCCCGCCGGGGCCGGCGTGGCGGCCGGGTGGGCGGGGCCGGTGGCGGCTGGGCCCGATGGCCGATTCGGCGCCGACGTCCCGATCGTGGGCCCGGCGGCCGGATGCGCCGCCTCCGAACGGCCGGGGGCGGTGGAGGCGGGGGCCCCGGACGGGAGGCGAGTACCGCCCGGCGCCGCCGCCGGCTCGCCGGCCGGAGCGACGCCCAGCGGCGAGGGGAGGTGCCGGCGGGCGGCCTGAAGGGGATCCGACAGCGACGGTGCCCCGGCCACCCCGACGAGGACGGCGAGGGCGGCGGCCACCGGCACCGCAGCGCCGCCGAACGCCAGCCGCCGGCGGGGTGACACCGGGACGGGCTCCGAACGGACGGCCGCCCGGACCCAGCGCAGTTCATGGACCCGCCGCCGGCAACGCTCGCAGTCTCCGAGGTGCCCGGCAGCCCCGGGGGCCTCCTCGCCGTCGAACCACGCACCCAGCATCAGCGGCGACGGGTGCCGCCGCCGTCCGGGACGCTGCAGGCGGGGGGCGTCACTGTTCGTGATGGTCGGACCCTTCCGTGCTCGGACTCCTCCCCTCGGGAGGGTCGCGCGGGAACGTCAGCTTCCGAACAGACGGTCAGGACGACCGATTCATTCGCGGAAACTGGATCCATCGGGAATCAGGGTTCGAACGGCGAGTTCAAATCGCGTCACTCACCCCGGCGCGGTCAGCCGGCGATCGACACTCGCACCATGACGGCCGGTGGAGTGACCGTTATGGCGATCGCGGAGAGGAGGCCGGCCGCCGTCCCGGCCGCGGGCCGAGCCCCCGCAGGACCACCCGCAGGACGGCCTCCGCCGCCGCTTCGGGGTCGAGCTTTCCGGGCGCAAGCAGGTAGTGGAGACCGGTGATGGTGACCGCACCGAAGACGACGGTTGTGGCCGCCTCCAGGTCGGGCCCGGGATCGAGGCTGGCGTCGGCGACTCCGTCCGCCAGGATCGCGGACACCGGGTGGTGAAAGGCATTGGCCACACCGGCGGCGATCTCGGGCAGCCCGGCGGCCCGGCCCAGGTTGGCGATCAGCGCCCGGCAGGCGGCCGGATGCCCGGCCATGGCCCGGAGCTGGGCCAGCACCACCCGCTCGAGCCGTCTCCGGGCCGACCCCGTCGAGCCGGCGGCGTCGGCGACGGCATCGGCGACGGCATCGAGGAGACGCTGCAAGAGCCAGCCGAGGATGTCCTCCTTGCCGGCGAAGTAGTAGTAGAGCGTCGTCTTTCCGAGGCGGGCGGCCGCGGCGAGGTCCTCCACCCGGGTGTTCTCGAAGCCGCGCTCGGCGATGGCCTCAGCGGCCGCCTCGATCCGGATGGCCATCGACTCGGGAACAGCCCGTCCCATGCTTCGGCTCCCATCGCCTCCGACCGGTCAAGCCTATCCGGAGGGGGCCGGCCCGGAACGGAGCGTCGCGCTCCCCACCGATCCGGCGAAACACCGCGAATACACCACCCAGCAACGCCGTTTGTTGTGACGTAACCATTCTGCGGCCGCCTGGTCCGCTCTCCAACACACCGAGGAGCTCCCCCGTGACACAGAACTCCCGACCGACAACGACGAACAGGCTGCTCGCCCTCGTCCCCGCCGCCGCTCTCGTCCTCGCCGGGGCCATCCCTGCCTCGGCCTCCGTTCTCGCCCTGCCTGGCGCGCCGGCCCCGGCGGCGACGTGCCTTCCGGCGCCGCTGAACGCGGTCTGCGCCCCGGTCGGGAACACGACGCCCGTGCCGGCTGTCCCGGCCCTGCCCGGGGTTCCTGCCCTGCCGGGTGCACGGGTGCTGCCGGGTCTTCCGAACGCTCTCCCCGCCGCCGCACGCTGATCGATCGGGGCACGGAACCGGCGCCCCGGCCTTCCGTCGGGGCGCCGGTTCCTCGCGTCCCCCTCCGACGGGCTCCGTCGCATCGGGCTGGGGACCGGCCGCCTCCCAGACGGCCGGTCCCCCACCGGGGGGGGTTGCCGGGCTAGCAGATCGCCTTGACGATCGGGTTCTGCTGCTGGCAGGTCAGTTGGGATTTCCATTCGTCGGGGAGTTCCTGGACCCACCCGTTGTAGACGTCGGGGTAGGCCCAGACGCCTTGGCCGCCTTCACCGAAGTTGGAGGTCGGGGTGTCGTCGTTGATCTTGCTGGCGGCGCCGCTGGTGACCATGCCACCGACCAGCTTGGCGTCGGACAGGTCGCCGTCGCTGTTGGGGTCACCGTCGATGACCCAGGCCACGTTGGCGAACTTCACGGAGACGTAGCCGAGGTAGCCGCCGCCTTTCTTGGCTCCGAAGTTGATGCCGTGGCAGCCAGGGCCGCAGGGGAACGACTTGACGATCTTGTTGTTCTTCATGTCGATCTCGAGGACGTTGCCCGTGAACGTGCCGACGACCAGCATGTAGTGGTCGTCGGGGCTGATCGGCAGCTGGATTGGGGAGAGGGCGTAGGGGCCGGTCGCCGCGCCGCTGATCTTGTCGTAGTTCTGGCGGAGGTCGATGGTGTAGTTCTCGACGATCGAGCCATCAGGTGTGGGGCAAGCCGGAGTCGCCACCGAGATGCATCGGATGGTGTGGTCGAGGAGGTTGGCCACGTAGGCCCGTTTGCCGTCGTTGGTCATCGACGTGGCGACGGGGAACCCGCCCGACACCGGCTTGACCATGTTGGGCACGCTGAGGTCAAACAGGGAGGCATTCGACTCGTTGGAGTTGGGGGTGACCACATGCTTCCCGTCGAAGCTCACCCAGTGGGCGTGGGGGAAGGCGGGGTCCTGACCCGGAGCCTGCGTGAAGTACGACTTGATCACCTTGGACCCGGTGGGGTCGAGCTCCACGATCCGGTTCCCACCGTTGTTCGGGACGATGAGCGTGTCCGTCCCGGGGCGGCGCATCACGTGCGACGGCGACGGCCCGACCTCGGTGGTATGCAGCTCCTTGCCGGTGGCGAGGTCGATCGAGGTGAGCTTGCTCGAGAACCACTGGGTCTGGAACAAGGTCTTCTGGTCCCGGCTCACGGCCATGTTGTGGGGGTTGTTCATGTCGATACCGGGCAGGAACATCTTCCTGGTCATCTCCCAGGTTGACGTGTCGAAGCTCGTGATCGAGCCGGGCTTGTCCTTCCCGGCCGACTTCTCGAACTGGGTGTCGACCAACACCTCGCCGACGCCCTGCACGTCCGGTTTCGTCGGCGGGTTGAGGGTGGCCGGAAGGTTGTACTTCTTGTGGTAATAGTCGTTCAGGTTGGGGATCAGGTTCGGGGAGCCGTCGGCGTTGTAGGTCATGATCGGCACCGCCGGGAACTGCGGATCCCACGTGGTCGGGTGATCAGCCGAGTAGTTCTGCCAGTTGGACGGCTCGGTCACGATGAAGAACTTCGACACGATGAACAGGATCTCATCAGCCGACGTCGGCATCTCGGTCCCGTCGATCCAGCGGACCTTCTCGCCCAGGGTGACAACCCCCTGGGCGGGGGACAAGTTGACCACCGCGCCCAGCATGTACGGATGGACCCGGCACTGGAAGACGTACAGGCCCGGCTTGTCGAGCGGCGCCTCGAGGTCACCGGTCTGCGAACCCTGCTGCACGAACGGGTAGCCCGACGCCCCCACCGGCCACACGATGCTCGACACGGTGTGGTTCTGCGACGTGAACGGCTCCCCGATATGGAAGGCGACCTTGGACGTGGCACCGGCCACCCCGAGACCCAGGGAACGGGTGTGCAGAACGCCTTCCGCCTGCGACAGCCCGGTGTCATACCAGTAGCCCGGCTGGTCACTCAGGTGGAAATCGATCGTGGGGAGGACGGGAAGCCCGAGGTCGGCCATGAGTCGCCCGGCCGGCGAGACATTCTTCGCCCCTGCCGACTGGGCACTGGCGAGGCCGGCGAGACCAGCCGACCCCACCAGCCCGGCCACGAGAAACAGAACTGGAAGACCGATCATCTTCCGGGCCCGCCCTCCCCGCCGGCGTCGTTCGATCATGAGTTTCACTGTGCTGCAACCCCTTTCTCAGGTGCGCAACCATGTTCGTGAGTGCAACGGGTACGCCCCGAGGGCTCCGCGCCGGCCGAGGGCCTATGACACTGACGAGCGCGTGCCGCGGGCCCCAAGCAAAGCGGCGGATGATCCCCAAGGCGAGTCAGACACTAGGTACACCAAGGTTGCCAATCCGTTGTCCCAACGTTTCCGACCAGAGAAGCGAATCTCTCAGTTTGTACTCTGCCTCTAGAATTAAACTTTGGAGATAGAGTCAGCCTGCAGCCATTCGATTCGTCTTCTGGCTGCCAGGGCGCGCCCGGCGGGCGGCTTGAATGGGATTCGACCGGGACAATGCCGCCATCACTCGGGTTGTGCTCGGCGGGAGGTGCCGGCGCAACCGGTGCGGCCGCGTCGACCCGAAAGGCAGGAAACATTACAAGGAAGTAAAGACCTGCTGCCGGCCGGTTGACCCGGAGGGGACGCCGGCCACGGTGGTCAGGGTAGTCAGGCCGTCACCAGCGGGTGGCGTCCGCCGGTCGGTCGAGGGCGGTCGTCGACGATACGTGCACCCTGGAAGGTCGTCGGCGTCGCCGCCGTGTGGTGACCCGATCGGCTCCGGAGCCCCCGAGCGATATTGCGGCGAGGTGGTGGCGTTCCGCCCGCCGCTGCGCGGTTGCGGTCACGGCCCGCACGTGGTCCTCGACGAGGGATCGGAGGGCCATGGGGGAGGGACGGGCACCTCGGGGAGGGTATCGGAGGTGGGCCTCGTATCGCAGCCGGGTTTGGTCGGCGCCAACGGGGAGAAGATCGATACGGCCGTTGTAGCCCAGACCCAGATCGGGCAGGTGCAACTCCACGAGCAGGTGGTGCCTAGGGTGCACCGGTCGGAGGGTGGCGTGACCCTGCGTGACCCATGACAGCGGCCCCCAACCCCGGCGCAGGGTCAGTGAGGCCATCCGGCCGCCCAATGCCACCTCGGTCACGAGGGCCGACGGCGTCGCGGCCAGGATGACGTCGAGGGCGGCCAGTTCTTCCCACACACGTTCGACGGGCGCCGAGACCCGGACCTCCCACGTGCAGGCGACCGCCGCGGGCGCATGGATGCTGCTGGCCCTCACCATGCTCGTCCGACCTCGACGGCGACGGCGGACCAGCGCGCTCGGCGCACGTTTCCCGAGCCGGGAACCGAGGGGCCGGTCTTGCGGCGCGCCATGCAGGCCGGGACAAGGGTCCCCGATCCGACGGACGAAGGGCTTCTCCCTGTGATGGTCGTGACTCTCCTACGAACCGCGGACCGTGGTTCCCCAATCGGCCGATTACGCGTGGCGTAAGAGATCATTGATGCACGGTCGCCTGCGGGGCGTCAAGACGAGACTTCAGGACTCCGGCACATTTGTCCCGGTCCCGGTACGAACCATGTGAGCGGCGTGGCCACCGACGTGCGCGTAGAGCGGACCCGGGACGCGGTGTTGGCCGCCGCCCGTCGCCTGCTTCTGGAGGAGGGATGGGACGCCGTCACCCACCTGCGGGTCGCGGCGGCCAGCGGGGTGAGCCGGGCCACCGTCTACCGCCACTGGCCGTCGGGCACCGATCTGCTCCACGACGTGCTGCGGCGGGAGGCGGAGATGAGCCACCGCCAACCGGTGGGCCGGTTGCGGGAGGACCTCGTCGCCGAGCTCGACGCCCTCCGACGCCAGCTGGGCCTCCCGGCGCTGGCCGGCGTGCTGGCCGTGCTGATAGAGCGCTCGCTCCACGACCCCGAATTGGCCAGAGTGAAGCGCAGCGTGGTGTCCGAGGTGTCGAGAGAGCATCTCCGAACCCACATCGGCGTCCGACTCGAGACCGACGTGGTCGAGCCCGGGGACCTGCCCCGCTACCAGCTCAAGACGAAGCGAATCTTCGACCGGCGCTCGGTCGAAGATCGCCCGACACTCGACCTCGGGAGGCAGAGCTGATGACCGGGCTCACTGCTCGCATCCTCGACGCCGAGGAGATCGCACAACTCACCCGGCTGCTCGCCCTTCGGGACCAGCTCCGTTCCGAGCACGTCCGGGCCACGACGCCCGCCATCGCCCGCTACCTGGAATTGACCGACGTTTACCTGTTCCTCGCTCTCACCCATTTCGGCTACACAGGCCAACTCTTCCCGGAGCAGCCGTCGCCAGCGCGCTGATCTGCTGTCCCGGGTCACGCGCCACGGAGTGCCGAGGAGGGCACGTCGGACGTCTTGGAGGGGTTCGGAGCCGCTCGCGGGTCGTTTCGCTGGCGCGAGCCCTGGCGCCGAGAGGGCGGGTTCAGTCGCCGGCCGCGTCCCGGCCGGGCCCGCCGGAGGTGAGGAGGTCGGCAGCATCGACGATCGAAGTAGGCGTAGGCCCGGCGAGGTCGTCCATCTTGGTGTGGTCGAGTCAGCGCTGGGCGATGGGAGCGGCGGCAAGGTGGAGTCGGGCGGCGATGGAGGCGGGGACGTTCCTCACGGCGGAGACCCTTTGGCGGGGGGGAGCTCGTTGAGGAAGGCGACGACGGCGGTGCGGAAGGCGTCGTTGCGGTCGCCGGCCACCATGTGGCCCGCGCCGCCGATCTCGACGGAGTCGGCGTGGGGCACCGCCTCGAGGAATTCGGCGACCCCCTCGCCGCTGATCACGTCGCTCAAGGCTCCTCGGATGATGAGGGTGGGGACCAGGACCCGGCGGGCCGCCTGCGTGAGGAGCGTGGCGATTTCGTCGGTGCGGTGGGTGATCGTCTCGGGGTCGCCTCCGGCGAGGTCACCGATGGCGCCGAGGAGGCGGGGATCCCAGCGCCACCGGTAGCGCCCGTCGGGAGCCTGTCGTAGGACCCGGCTGAGCCCGGTGATGTCCTTTCGGGGAGCCCGGTCGGGCAGGTAGCGGGCGACCGCGGCGGCGGCCTCATCGAGGGAGGCGAATCCTTCGGGGTGGGCGGCCATGAACCCCACGACGCGTCCGACCCCGGCCGGTTCCAACCGGGGGGTGACGTCGACGAGAACCAGCGCCCGGAACAACTGGCGGGTGGTGGCCCCCTGAGCGGCCAACGCAGCCAGCCCGCCGAGCGACGCCCCCACCACCGCGGGAGGTTCCCCGAGAGCGTCGATCACGGCCAGGACGTCACCGGCGAACGCGTCCACTGTGTAGCTGTCGGCGTCGGGTCAGTCGCTGTCCCCGTGCCTGCGTAGGTCGAGCGCGATGGCGTACCAGCCGGCCCCGGCGAGTGTCTCGGCGGCCGCCCCCCAGGCGTGACGGGTTTGGCCGGCGCCGTGGAGGAACAGCACGGGCGGCTGGTCGGGATCACTCAGACCCTCCCCGGCCAGGCGCACCCCGCCCGGCCCTGAGGTGAAAGACACCGGGTGCGGCCGCCGCCGAGGAGGCTGCCTGCTGTTCACCGATAGCACCGTCAGGCTCGGCGAGGGATCCTTGCCCATCCCCCCCACCCCGTTTCGTCCAATTGTCTAGACATGGAGTTTAGACCTTTATACTATAGGGGTCGTGAATCGGTCATCTACGAACCTCCCGTCGTCGACGTGTGCGTTCCGAAGGGTTCGGGAAGCCGTCAGCCGGCTGGTGGTGGGAGCGGCAGGGAGAGGTGAGCATGAGGCCGAGCCCGGGTCTGTGGGATCCGTGCTGTTCCCTGAGCCCGTATGCGTCTCGTGTTGTCGATCTGCCCGCGTCCCGCGCGGTGGGGGCGCTCGAGTTGGGCTTCACCCTCGCCGCCGATGTCTCGGGGGCCGCTGGCTGGGTGCTCGACGCCGGTTCGGCCCGGCTTCACCTGGACCTACGCCTCGGCAAAGCCTCCCCGTGCAACAGGATGGGTCCGCTGTTGGTCCTCGGAGGTCGTCTCGTCCGGTGGTGGGTGCAGATCCCGATCGAGGTGGAGCTCTCCACCTGGTCGGGCCACCAGAGCGAACTGGCCGTGCGGAGTTCGCGGTGGCCCACCCAGCCTCGCTGGTATTTCCCCGCTGCCGCTGCCGCCCTGCGAACCCTCGGGGTGGAGATCACCGCCTGGGCGCACGCCGCCAGACTGTCGATGAATCCCGGCGACGTTTCCGAGACCGGCGACATCGACGAGTGAAAGGGAGAGGGCGATGACCGGGAAGCGGGTTCATCATGGTGTGACCTTCGCGGTGTTGTCGACCGCTCCGTTGGCGTACAGCTTGTTGCAGTCCCTAGTCCTGCCTGCCTTGCCGACCCTGGAGCGTGTGCTCCACACGTCGTCGTCGTCGACGGTGGCGTGGCCGCTCACGGTGTTCTTGTTGAGTGCGGCGGTGGCCACACCGATCGTGGGGGCGCTTGGGCGACATGTTCGGCAAGGAGGAGATGCTCGTCGGGTGTTGGCGGCCACGACGCTGCCGGCGCCGCTGCCGCCACGTTCGTGGGGGTGCCGGAATCGCCGGTCCGGGCCCCCGGCGGGGTGAACTGGGAAGGTGGTGTCCTGATGTCGGGGTGGCTCGTGACCTTGCCCGTGGCGGTCAGGGAAGGACCTGCCTGGATTGGCACACCGGCAGTATCCTCGGCCTGTTCGCCGCCACCGTCGTTCTGTTCGCCGCCTGGGGCGCGGTCGAGTGGGCGTCGTCGACGCCGCTGGTGGACATGCGGATGATGCGGATCCCGGCCGTGTGGACCACCAACGCGGCGTCGCTCCTGTTCGGGTTCGGGATGTTCGCCGCCTTCGTGTTGATCCCCCAGTTCGTCCAGACCCCCTCGCGGGTCGGGTACGGCTTTGGTTGCGCCATCACCCAAGCCGGTTGCTTCCTCGTGCCGATCGTGGTGGGGATGATCATCGGGGGAGCGCTCACCGGCCCCATCGCCGCCGCTGTCGGTTCGAAACCCTCCCTCGCCGCGGGCGGTGTGTGCTCCGCCACCGCGTTCGGCCTCCTGACCGCCACCCCTACGACATCTTACGTGGACCTCCTCCGGTTTGGTTGGCTTCTCCGGAGCGAGAGACTGTTCCTCATCGTCATGCAGTTCCTACTGTTACTGCTCATCATCGGATACGGCACCCTGCAGGCCGCTCCGTCGAAGTGGAACCCCGACGGGCACTCGACACCAGCGGTGAGCATCACGAACCGAGGTGAGCGGCGTGGAGCGTGAGCGGCCGGCCGGCCTCGTCAGCGGCCGGCATCGCTGCGAGTGGCAGATGGTGGCGATCACATCGCAGGCCGAGGCGGCGCGGCTTCGCCGGAAACTCCAATCCCTTGGCGTCGGTGGAGCCTCGGGCAGTGCTCGCTTGGCGGGGGACTCGCGGCGTGACCCCACCGACGAACTCGCCGAGGCGTTGCGGAACCTCCTCGAGAACCCGTCGTCTTCTCGGGCCAACGCCCGCGCCGCGTTGGCCCGCTATGACGAACTCTTTCGCCGGTGATGAGACCGGTGAAGCAGACCGGGACCGACCGATCAGGTCGCCAACCCCGCCGTCGCGAAGGCTCGAGACTCCACCAGCAGTCGCCTCGATGCGTGGGGTCAGCCCCTACAGTCCGCTGTGATGGGGTCGGGGGAGCGCTGCACCGCGGGGTCGCTCGAGATCCAGCCATGCGGCCGGGGATACCTTGGTGGGACAGACCCGTCATTTGGGACACACGTGACCTCGAGCACGCCCGCCGGGTCGTCCACGCTCTCCTCGGCGACAAGTGGAACAGCCGACCCGCGGCATTGAACCACCGCGGAGCCAGTCGTCGCGCTCCGGCCGGGCGATCCACGACCCGGCCGGAGCGTGGCCACAGCCCCGGGTGGGAACCCAGTCCCACAGGATTTCGGGTCGGGGGCCGTCGCTCCCGGTACTGGGACTCGGCTAACCCTCGGCTCCTAGGGAGACGGGTGACGGGTGTCCTCGGCAGACCGGCCGCTCCGCGGAAGCCGGTGACCGCAAGGCGTCCCGCCGGGTACCAGGCACGACCATCGGCGGCGGACCAGTCCGCGACCCCAGGCCCAGGCGAGGCTGATTGGGCCGCGCCGCGGACGGTGCGGTGCGGATGGTCGCAAACAAAGGGAGGGTCCCCATGCTCGTGGCGGCGGTGGTGTTGACCGGTGTGATGGCGGTGACCGCGGCCGGATCGTCGGCGGCGAAGTTCAGCCGCAACCCGCAGGTCATGGCCACGCTCGACGGTCAGCACCCCCTCGGGGCTGAGGCCGGTGCTCCCGTTCCTGGAACTGGCCGGGGCTGTCGGGGCGTTCGTTGTTTTGGCGGTGGCGTCGCTCGGGGTGGTGGCGCTGGGGTGCCTCGCCGCCTATTTCGCCGGGGCGGTCACCTTCCACCTCCGAGCCCAAGACTCCGCCGCCAACACCGCCCCACCCGCGCTGGCCGCCGTCGCCGCTACCGCGGCCATCACCCGCGCCCTCTCATCGTAGGTTCACGACCCCTTCGCCTCCGGAGGGCGTCGAGGTGAGCGATCCCGGGAGCTGAACAGAACAGAAAGGAGGCGGTGTTGCGTGGCACGACAGGCGGGGTTGGAGCGACCGCGACGCATGGTGCCGGCGGGGAAGCGGAACAGGCCGAGGAGACCGAGGTGGTGCGGCGCTACCTGGAGGCGTCGGAGGCCCGGCGGCACGAACTGGAAGCGTCCGTTGTCGCCGACCAGCCCACCTCAGCCAGCGGCGATGTCTCCGCGCTCGAGCAGGCGTTCGTGGGTGTCGCCTCCCGCTATGGCCGGCGCGAGCATCTCAGTTATGCCGCCTGGCGGGCGGTGGGAGTGGCCCCCGACGTACTGGATCGGGCTGGGATCCGCCCTTGAGGGCGGTCACCAGCGAGAAGCTGACCCCGGTCTTCTTCCGGGCCAGCCCGAGTTGAGGGGCGAGACGGGTGACGACGACGATACCGGCGTCGGCGCCTTTGACGCCGATGCCACCGAAGGCGGCCGCGCCGGCCACGAGGACGCCGAGGGCCCGCCCGTCGGAGGTGTCCACCGCCGCCCCCGAGTCTCCGGGGGAGGCGGGGGCGTTCGTGTAGGCGTGGTCGGGATCCGGGAGGCCGTGGGTGAGGCCCGACCGGGCGGGCAGTGTCGGAGTGTCGGACAAGGGCTCGGCCGACCCGAAGCCGATGCCGTTGCCGTAGAACTCGATCCCGACCGGTTCGGGGCTGAGTTCGTCGTTGATCCCGGTTCGGGTCGCCGAAGTGGGCCATCTGCGGGCTGGCCGTCACCCCCCGGTCGAGCCGGAGGAGCGAGAAGTCATGAGCCGCGGCGAGGACGGCATAGGGGAACTCCCCGATCCGGTGGTCCTCGCCGTCTTCCGCCACCCGGCCGGCGCCCGGAGCCCAGGTCTCTTCCTGGGGGTGTCGTCAGCGTTCGAGGTCCTGCTGTGGCCCAACACGCAATCCCCGGCGGTGCCCATGTACATGAAGTTGAGCGTGCAACGGGCATCCCCGATTCGGACCGTGCCGCCCGGCTGCACCTTCGCGTCCTCGCCCGGGGCGACCGGGATGGCCGCGCCGGAGGCGCTGGCGGCCACGGCTACACCGACCGAGGCCAGGATCAGCACGGCAATGGCGAACGACATGCGACGCACGGCGGACCCCAGGATTCGTGGTGACTCATTCATAGCCGCGCTCCGACGCGAACGCGCAAATGCCACGGTGCGGTCCATGGACAGGGGTCGATCAGCCCCGGAAGCCCGGGCGGGGCCGAGTTGCCCTCCGCCCGGCGTCGTGCCCACGGTCGCCGTAAGACAGTGGCCGGGATCAGGCCGCTCCCGACGGCAGTGCCGGCCACGCCGGACACCGTGCCGCCGACCGGGGCCGCCGTCGCGCCCAGGACGTCACCCGGTGACGATTCGGCGGGTAACACGCCTGTTCCGGAGATCGCCGGGTCGGTCTCGAAGATCCATAGTGCGGCGGGAGGGGCGGGCATGCCGCTGCCGCCGACGATGACGTCGACCGAGCGGAACAGTTCGGCCACCGCCGCCGCGTCGTCGCTTCGGGCGACAACCAGTTCCACGGGACGTCCAGCGGCGCTGCCCGGGTCGTGGGCCAGCATCACCGCCCGCCCCAACGCCGTTTCGATCTCGGCCATCTCGTCGGCGGCGGCCGGGTCGCCGGCCACCACCGCCCCCAGCCGCAGCGGAACGACGCTCAGCCGGGGGCGGGTCGGACCCCGGGGGGCCCGCCACAGCCGAGACCCATCGAGGAAGCCCTGTCTGCGTTTGGCAGCGTCGCTGTCGATCAGGCGACGGCCGCCGCCAGCAGCGCTTCGGCCTTCCGCCGCCGTTTTGTGATGGTCTGGGGCTTGCCGCCGATCTCGCCGGCCAGTTCCTCCACGGAGCGTACCGACTGCTTCGGTTCAAAGTCCGGATAGCAATATCCAAAGTCGAAATTAAAACGTCGACTTGACATGGGCCGTTGCTCTCATCGGGCCGTCAGATGCCCGGCGGTGCGGCCGGTGACGTGTTCCCGACGAGTGAGGGTGCCTGTTGGCCGAGGTAGGAGGCGACCACGTCTGGGTGGCGCACGACGTCGCCGGGGTTGCCGGCGGCGATGACCCGGCCGAGGTCCATGGCGGCGAGGCGGTCGCAGGCGGCGAGGAGCAGCGGGACGTCGTGGGCGACGATGACCACGGCGCAGCCCGAGGCGTCGCGCACCCGGCGGAGGAGGGGGCCGAGCGCTTCGGCTTCGGCCTGGGCGAGACCGGCGGACGGTTCGTCGAGGAGGAGGACGCGGGGTTGCTGGGCGAGGAGGCAGCCGAGTTCCAGCAGCCGGCGCATTCCGGTGGAGAGCTGGCCGGGGAACCGGTCGCGCCATTCGGCCAGTCCGAGGGCGTGGAGGAGTTCGTCGGTTCGCCGGAGGACGGCCCGTTCGGAGGCGGCCGCGCCGGGGAGGCGCAGCGCCGGCGCCAGTGGCCCGAACGAGGTGACGAGCCCTTCGCAGGCCACGGCCACGTTCTCGGCCACGGTGAGGCCGGGGAAGAGGCGGGTGTCCTGGAAGGAGCGGCAGAGGCCGGCCAGGGCCCGGACGTGGGGCGCCGTTCCGGTGACGTCTCGGCCGTCGTATTCCACCCGGCCGGCGTCGGGTCGGACGAACCCGCTGAGGACGTCGAAGAAGGTCGTCTTCCCGGCGCCGTTGGGACCGATGACACCGAGGATCTCGCCGTCGCGGAGATCGAGAGCGGCGTCGTCGAGGGCGGTGAGGCCCCCGAAGCGGACCGTGACCGACTCCGCCCGCAGGACCGGGTCGGGGGACGCCGGCCGGGGGTGCCGGTGCCCGGCATCGTCGCCGGCCGGCGGGAGAATCAGGGCCTTCTCCACCCCCCGCCACCAGTCACCGGAGAGGGCCTGCCCCTCGGTCCGGGCTCCGTTTCGTCGGCTGGCGACCGCGCCGTCGCCGCCGTCGACGCCGTCGCCGCCAAGAAACACCGCCCGCACCAGGTCGTCCCGGTGGAGGAGGTCCTCGACGGGGCCGGTGAAGCGCACCGTTCCCTTCTCGAGGAACACCGCCCGCTCCGCCAGGGACAGGGCGACGTTGACCGACTGTTCCACCAGCACGACGCTGGGGTCGTCCAGGGCGCGGACGACGCCGAGGAGCTCACCGACGACGGCCGGTGCGAGCCCGAGCGACAGCTCGTCGATCATGAGCAGCCGGGGCCGGGGCACGAGCGCCTGGGCCAGCGTCAGCATCTGCTGCTGCCCGCCGGAGAGCAGCCCGGCGGGTTCCCGCAGCCGCAACCGGAGCACGGAGAACAACTCGAGCACCCGGTCGAGGGCCTCGTCGACGGCGCCGTGATCCCGCCGGAAGGTCCAGGCCGCCAGGCGGAGGTTGTCGGCGACGCTGAGGTTGGGAAAGATGCCCCGGCCGCCGGGCATCTGGACGACTCCCCGGCGGGCGATGGCCTCGGGAGACCGGCCGGTGATGTCGGCGCCGTCGAGGAGGATCCGGCCCTGCCCCGGCGGCGTGAGCCCGCTGATCGCCCGCAGGAGCGTCGATTTCCCCGCTCCGTTGGTGCCGAGCAGCGCCACGACCTCGCCCGGCTCCACCGCGAAGTCCACCCCGAACAGGACGGGGAGGGGGCCGTAGCCGACGTGGAGCGCCTCGCAGACCAGCCGGGCCCCCGGGGCGGCGGCGGGGGGCGGGCCGGCGGGCGCAGTGGAGGGCGCCGGGCGGGCCGGCGCGGCGCGGGCCGCGGCTCGGGTGAGGGGTTCCGGCGGGTCCGTCACGGCAGGCTGGATGGACGGTCCCGGCGGGCGGCCGAGCCGGCGGACGGCCGGGGCCCGAAGCCGACGGGCCAGGCCGGCGAGACCGCCGGGCAGGACGAGGAGCAGGGCCAGCACACCGGCGCCGGTCACGAAGAGGCGCAGGGCACCTTCGGCGACGTACTCGGCCCAGCGGAGGGCGATGGCCCCGGCCAGCGCCCCCCACACCGAGGTGAGCCCGCCGATCACGACCATGGCGAAGGCCTCGAAGCTGAGGGCGGGGCTGTAGCTCCCGATCCGGACGCCGTCGAGGACGACGACGTGTAACCCGCCGGCCAGGCCGGCCAGCGCCCCGCTCACCGCGAAGGCCATGAGCCGGGCCCGCAGCAGGGAAACACCCCGGGCCTGGGCAGCCCAGGGGTTGTCCCGCACGGCGATGAGCACCCGACCCGCCCGGGAGGCGCGCACGCCGAGCGTCCCGGCCACGGCCACCGCCACGACCGCAGCGCAGAACCAGTACAGGTTCCGCTCGTCGGCGAGATCGATGTGACCGAACAGCAGCGGCCGGTGGATCACCTCCGGGAGAAGGCCGGAGAAGTAGGTGGGGTTGAGGAAATAGCCGGCCATAGCGGCGGCGAAGGCCAAGGTGGTGACCGGGAAGAACAGGCCCCGGGCCCGCAGCGCCGGCAGGCCCAGGACGACGGCGCACGCGGCTCCGGCGGCGGAGGCGGCGAGCAGCGCCACGAAGAGGTCGGTACCGGCCCTGGCCAGCAGGTTGGCGGCCACGACCGCTCCCACGCCGGCGATGGCGAACTGCCCGAGGCTGATCTGGCCGGCCCACCCGGTGAGGACGACGAGGGACACGGCCACCAGGGCGTAGACGGCGGTGACCGATCCGAGGAGGTTCAGCTGGCGGGTATCGGCGACGAGCGGGGTAGCCCCGGCGGCGACGGCGACGGCGGCGATCAGGCCGGCCCGGGCCAGGCGGACGCCGGGCCGGCGGTCCACGGCGGCGGGGAGGGGCGCAGCGTCGCCGACACCCGACCAGGTCCACGCCGAACCGGCCTCGGCACGGGCCGAACGGCGCTGGCGGCCGAGGAGCAGCGCGGCGAGGATTACGACGAGGTAGGCGACGTTGATGAGACCGCCCCGGGACGTGGCCCAGAAGATCGACTGCTCGGCCACGCCGAGGGCGACACCGGCCATCGCCGCCCGGGGCAGGCTGGTCATCCCGGCCAGGACGGCGGCGGCCAGGGCGGGGAGCAGCACCGACGGGTCGCCGCTCACCCCCCGGGCCTGGCCCTGGAGGGGAAGGGCGAGGACGGCAGCGAGGGCGGCCAGCACCCCGGCCGTGCTCCACACCAGGGTGGACAGGAGCCGGACGGGGACGCCCAGGAGCCGGGCCCGCTCGTGGTTGTCGGCCGCGCCCCGCACGGCCCGGCCGGCGCCGGTCCCGAGCAGGAACCAGGCCAGGGCGGCCGTGGCCAGCGGGACGGCGGCGACGGCGGTGACGTGGGCGCCGTTGAACAGCACCGGCGCCACCTCGATCCGCACCGACAGCGGGGGGCGCAGGCCGCCGGCGAGGGCGAAGCGGCTGTCACCGAACAGCTCGGGAAGGAACAGGTCGACGGCGCCGAGCAGCTGGGCGATCCCGATGGTGGCCAGGGTCAGGACGAACCGGGGGGCGGCGGCGAAGCGCCGCACGACCAGCCGGTCGATGAGCGCCCCGAGACAGGCGGCGAAGGCCAGCGCCACGGCCAGCGCCGGCAGGTAACTCCAGCCCCGGATCGTCGACAGTTCGAAGGCGAGGGTGGCGGCGGCGGAGCCGAGCGCGGCCTGGGCGAAGTTCACGATGCCCGCCGCCCGGTGCACGAGCACCAGTCCCATGGCCGCCAGGGCGGTGATCGAGCCCATCACCACCCCGAGCAGGACCACGCCGGCGGGCAGGCCCTTGGGGCTCAGCCGGGCGGCGAGCGCCCAGGCGGCGCCGGCGCCGGACAGGGTGGCGGCGGCGACCGCGAGCAGGCGGCGGGCACCGGCCGGGGAACGGGTGGCCGCCCCGGCGGCGGTCGCAGCCGTCACCGCGGCGGGGGGAAGGGGGGCTCGCCTGTGGGCCAGTCGCCCCGGAAGCGGCGCCCGTCGAGGGTGGCGGCGTAGCGGCCGGGCTTGCCGTTGAAGGCACTCTTGCCGTCGGGATCCCAGTAGACCTCGCGGGCGTCCTCCATGGCGGTATGGTCGCCGGGGCCGAAGCGCCACCGGCCCATTTCCCCGGCACCCCACGGTGCGGTGAAGCAGCCCTGCTCGAAGGTCTGCGGGGTGAGGTTCGGCCCGGCCATCTGGAGGCAGGAGAACAGCTGGACCAGCGGGTAGTAGAGGATGTCGCGCAGCGCGGCCGGTTCGTCGGCCCGCAGCGCCTTGTAGGCCCGGTACGACTCGCTGTCGTAGCCCTGGGTCAATTCCCCCAGCAGGCTCAACCCGAAGGCGTGGGACCACTGCTGGCGGTCGTAGAGCTGGCCGGCGAGGTCGGAGTCGGTGAGGGCGAACCCGCTGATGACCCACTCCGGGCCGTATTCCTGCTGGGTGGCCTGGGTGGTGGCGAAGTAGGGCAGGACCGGGTCGCACCAGCACACCACCGTGGTCACCCCGGCGGCCTTGAGCTGGCTGACGACGTTGGTGGCGGTCTGGGCCGCCTGGTTGAAATCGAGCGGGTAGTTGACCCGGGCCGCCAGCCGGTGGCCGGCGGCGGCGAGGCGGGCCTCCGCCTGGTTGGCGCACTGCTGGTAGAAGGGGCTGTCGGGGACCACGACCCCGAGGGCCCGCGGCTTGCTCCGCAGCGCCGGGTCGCCGGCGAAGCGGGCCGGGTAGGGCGCCACCCGCTTGACCAGGTAGTCGACGTTGTTGGCCAGCAGGCTGGTGCAGTCGGGCAGGAGGCCCCAGGCGTAGGGGGCCCGGGCTTCGTACCAGTCCTGGGGCATGTGGACGGGCCCGATGGCGACGACCCGCTGGCGGGCCAGGGCATCGGCCAGGGCCGGGTAGGTGGCGCTCACGTCGGCGAACGCCTTGATCTGCTGGCCGACCACGAGGGCGTCGGCGTTGGCTTCCTCCTGGCCGCCACCCCGGAAGGCGTCGGAACCGCCGCTCTTGGGCTTGTAGAACACGATCTCCACCTGCCGCCCGTACAACTCGTAGACCCGGTTGAAGTAGTCGACATAGGCGGCCAGGGTCCGTTCGAAGTCGGCGGCGGTGTCGGTGATGCCGTACTGGCGCCCCCGGCCGCCCATGTCGTCGATCTTGCGCATGGCGATGACGATGCGGTCGCCGGTCACGCCCCTCGACGTCGCCCCCCCGTTGTCACCGCTGAAGTGCAGGCAGGGCGGCGAGTAGGCGCTGTTGCGGTCCTGGCGGTCGCCGCCGGGACAGTCCGCCGCCCGGGTCACCGTCGCCGGCGCGGCCGCTCCACCGGGCTGCGCCGCACCGGAGGTGGCCGAGGTCGACGCCCCCGACCCGGCCGTGGCCGCCGTGCGACCGGTCACCAGCGGCCGTCCCCCGGACGGGGTGCCTCCCCCCGCCGATCGGGGCGTTGACGGATCAGACGCCGCCGACCCGCCGGCACCGGGCGTCGCGGCGTCCCCGACGCCGCCGTCGGGCCCGGCGCTGCCATCGGGGCCGGCGGCGCCGGGAACCGAGGAAGGCACGCCGGGGGCCTTCTCACCGCCCGCCGACAGCGTCGACGGGGACCGGCTCGGGGCGGCAGCGGCCGCCAGCACCACCGCAGCGGCGATCAGGCCGACAAACCCGTGGGCCGGCCGCATCCGGCCCCGGGCCGGGCGCGCGACGCCGCGGAGGGCGGCGGCTGTGGCCAGGAGACGCCGCCGGGAACGGCGCACCGCCACCGACGCGACCGCCAGGCCGCCGGCCAGCGCCCCGGTCACCGGGCCGGCGTGGCGCCGCAAGGCGCCTCGGGCCTGCACCCGCCCGCCCGGCCGGGCGGGCGCGCCGGGGATCGGAGCACCGACCCCCGGCCCGGCGGCGATGTCCGGCAACCCGGTCGACGGCCCGGCCAGGGGAGCGAGGGCAGGCGGCGTGGCACCGGACGACGGCAGGCCGGCGACGGGAAGGGAGGCCGGCACCGTCGGGCCGGGGGAACCGGGCCGGGCCGGGGGCGCGTTCCGCACCGGCGGCGCGTTCCGCAGCGGGGGCCGCACCCCGCGGAAGAAGTCGAGATCGGGTACCTCCCGGGTGGTCGCGCCGGCCGAGGCCCCGCCGAGACCGATCGTCACGCCGCCGTTGCCGAGCAACGTGGAAAGCACGATGTTGCCCACCAGCAGGGCCGAATCGACCTGGGATCCGGCGGGACCGGACGCCTCGTGGAGACGCTTCGAGGCGTCGGACGCCACCGGGGCCAGGGGGGCGTAGACCGCCGCCCCCGCCGTCCGCAGCGCCGGCGGATCGCGGAGCTCGATCCGCAGCGGCCCGACCGCCGCGCCGGTGCCGTCGCCCGTCGCCGCCGGCACCGCCAGTTTGATCCCCTGAGGGGCCAGCACCGCGGCGGCGGCGGAGATGGCGCCGGCGACCTGGCCGGGGCTGGCGACCGCAACGGACCGGCCGGCGATCTCCGCCGAGGCGATCTCGAATCCCGGTCGGCCGGGCTGACCATCGGCGTGGAAAGCGGTCCACCGCAGCCCCCGCAGCACCACCAGACCGGCACCGGCTGACCCCAGACGGAGCTCGCCGATCCGGCTCATCGCCCGGGATGCCCCCGGGGTCACCTCGACCTCACTCGTGCCCCCGGAGACGGTCATGGTGCCCTCCACCGTCACCGTGCCCAGGTCGGCGACGGCCGACGCCCCATCGGCGGTCGCCGCCGCCCGCTCCCGAGCCCCGGCCAGCGCGGCCGGGCCGGCCGGCGGCGGGGCGGCCAGCGACCGTTCCGCCTGCGCGGCGCCGCCGGATTCGGCCCGGGTGGGCGGCGGGAGCTGCCCGGCCAGCGGCTCGGGGACGAGCACGCCGAGCAGGCCCGGCTGGACGGCCGCCGCCTCGGCCCGCGCCGCCCGACCGGCCAGGTCGCCGGTGGCCGTCCCGAAGCCGGCGGCGAGACTGAGCCCGGCAGCCACCGGCCCCGCCTCGGCCACCTGCGAGCCGGCGTGCCCCACCGGCTCGCGATGGCCGCCTCCGGCCGCCTGCGTGCGGGGGAGCGGCGCGACCACCGTCCCGGCGACGACGAAGGTGGCGGCGGCGGCCAGCACCCTCCGGCACCGCGACCCCCAGGACCTCCCGCTGACCGGCGACGTCCGCATGCTCCTCCTCGAGGACCCGGCCCGACCGGAGCCCCGCCGGCGATCGGTCCACGATATGGACCGACTCCGCGCCGATCCGACCGGTCACGCGGCCACAGGACGTACGTCGGGTGAGCGAGTTCCGCAATCCCCGGCCGACTGCAGAATCGAACCTAGCAAACCACGGCCCCGCGGTTCCAGGCCGCCAACGAGCGGAAGCGTCGCCGCAGGCCGGCTGTCACCAGTCTGGCCTCATCGCTGCGGTACTCTGACATTCGCCGGAACGTTTGAATACGTCATTCAAAGTCTGCTGCTGGCACCGGCGGACCGGGCCGACCGCGAGGCGGTCTCTCGCCGCAATCCATCAGCGTTCCCGCCGCGCCAGCCGACGGGAGATCCTCTTGCGGGCGCTGTGGAGACGCGACATGACCGTGCCAACGGGTACGGCGAGGATGCTGGCGATCTCGTCGTAGCTGAGTTCGCCGACCTCCCGCAGCCAGATCGTCTCCCGGAGCGGGGTGGGGAGCTTGCGCAGGAGGTCGAGGACCTCGTCGTACTCCAGGCGGAGCACCACATCGTGCTCGACGGTGGCCGGTCCGGCGGACTCGAGGACGTCAACCGGGACGGCCTGGCGGCTGTTGTGCCGGAGTCGATCGATACAGCTGTTGCGCACGATCCGGAAGGTCCAGCCGTCGAGACGCTCAGGGTCGGCCTGACCCCAGGCCTGCCAGATCCGTGTCCATGCTTCCTGGCAGGCGTCCTCGGCGTGGCTCGAACCGACGATCGTCGCCGCGAAGCGGACCGTGTCGGCGAACCGGCGGTGGTAGTGCTCCTCGAACGTGGGCACGACGCCGTCGGCCGACGGGCTATCGACGGGTCTCACCGCCGCAGGCGCCTCCGCCGGACGCCGGTGTTGCCGGCAGGGAGCGGCGCGCGGCGGCGGTGACGGCCTCACCGTCCACCGTCTCCCGCCGGGCCGACGGTCCGACCCGGTGGCTGGGGGAGCCAGGTCCCGAAGGAGGCGACCACGACGGGGGGCTGGTAGTGGTGGCTTCCCTCGAGGTCGAACAGGTCGGAGCGCCAACGGCCGGTGGCGATGCCCTCGATCCGTATGGTCCCGTCGGTGCGGGCCACCTGGACGGCCAGTTCCACGGCGGCAAAGGAGATCAGCGCCCGGTAGGAATGGCCGTCGGGCACGGCGGCCCGGTACCGGTTGGCGCCCGGCGTGTCGCTGTCGGGCCACGGCAGCCCGAGGACGGTGCGGGCCCCTTGGGCGGCGGGGTTCCGCTCCAGGTGGGCATAGGCGGCCGACGGTGGGACCAGAATCCCGCCCGGGGGGCGCCAGCCCAGGAGGGCGGCCGCCCGGGTGCACCGCTCGACCAGGCCCGGAGTTCCGGCGAGGACCAGGGCCGAGACGGCCCGGCGCCGTAGCGTGCTCACCGGCTCCCGGCAGGTCCCGTCCCCGTCGTCCGGTACCCGCACGGTCGGGCGGCGGGAGGCGACGCCGTCGACCAGACGGGCGTCGGGACCGCCGCCGACGACGGCCCCCACGGGCCCGGGGATGCCCCGCGCCTCGAGATCCTCCGCGAGGCGGATGCCAACGTCGACCGGGGAGGTCTCCGCTGGAACGACGCCGTCGCCGGCGACAGCCGGGTCGGCGGGGAAGAGCCACGGCGTCCCGGGCGGGATGGCCGATCCGGCGCCGCCGACGAGGGCCTCAACCGACCGGATCATGGCCAGCACCGCCCCCGGGTCATGGGCGGGGGCGGTGCTGAGCTCGACCGGACGACCCCCCACGCCCCCGGAACGGTTGGCGATCTCCACGGCCCGCTGGAGCGCCCGGGTGATCTCCCCGGCGTCGTCATCATCGGGCAGCACGGCACCGAGCCGCAAGGGCCGCAACGGATCTGAGGCGGCCGCCGTCGGACCGGTGGCGGTCGGGGCCGGCATGGCCGGCGAGGCGGACGGGTGGGCGCCCCCCGTGGCGGCGGTGCCCGTGGCGGGGGTGCCCGATGCCCGATCCGGCGCCGACGGCCCCGTCATCGACCCAGCGGTCGAGTGCCCCGCCTCGAAGCTCCGGGAGCCGGCGCCGTCGGGCGCGAGGCGGGTGCCCACCGGCGCCGCCGCCGGTTCCCCGGCCGGGGTGACGCCCAGGGGGGAGGGAAGGTGCCGGCGGGCAGCCTGAATGGGATCCGACAGTGACCTCGCCCCCGCCAGTCCGAGTACGACGGCGAGGGCGGCAGCCACCGGCACCGCCGCGCCGCCGACAGCGAGGCGCCGCCGACGGAATGGCACCGGGACGGGCTCCGAACGAACCGCGGCCCGGACCCTGCGCAGGTCATGGACCCGGCGCCGGCAGCGCTCGCATCCCCGGAGGTGATCGGCGACCTCCGGGGCCTCCTCGCCGTCGAACCACGCCCCCAGCCTGATCGGAGCGGGGTGCCGCCACCATGGGAGGCGGCGCGGGCGGGACGTGTGACTGTTCAGCACCTGATCGTCACCGCACTTCCGTCGTCGGAACCCTCCCAGCGAGAGGGCCTATTCGAGAGCTTTGCTCCGAACAAGACGGTTGGCGCCAGCGCTTCATTCGCGAAATCGCGACGCTCGAGGATTGCGGGTTCCAACGGAGCGTTCAAACCCTGCGACCGGGCGAGCAGCCCCGGGCCGGCCCCTACCCTGCGATCGAACGCGGGCGGCATGGGATACGCCTTGTCCGGGAGGAGAAGGGCAAGGCGATCACCGGGGACGGGTGGTGGGGTCGGCTCGGGTTGGGTACGGTTGGGGGCCGATCCGAACGGGAGGTCGAGCCATGGTGCGGACGAGCCTGGGAATCGGAGCGGCGTTGGTCGAGTCGGCGGGGCAGGCGGTGGTCGACCTGGTAGGGCTGACGGTGGTCACGCCAGGGATCGTGGACATCCCGCCCCGGCCGTTGCGCCGGGTGCTGATCGTCTTCCGGTCCTCGATCCAGGGGAGGATTCCCGAGATCCTCGGCGATGACGAGGAGGAACGGATCGAGACGCTGGTCGCTCTTCTCGACGGGACGTCGGAAGACGATCTGAATGTGTTGCTGGCCGGGGCGTTGGAGGCGCTTCGCCGTCTGGAGGCCGACGAGCGCTCCCGGGTGTCGCACCGGGACGGCTCGGGGCGGCGCCGGAGGGAGCGGCGGCGATCAGCCTGAGCTGGTCGGGCGCGGCGCGGTAGCCGCGAGCGGGATCGCGGGGTCGGGTTGGGTGTCGGCGGCGGGGCCGGGGGCCCGGGTGGCGGTGTAGATGGCACCGAGGATGAGCAGGGCGGTGCCGGCGGAGAGTGACCAGTGCATCCCGGTCATGAAGGCCTGGCGGGTGGCGGTGATCACCCGGTGGCTGTCGGGCCCGAGGTGTGACGCCAGGCGTAGCGCGGCGGCGGGGGAGTGCCGGACGGCGGTTCGGGCGGGGGCGGGAAGGTTCCTGGCCGTGGCCGAGACGGCGTGGCGGTAGCCGGTGTTGAAGGCGCTGCCGAGGATGGCGACTCCGAGGGCGGCGCCGATCTGGCGGGCGGCGTCGTTGACCGCCGAGGCCACACCTTGTTTCTCGAGGGGCAGGGCGGTGACGATGGCGTTGGTGGCCGGTGTCATCGCCAGCGCCACCCCGGCCCCGACGAGCACGAGACCGGGGAGCACCGGCCCGTATCCGGCGTGGGCGTCGACGGTGGCCAGCATCAGGAATCCGGCGGCGCCGACGACGAGGCCCGAGGCGGTCACCACCCGCATCCCCAGCCGTTGCGACATCCCGGCCGCCACCGTGGCCAGGGGGAGCATGACGGCGACGAGCGGCAGGAGCCGCAGCGACGACGACAGGGTGGCGTAACCGAGGACCAGTTGCAGGTACTGCAGCACGAGGAAGAAGAATCCGTAGATGGCCAGGAACAACACGACCAGTGAGACCGTCCCGGTGGCGAAGCCCCGGCTGCGGAAGAGGGACGGATCGAGCAGGGGCGCCGAGCTGCGCCGTTCCCAGGCCACGAAGGCGGCGGTGGCGAACAGGGCGAGGGCGAGGCCGGCCAGGGGGGCCGGGCCGGTCCAGCCCCGGTCGGGCCCTTCGATGACCGCGACCACGAACCCGCCGATGGCGGCGAACGACAACAACGATCCCAGCGGGTCGAGATGGGCATGGTCGGGGCTGCGGGTGGGCGGCACGACCGCCGCCGTGGCCACGAAGGCGACGATGGCCAGACCCGCCGCGGCCACGAAGATCGACCCCCACCAGAACGCTTCGAGCAGTGCACCGGCCATGACGATCCCCACCACGGCTCCGGCACCGGTGAACCCGGCCCACACGCCGACGGCCCGAGCCCGCTCCTCCTCCGGGAAGACGGTGGTGATGGTGGCCAGTGTTCCCGGCATGATCAGCGCCGCGCCCGCCCCGGCCGCGGCCCGGGCGGCGATGAGCGACGTCGCCGACGTGGCCAGCGCCGACGCCGCGCTGGCCAGCGCGAACAGGCCGATGCCGCCCAGCAGGGCCGGGCGCCGCCCGTAGCGGTCGCCGAGCGCACCCGCCGGCAGGAGCAGCGCGGCGAGAAACAGCCCGTACCCCTCGGCCACCCAGACCAGCTGCGACTGCGACGCGCTGACATCAACGGCGATGGCCGGCAGCGCGACGTAGACCATGGCCAGGCTGGCCACGACCAGCATGAGGGCCAGGCACACGACGGCCAGGACGGCGTCGCGTCTGCGTTTGGTCAGCGTGGCTGCGGCCGTACGCACATCGGGCTCAGAGGCGGACACCGCTCTTCCTTTCCACCGCCGGACTTGACCCGACAAGTTTAGACTGAAAGTCTAAGACTTGACGCCTTCGTCGTTCATGCGAAGGTTCATCGGGGCGACGGCCCGCCCTCCCCGCTGGGCCATCGCCCCGATCGCGTTCTGGTCGCGGCGCCGGGCAGTGTGGTGCCAACGGATCGGATGGGGCCCGCCCCGCCACCGGGCGGGCACACCGCCGCAGCCCGGGTTCAGCGGCCGGCGGCGGCCGCGCCGAGCTCCCCCGACGCGACCGAGTCCGTGTGGCCCGTCCCGTGCGCGGGAGCGTCGGTGCCGGCGGGTTGGGGGGTGCGGACGGTGGCCACGGCGGCGGCGGTGAGGACGGCGGCGGCGGTGGCCATGGCGATCGCCCAGCCGTGCATGAAGGCGTCCTGGACGGCGGCCGCGGCGGGCCGGCCGGCGGGGCCGAGGGCGCCGGCGGCGTGGAGGCCGGCGGCGACGGAGTCGCGGGCGGCATCGACGAGCGGCGCGGGAATGGCCGGTGAGCCGCCGATGCGGGCCCGGTAGGGGCCGTTGAAGGCGGAGCCGAGGGCGGCGACCCCGAGGGCGCCGCCGAGCTCGCGGGACACGTCATTGATGGCGGAGGCGACCCCCTGCTTGGCGGCGGGGAGGGCGCCGACGATGGCGGCGGTGGCCGGGGCGGCGGCCAGGCCGAACCCGGCGCTGATGATGATGAAGGCGACGCCGAGCTGGGGGTAGCCGCTGGCGGCGCTCATCGGCACCAGGGCCAGGAACCCGATCACCATGATGGCCAAGCCGGCGGCGCTGACCCGGCTTCTGCCGTAGCGGCAGGTGAGCGGGTCGGCCACCAGCGCGGCCGGCACGACGAGCGCCCCGATGGGAGCGAGGGCGGCGCCGCTCGGCAGGGTGCCGTAGCCCTTGACGAAGGACAGGTACTGCACGGCCAGGAACATGAGCCCGAAGACGGAGAAGAACTGGCTGGCCACCACCAGCGCCCCGCCGGCGAACTCCCGGTCGGTGAAGACCCGCACGTCGAGCAGGGGCCGGCGGGTCCGCAGCTCCCAGCCGACGAAGGCCACCGCGGCGGTCAACCCGACGGTCAGGGCGGTCACCGTCAGCGGGTCGCTCCAGCCCCGGACCGGGCCCTCGGTCACCCCGAGGACCGCTCCGCCGACGGCGGCAGCGGAAAGCACGGTGCCGCCGGGGTCGAGGTGGGCGTGGTCGGGATCGGCGCTGTTGGGAGCGAAAACGACCGTGAGCGCCAGGGTGGCCACCGCGACGGCGGCGGTGGCGACGAGGACGGAACCCCACCAGAACGACTCCACCAGCGCCCCCGAGCCGATGAGGCCAATGACCCCGCCGATGGTGGCGGCCGCCGCCCACAACCCGATGGCCACCCCCCGTTGCTCGGCCCGGAAGGTGGCGGTGATGGTGGCCAGCGTGGCCGGGAAGATCAGCGCCGCACCCGCCCCGGCGGCCATCCGGGCGGCGAGCAACTGGCCGGGCGTGGCGGCGCCGGCCCCGAAGAGGAGAGCGGTCGCGAGGACCACGAGACCGGCGAGCATGACCGGCTTGCGGCCGAAACGGTCGCCGAGCGCCCCGGCGGGGAGCACCAGGGCGGCCAGCACCAGGGCGTAGCCGTCGACGATCCACTGCAGGTCCGCCTGGGTGGCGCCGAGCTGGCGGCCGATGTCGGGCAAGGCGAGGTTGAGGCTGGTCATGACCGCCACCACCAGCATGACCGCCAGGCACATCGGGACGAGCACCGTCCCCATCCGGCGGGACGGCGGCGGTGGGGGTGATGCGGCCATCGTGGACCCTCCCGACGTTCTGAGACAGTTTGTTTTGTAGCAGTTCCGAGACGAAATGTCTCGTCCGGGACGGCTGAGGGGGCCACGCTGCGCCTAACATCAGGTCGTGGCGGTGGGATCCGAACCGCAGTCCGTGAGAGTGCCGGAGGGGGCGACCGACGCCCGCGTCGAGCGCACCCGGGCCGCCGTCCTGGCGGCAGCCCGGCGGATCCTTCTCGAGGAGGGGTGGGACGCCGTGACCCATCTGAGCGTCGCCGCCTCCAGCGGTGTCGGGCGGGCCACCATCTACCGGCACTGGTCGTCCCGGGCCGATCTCCTCCGCGACGTCATCCGGCGAGAGGCCGAGATGAGCCACGCCGCACCGGCCGGTGACCTGCGGCGGGACCTGCGCCGCGAGCTCGAAGGGCTCGGCCGCCAGTTGGGCGACCCCGCCATCGCCGCCGTGATCACCGTCCTGTTCGAACGGTCCGTCCACGACCCGACGCTGGCCGAGGTCAAAGCCGCCGTGGTCCAGGAAGTCTCCCGGGTCGTCCGGGCCATCCTCCACCACGGCGTCGAGACCGGCCACCTGCCAGCAGCGCTCGACTTCGACCGGGCCGTCGGCCGGCTGCTCGGCCCGCTGCTCTACTGGCGCCTCGCCACCGACCGTTCCGTCACCCTGGCGGTCGTCGCCGACGTCGTCGACTCCTTCCTCGCTGCCGCCATGCCCGGGCCGGTGCCTGCGGGCCGCTCGCCCCGGCGGCGCCGGTCATAGCGCACTGACCTCGGGTCAGCGCGCCGGGCGGCGACCTCGGGCGGCGACGAGTACCGGGCCCATGGCCCAGATGTCGTCGTCGTGGAAGAGGGAGCGGAGGCGGTCGAGTTGCCGGGCGAGAAGCCGGCGCAGCGGGGGGAGCCGGTGAAGGAGTCCTGACGGCGTCCATGGACCAGGCGCCGTCAGCGTCGCCGGGGGGGCGGTGAGGATCTCGGCGAAGCGGGTCAGGCTGAGGGTGGCCACCGACGCGGCCGGTGAACCGCCCTGGATGAACACGGCCCGCCCTTCGGCGTCGACATCGACAAGGCCGAGCCGGGAGAGTTCGGCCGGGAGGCGGTGGCCGATGCGGCCGTCGAGCCCGGCCGGGCGCATCGCCAGCAGCACGGCCCGGAACACGGCCGGGAGGGCGAGCGACGCCCACCGCATCCCCGCTTTGGGTCGGGCGGAGGCGAGAGTCATCGGCGTGAGCTGGAACGATTCGACCACCAGCCATCCGCCGGGGGCGAGGGCTCTGGCCATGCGGGCCAGGGCCACGTCGCGGTCGGGCAGGTGCTCGAGCACGAGGCGGGTGTGGATGAGATCGAAGCTGTCCTCCTCGAGGTCATCGTGGGCGATGTCGTGCCGACGGACCTCGAGGCCAGGGATCCCGAGCGACGTCAGGATCCCCGTATCGAGGTCGGTGGCCACCACCCGGCCGGTGGGCCCGGTCCGTTCGCACAGCCAGCGGGCCACGGTCCCCGACCCGCCACCGACCTCCAGGCAGCGCCACCCCGGGCCGACGCCGATGTGCTCGAGATGGCCGATGGTGCCGGGATCGAACACGACGCCGAGCCCGTCGAGCCGCTCCCGCTCGCCGGCCCAGGCGTGATCCAGGAGATAGTTCGTCACGTCACGCTCCTTCACTGCTGGGTCCCGGCCCCGAATGGGTGCCGCCCGTGACGGCCGGAACACCCTATCCCCTCCTCCCCGGCGGGCACCGGCTCCCTTCCGCCCCGGGGGCACACGAGGTCCCGTTGCACAGGCGTGATGGTGCTCGGCGGTCACCGGCGCCAGGCCCTGATTGTGGGTGCGGCGGACGAAAGTCGGCACAAGAACCGCGAATACCACCAACGGCGATCTCGTCAGGAGGGATGAGACGGGCCGATGGTCCGGGAGAACCGACCCGGCGGTGAGCCCCTAACCGTGAGGGAGATGACGTCGATGAAGATCCGTTGGCACAAGCTCGTGTGCGTGTCGGTCCCGGTTGCAGCGCTCACGCTCGGCGGTGCGATGGCCTGGGCCGACGGCTCCGGCCCCACCCTTCCCACCCTTCCCGGGGCGCCTGCGTTGCCGACGTTGCCCGGTGCGCCGAAGGATGCTCCGGTGCCGGGGGTCCCTGTGCTGCCAGGTGCGCCTGCGCTGCCGTCTCTGCCGGTGGATGGTCCGGTACCGGGCCTTCCTGCTGTTCCCGGGGCGCCTGCGTTGCCGGCGTTGCCCGGTGCGCCGAAGGATGCTCCGGTGCCGGGGGTCCCTGCGCTGCCAGGTGCGCCTGCGCTGCCATCTCTGCCGGTCGATGGTCCGGTACCGGGCCTTCCTGCCGTGCCCGGGGCGCCTACGTTGCCGGCGTTGCCGGGTGCGCCGAAGGATGCTCCGGTGCCGGCCCTTCCTGCTCCTACTCCGGCGGTTCCGGCACTGGCCGCGCCCGTGGTCTGACGGGCAGCGCTGCCAGACAACCCGCTTCGCCGACCGGGCTCAGGTTCGAACCCGGCGGCCTCCAGATCCAGTGACCTTTGGCCGGCGCCCCTGGGGCGCCGGCCTTGTCGACCTTGCGACGGATCAGCCGGTGGGCGGGGTGGGGGGGCGGATGGTGACGGTGCCTTGGGCGATGCCGACGAGATCGCCGTTGGCGTGGGCCTCGATGCGGACCACGGCGGTGCGCCGGCCGAGGGTGGTGATTTCGGCGCGGGCCTCGAGGGTCCCTTCCCGGACCGGGGCGAGGTAGTTGATCTTGAACTCGGTGGTGGCGGCCCAGGCGCCCCGGGGGATGACGGGGTAGCAGACGGCGCCGAGGACGTGGTCGACGAGGGCGGCGAGGACCCCGCCGTGAGCAGCGCCGAACGGGGTGAGGAGGGCGGTGGTGACGTCGATGCGGGCGGCGAGGACGCCGGCGCCGCATTCGGTGATCCGGACTTCGAGGAAGGCGGGCAGGCCGCCGGCGGAGGCGGGATCGGCGTCTTGGAGGCGGGCGGCGATGTCGGGGTCGAAACGGTCGGTGAGGTCGAGTGGCATCCTGGTCCTTCAAGAAGGGTTGAGCAGACCGGGGTGGGCCGAGATCGCCCGGTCGGTGCTCGTCCGGTGATGCTGTCGGGTTCGGTCCGGTCATTGTGGCGCTTTGCGGAGCCGGCGGGCGAGTTTGCCGCGGCCGGCGTGGAGCCAGGACATGACTGGTTCCGACCGGGATGTCGACCACATCGGCGATCTCGGCCTGGTAGCTGAGTTCGGCCATCTCGCGCAGCCAGAGAGTCTCTCGGCAGCGGAGTTGGCAGAGTCGCCATGAGGGCCAGGGCGGTCTCGGCGTGGGGATCGAAGGCCACCCCGGGACGGTTTCGCCCGATTTCGGTCCCGCCTCCGCCGGTTGGGCCCCACGGAGATTAGAGTTTTGGTTTAAAGTCTGTGTCGGGGCCGGTTCTGAAGCTTCTATAAGTCAAGCGGTTCTTGCTGGTGCGGTCGGCGGCCCGCTACTCGGCTCCGCTTCGGTCGCTGGTCTCGGCCCGTTGTGGGTCGGTCCCGGGTGCAGTTGACCGCGA
>Ga0070741_10004630_pt1 | contig 31862 bp, 31 predicted proteins | sample Coa_R1_4_FD_66440 | JGI IMG/M metagenome (GOLD analysis project Ga0070741, IMG submission 66440) | Surface soil microbial communities from Centralia Pennsylvania, which are recovering from an underground coalmine fire - Coalmine... | ecosystem: Environmental > Terrestrial > Soil > Unclassified ... | reverse complement strand
CGTCGCGGGAATCAACGCCGCGCGCATGGCGAAAGGCGAACCTGAGTTTGTGCTGACGCGCCACAACAGTTTCATCGGTGTGATGATTGACGATTTGGTGACCAAAGGCGTGGACGACCCTTATCGGATGCTGACCGCAAGAAGCGAATACCGTTTGCATCTGCGTCATGACAACGCAGACATGCGCTTGACTCCTCTCGGCCGCGAGGTTGGTCTTGTTAGTGACGAACGATGGCACCGGTTTTGCGAAAAGAAAAACGCTTTGGAATCCAAACTTTTCTGGTTGAATTCAATTCAGTTCGGCGTGAATCACAATCCGATTTTTGAAAGCGTTAATATGGCGGGAGTGAAAACAAAGACGACCGGATTTGACGTTTTGCGAAGGCCGAACACGCGGTTTTGTCAGGTGGTAGAGATTGCCGAAAAAGCGGGGTTTGCGCCCGCTCGATGTGCGCGCGATGCGAGCATTGAACGCGAAGCGGAAGCGCAGGCCGAAGTTCTGGCCAAATATGACGGGTTTTTCAAACGGCAGGATCACGAAATCGCGCGCCAGCGCCGCTTGGAATCGTTACAAATCCCGCGCGATTTCGATTACGCTTGCATAAAAGGGATCAGCTTCGAATCACTCGAAAAATTCTCTCGTATTCGGCCCGAAACGGTGGCACGCGCCAGCCGGATTCCTGGAATCCGCCCGACCGACGTTGCGATTCTCATTGGTCACTTGCGAAAACTTGCGGTGAAGGCTTAGCCCGCAAGCGCAGGAAGTGCGGATGCAGATGCCGCTTGAGTACCGCCCATAACAGTTCAGACCTTTTGAGAGCGCCGCGCTGCATCGCGATCAGCAGATGCCGCTGCCAAATTTCGGTGAGAGGATGCCGGGGATTGCGCCAAGGCTGCGAGGCGACGTGAGTAAAGTGGATGAGTTTGGTGTCCTCGCGCAGAATGTTCATGTGGTTCCAGCGTGGATCGAGCGGCTCCAAACCGTTCAAATCGAACCATTTCAGGTACATAAAATCGCCGTAATGAATCTGTCCATCTTGCAGCGGGGATTTGTCAGAAACCACGTTATTGAAAATCGTGTGCGGGTCCCATGCCTTCAGCCGCTCGCAATTCATCACCATCACGCTGGTGTGGTTTGCCTGTTTTACGGGCCGATTGCCAAACATTCCTTCGCCGCCTTGCACGAAGGCGAGGTCTTTGTCATCGGGCAGAGAGTCCCAAAGGCCGCGGATGTCTTGCAAAACCAGTTGATCGGCATCCAAATAGATCGCTTTGCCCTGGAAGTTGCAATACGAAGGAACCATGAACCTTACGAAGCCGAAGTTGGTTCCGCCAACCCGCTTTTGCTGTTGAAAACAGAAACGGATTTCAACCGGCGACGAGGTGCTCCGGCGAATGGAATCTGCCAAAACGGTTTGCGCTATGTACTGTTTTGGCTCGGTGCCGATGAACACCCGAATTGGCTCCATTCTCCCGATTCCCCGAGAGAATATACCGCGCGGCCGCAGGTTGTTATTTCGACGCCGTGCTTTAGCCCCGAGGCGCGATGACCACCGGAAGCCGCCCTTGCCGCAACGTGTAAACCCACGCTTCGTAAACGGTGGGAATGCCGCGTCCGCTCAACATTTTTTCGTCCAACTTTCCGGCAACATCCACCATTTTCACTGCGCCGCTTGCGTCTTTGTTTTTGTTGCGCGCTGCGGCGAGTGTGAAATAAGCCCACGGATATTCGGGGCCAGCCTTTGCGGCTGCTTCGGCCATATCCAAACCTTCTTTGTCTTTGTCTTGATTAAGCAAAACCAAAGCGAGGCCGTTCAGCGCTTCGGCGGAATCCGGTTTGGCCAATCGCGCGAGTTCCATGTAATCGTAAGCCATCTGCAACAGATACTCTTTGTCGGAAGCGAATGCGGGTGTCAGCGCCTGGTTCAGAGCGTCGTAACCGCGTTGAAGATAAGCGTCGGTAAACAGCGGGTTTTGAATCACAGCCTTGCGAAAGTTCTCGCGCGAACTGATGAAATCGCCCGTCCAGAACTGCAGCAGCGAAAGGTAGTAATACACCTCGGGATCGGTGATGTTTTTCGACAGCAGCTGCGTGATCTGGCTCGCAATCGCTTTTGAATCGTTCTTTCGCACCGCCGTAAACGCCGCGGCGGTCATCACCGAAGGCGATTCGGAATCCGAAAGGATCGCCTGCTTCAGCGCGTCGGCGGCCTTGTCGTAGTTGCGGTAGTACGCGTATCCAGCCGAGGTGAGCGCCCACATAACCGCATCGCGCGCCGACCGCTTTTGAACGTTTTCGCTGATGGCGGTCGCTTCCATCATTCGGCCCGATCGCATGCAGGCGAACATCAGCCGGTCAGCCACCGCCGCATCAGGCTCAAACTCGTTGTAAGCCTTTTTCAAAATCCTAATCGCCGTGGAAAACTCGTTGTTGGCGATGTAAAGGTCGGCGAGTTTAATCCGATTCGCATCCGTTTCGGCGCCCATCGCCTTGATGCGCAGCTGCATCGCCTTATGCTTGTTGGCAATCGCTGCGGAAAAATCGTCGAACGTCTGTTTGAGGAGCTGGTTCTTATCGGTGCTCGAAGGCACAAATTTGAACGCCCTTTCCATGTGCACGGCGGCGACCAGGTCGCATGTGTCCGGATTCTCATCCATCACCATCGCATCTTCCGACCATTTTTGTGCTTCATCCAAAATCCCTGCGCCAAGATATGCCCGTGCGAGCGTAATGCGAGCCGGTACTGAATCTTCATCGGCCTTTAAGGCGATCCGAGCGGCATTGATCGCGTCGTAAAACTTCGAATTGTTCAAAAACGTGTTGGCGTTGGCCAAGTGATATGCCGAGCCCTTCTTCAACTGGTTGTCAACGGTCAAATTCAGCGTGACCTTTTTGCTGCTTCCATCTGAGGCGTAAGCCGCGATGACGAGCGTCAGCGGGCCCTCTTTTTCGGCGATCGTGTCGAGTTTCATTGTATAGGGCGTGCTGCGATCGGTTTCGCGCAGCTGATCTCCCACATAAAACTCCACCTGATTAATGCTCACGGGAGCATCAACCGTAACCGAAATCTCCAACACGCCGCTAAGGCGGTCGCCGTTCTTCAGAGAACTGTTAATGACGATGTCGCGGGCAAAAGCCGGCGTCGAAACGGCTGCCAAAAGGCAGAGTGCAAACGATGCGTTTTTCAATTTCATTTTCGCTCCTGCGTCTGACGTTTGGCGCCGTTGGCGCGGTTCGATCAGACCGCGGTCTCTCCTCTCTCTCCAGTTCGAATCCGAATGCAGTCGAGTTCCCGTTGCAGCACAATTTTGCCGTCTCCCGGCCGGCCCGACCTTGCACTGCCTGCGATCGCCTCGACGACGGCCTCGGCCATGTCGTCGCGAACCACGGTTTCCAGTTTCAGCCTTGCGGGAAGCGGGATGACATACTCTTTTCCCAGCATCCAGTCGCTCGGTTCGGCTGAAGATCCACAGCCCCTAACCTCGGAAACCGTAATCCCGGTAACCCCACGCTCCGCGAGCGCCGATTTGACCTCCTCGAGCCTGTGCGGCCTCACATAAGCGACCACTCGGATCACGGCACATTTTACCGGCTGCGTCCGCCCCGCGCGGCAGGCAGCCCGAAAGCCTAAAGCCGCATGGCAGCCTCGCCGAAAATCTTAGGCAGAGGGCAGGCTTTTTGGGCCGGCCCCCACAATTCAAAAAAGAACGGAGGCAGATTTTGGCCAAATACAGTTTTCCGAAGACCGAAAAGGAATTCCACGCGTGGTTCAGCAACTTTCAGCAAACCTTCGCGTCGAACTACAAAAAATACGGGTTCACGTCGCGCGACGTGGCAGCCGTCAACAAGTTTTTCAAGAGTTGGCAGAACTCTTATAACTTTTGGAACGGATTCAACCAGTTTTATGCCTGGTACACCAAATACCACACCACCGAATTCGCAAACTTCAAAACGTTCGTCGCCGGCTTTTGGAACACCATTCAAAACAGCTCAAAATTCGACGGCAACTGGCAGCGATGGTTCGGCGTTACAGCGCCCAAATCAACCAAAAGCACCACGAAAACCAAAAGCACAAGCAGAAAGAAATCGAACGGCACCGGCACTACGCCGACCCTGCTCACCGAATGGAAGAACGGCAAACTTTATCTTTATGTGAAGCCCGGAACCACCGGCAAGCCCACGTGGGCCACAGGATGCACCGTTCAATACAAAACGACCGGCGGAACTTGGAAAACGGTTGGCAAAGGCGCCAAAACGACGTTTGCGCACGGTTTCAACGGCACGAAGAAAGTTTCGTACCGCGCGTGCTGGTACGGATCGGGCAAAACCAGCGGCTGGAGCAAAACCAGCTCCTATAACTGGGGAACGACCAAAACAGGCTTGAAGAAAGCGGCGTAGCCAAACGCCTCTTGCCAAACGTTACCGAGCGGATTTCGATTTCGAAGTCCGCTCGCTCTTTTTGGTTGAACCTTTTCTCGAAGTGAGCGCGCGTTCGTAGATGTTTACGTACTCATCCACGGTTACCCGTTTGATCAACTTTCCGATTTCGGCGAGGGGCAGGTCGTCGGCGTTTTTGAACCGAATGCAAGCCTTTCCCATATCGAGTTTTTTGCCCATCTTTTTGGCGGCGGCTTGAAGGGATTCGGCCAGCGGCGGATTCATATAAACGCACATCAGATGCAAGGACATGCCTGATTTGTTCGAAGCCAACGCTGCAAACGGCAGGGGCTGCTTCGGATCGCAGTGATACCCATTCGGATAAACTTTGTGCGGAATGTAGTAGCCGATGCAGTTGTATTGAATCCCTTCCTCGAACTTTGGGTCGAGGTTTTTCAAAATCACCGCCCGCACTTTTTGGATCTGCTCCAAACGGTCTTTTGGCAGAGAATTCAAATAGGCATCAACGGTGGTTGGCTTCATTCTCTTTCTTTCCTTTTGGTGTGAAACTCGTCCCGCAGCCGCAGCTTCGTTTTGCGTTTGGGTTATCGAATCTAAATCCGCCGCCGATGAGGTTTCCCGTATAATCCAGCGAACTCCCGTGCAGATAAATCGCCGATTTTACGTCGCACACGAGCGTTATTCCATCGAATTCCGCATGAAGGTCGTGCGGTTTGCGCGCGGCATCGAGCATTAGAACGTATTCCAGCCCCGAGCATCCGCCGCCCTTCACTCCGATGCGCAAAGCGACGTCGGCGCGGCCGTCTTTTGCAATCAAACGTTTGATCTGTTCGATCGCGGCGGCGGTGGGAGTTACGGGAAACTGTTGGCTCGACATGCTACTGTTTGATGATGGTCATCTGCGTGAGCGCATCGCGTGATTTCGGCGATGCTTCGGGCGGAAGAAGGTCGGCGAGCGTTACGTTTTCCAAAACGTCATCCACCGCGCGCTGAAGTTTGTTCCAAAGCGACCGCACCGAACAGGTGGAATCATGAATGCACGTTTCCAAATAGCCGGAATGCCGGTCGCAAAACTGGTCATCGTACAAACGGCCGCCAAGCGCCGTCAGCACGTTTTTGATTTTGATCTCAGCGGCGGGAGCCGCCAAAGCGTAGCCGCCCGACTGTCCGCGCGTAGATTTCACAAACCCATCGCGGCGCAAGGAGTTCACAAGTTTTGCGACGTTGGGAATGGTGAGGCCCTCGGCCCTCGAAATCTCCGCAACGGTAATGCTTCCGTTTTCGCCCGCCCTCCCAATGGCGATGAGGCAGCGAAGTCCGTACTCTTCTTGCGCGCTGAATTTCATAACAAACCAAGAGCGAGTTTTGCTTCGTCGCTCATCCTCTCAATCGAAAACGGCGGGTCCCAAGTCAGTTCCACTGCGGCATCCGCAACGCCCGGCGTACTCCTTACTGCGTCCTCAATTTCCTGGGGAAGCGTCTGCGCGACCGGACAGTTCGGAGAAGTGAGTGTCATCACGACTCTCACCGTGGCATCGTCATGCACTTCCACTTCATAAATCAGCCCTAAATCGTAAACGTTCAGCGGGATTTCCGGATCATAAACGTTGCGAAGCGATTCGATTACTGCGTTTTCAAGCAGGCTTTTTGATATCGTGTTCAGGTTTTCAATCGGCTTAGGCATCGCTTTCAGTTGTCACCGTTTGGTTGGGGTTATTGAGCGCGGCTTCCAAAGTATGCCACGCCAAAGTAGCGCATTTCACTCGCATCGGAAACTCGCGCGTGCCCGAAAGCGCAGACAGTTTGCCCAGCGACGACGTGTCGCACGCACCCGTCAGCATCTCGTGAAACTTCCTAAACATCAGTTCGGCTTCTTGAACCGTTTTTCCTTTGATCGCTTCGGACATCAGCGACGCGCTGGCGACCGAAATCGCACATCCCGATGACTGAAACTTGACATCTGCAATCACGCCATCTTTCACCTCCAGCATCAAAACGATCTGATCTCCGCACAGCGGATTGTGTCCGACCGCTCTTCGATTGGCGGAATCGAGAGACCCCGCGTTGCGCGGGTGCTTGCTGTGATCCAGAATGACCTGTTGATACAGATCGCTCAGTTCGCCTTCGAACGTCACTGAAAAATCTCCCTGACTTTTTTCAATCCCTCGATCAGCCGTTCAACCTCAGTTTTGGTGTTATACACGCCGAACGAAGCGCGCGTGGTGCCGTTGATTCCAAGCCGCTTCATCAGCGGCATGTTACAATGGTGCCCCGAACGCACAGCAACTCCGATGGAATCGAGAATGGTCGCCACGTCGTGCGGATGGGCGCATTCGATTAAAAACGCCACAATCCCGGCTCTGTTTTTTGGGTTGCCGATCGTTTTGACATCGGGCTCAGCATTCAAAGATTGAACTGCGAAATCCGTCAACTCTTTCTCGTGCGCAAAAATGCGATCCAATCCGATACGTTGAACATACTCAATCGCCTGCCTGAAAGCCACAACGCCTGCCACGTTCGGCGTTCCCGCCTCGAACCGATACGGGAGATCGTTGTAAGTCGTTCGGTCGAAACTTACGGTGCGAATCATATCTCCGCCACCCTGATAAGGCGGCATCTGTTCCAAAACAGATTCGCGCACATAAAGCACCCCCACGCCCGTGGGGCCGTACAGTTTGTGCGCCGAAAGCGCATAAAAATCGGCATCAATTAACTGCATGTCCAGCGGCGTCCGTGCCGCGGCCTGCGCGCCGTCAATCAAAACTTTCGCGCCCGCAGCATGGCATTGGGCAATCACCTGTTTGATCGGATTGATCGTCCCGGTGCCGTTGGCGATGTGCGTCAGCGCAACGATTTTGGTTCTTTCGGAAAGAAGTTCATCCAGACCGCCCTGCATCAGATCGCAGTTTTCGTCAATATCCCACACTCTCAAAACCGCACCCGTGCGCTCGGCAATCAGCTGCCAGGGAACGATGTTCGAATGGTGTTCGAGTTGCGAAAGAACGATCTCATCGCCCGGCTTCAAAAACTTCGCTCCCCACGAATGCGCCACAAGGTTAATGGATTCTGTACACCCTTTTGTAAACACGATTTCGCGGCGCGATTTTGCGTTCAAAAACCTCCTAACGGTTTCTCTGGCATCTTCGAAAAGTTCGGTTGCAATCTGGCTGAGATAATGCACTCCCCGATGCACGTTGGCGTTCTGAGTGCGATAAAACGCCGCTTCCGCCTCGATCACCGCAGCAGGCTTTTGCGTTGTGGCGGCATTATCCAGATATGCAAGGTTTTGGCCTCGAACCTTTAGGCCCAGCGCTGGAAAATCTGCACGAATGGCTTCAAGCTCGGTGTCAGAAAACGGCGCAACGAGCGAACGGTGGGGCATCTACATCTCCTCGATCGAAGACGCGTTTCTTTCGAATTTGTTCATCAACATGTTTTGCAAAGATTCCCGAACCGATTCGCACCGCACATTTTCGAAAACTTCACCGACGAAAGCCTGCACCAAAATCGCTTTGGCCTGCTTTTCAGGAATGCCCCGCGCGCGAAGGTAAAACATCGCATCCTCGCGCAGCTGGCCCACGGTTGCGCCGTGCGTGCATTTCACGTCGTCCGCAAGAATCTCCAACTGCGGTTTGGTGTTCACAGTCGCTTGCTTCGAAAGCAGCAGCGCTTGGTTGGTCTGTTTTGCGTCGGTCTTTTGCGCGTCTTGGTGCACAAAAATTTTGCCGTTGAAAACTCCCGTTGACCTGCCGGCAAGAATCCCTTTATATAGTTCAAACGAGTTGCAGTTGGGCTTGGCGTGATCCAGCCGGGTGTGGTTGTCAATCACCTGTTCGCCGGCCGCAAAATATGCGCCGTTCATCAAACAGTGACAGTTTTCGCCGTTCAAAAACACGTTCAAATCGGTTCGAGCCAATCTTCCGCCGAACGCCGTATTGGTAGATCGCAAATCGCTCCCAGATTCCTGCCAAACTTCCGTCCATCCAAAGTCAAACACAGTTTCCGAACGCGTTTGAATCCGAATATGTTCAAGCGCGGAGTCCTGATTCAAATGTATTTCGGAAACGGAGTTGACAAAGCTCGCTCCAGCACCCGCATGCGATTCGATCACCGCGGCCCGCGCCCCAGGCGCTAACTCGATCCAAACTCGAGGATGCGAATGCCCGTCTCCCACGCACACGAAAATCAGATGGATCGGTTGAGCCGCCGTTCCGTTCACCGAAACGAACGCACCGTCGTCCAGGTGCGCTGTGTTCAAATCCACAAACGGATTCTTGCCAACTTTCGCGAGACTTCCGATGTCCTCAAAGTCAAACCCCGGCGCCAAAGAAAACGGCTGCACAATCACGCCTGGCTCGGCATCCAAATGCGAAAGACGCTCATTCCACCGCCCGTTCACAAAAACAAGCCGGGGGCCATCGGTGTCCGCCAAACCGAAGTTCTGCAAATCAGATTCCGTGCAGTCGAACGCGGTCGGCGCTCCAAAATGCTTCGAAACCATCTCGCGAAACGAAAGATATTTATACTCTTCGTTTTTTGGTGCAGGAATGCCGGCTTCAAGAAACGATCTCCACGCCGATTCGCTCATCGGCCGCAGTCTGCCGATCTCCGCCGGCTGCAGGCTGGCATAAAAATCACTGCTTCTTTCCGTTGCGATCGAGGCCATCGCTATCGAGCGCTCCCTTGCGCCGCTTCCACCCAACTGTAGCCTTGCGCTTCAAGTTCCAAAGCGAGTTCCTTGCCGCCCGATCGAACAATCTTTCCTTCCACCATCACATGAACGAAATCAGGAACGATGTAATTCAAAAGCCTCTGATAGTGCGTAATCACCAAAAATCCGCGGTCAGCAGACCGCAATCCGTTCACACCGTCCGCCACAATCCGCAGCGCGTCAATATCAAGACCGCTGTCGGTTTCATCCAAAATGCACATCTTGGGCTGCAAAACAGCCATCTGAAAAATCTCGTTCCGCTTCTTCTCGCCGCCGCTGAATCCTTCGTTCACCGATCGCTGCAGCATGGCTGCGTCAAGGCCCAACGCCTGCGCTTTCTCTTTGGCCAAAGCCGAAAAGTCAAACGCGTCGAGTTCCGGTTCGCCCCGATGCTTGCGCGCGGCGTTCACGGCAGCTTTCAAAAAATACAGATTCGAAACCCCAGGAATCTCCACAGGATATTGAAACGCCATGAACAGACCCTCGGCTGCCCTCACTTCGGGATCCATCTCCAAAAGGTCGTTCCCCAAATATCGCACCGAGCCGCCGGTAACCTCATAGGCGTCGTTTCCGGCCAAAACCTGCGCCAGCGTGCTCTTGCCGCTTCCGTTCGGGCCCATGATCGCGTGCACTTCGCCGGGCCCGATCCCAAGGGTAACGCCTTTGAGAATCTGCTTCTCCTCGACCTTCGCCTCGAGCCGTTCAATCTCCAATAGTTTCATGAATCTTTACTATTTTGTCATGATTCGGCCCCGGAATGCACCCCTACGGGGTAGTTTCTGCCTGAAAATGGCAGAAATGGGATCGGTGGTCATCCGCCCGGGGCGGGAAAAAAAGATCCGATCGCGCTATCCGTGGGTTCAGCGCGAGGAGGTGTGCGCCGTCGAGGGGCCGGTCGAGCCGGGGGGTCTCGCTCATCTCCGCTCTACGAAAGGCGAATTCTTGGCGGTCGGCACGTTCAACCCTTCGTCGAGGTTTCCGTTCCGAGTCCTCAGCCTCGAGCCGGGGCCGATTGACGAGGCTTTCTTCCGCGCAAGGTTCGAAGCCGCACGCGACCTCCGCGCCGCCGTTGTGAAAGATGCCGACGGCTGCCGCTTTCTGTTTTCAGAAGCCGACGGTGTGCCGGGCCTCATTGCCGACCAGTATGGCGGCGTTCTCATCGTTCAGGTCCGCACGCTTGGAATGGAAAAACTCAAAAACGTCTGGCTCAACCCGTTGATCCAAGTCTCCGGCGCGCAATGCGTATTCGAAAAAAGCGACATGCCCGGCAGAAAAGAAGAACGGTTGGAAAACCAAGTCGGACCGCTCTTCGGCACGCTTCCCGAGCGGATCGAAACGCACGAGTCGGGGCTCGTCTTCGAAGTTGACGTATTGCGCGGCCTGAAAACCGGATTCTATTTCGATCATCGAGAAAACCGCAGAAAACTTGCGCGCGAAATCACACCGGGTGAGCGCGTGGCCGATCTGTTCTGTTATTCGGGAGCATTCGCCCTGTATGCCGCGCGCGCGGGAGCCGAAACCGTGGGTGTTGATATCAATGCGCAAGCCATTCAAACGGCTTCACGCAACGCGCAAAAAAACGGAATGAATCTTGAGTTTGTGTGCGCCAACGCGTTTGAATGGCTGGAACAGGCGGCTGCAGACAACAAGGTCTTCGATCGCATCATCCTCGATCCGCCCGCCATCGCCAAATCGCGCGGCGAAAGAAACTCCTTGAAATGGGCGATCTGGAAACTCACCTATCTGAGTGCGCCCGTTTTGCGCACTGGCGGCAGGCTTCTTGTCTGCAACTGCTCCTACCAGCTCAGTTTGGTTGAAACGCTTGAAACGATCCGCCTTGCCGCGAGCGACCGCGGACGAAAGGCATTCCTACAAGACGTGTCGTTTCAGGCGCCCGATCACCCCGCGCTGCTGCAATTCCCCGAAAGTTTGTATCTGAAATGCGCCTGGGTTCGTCTTGAATAACGATTCAATGTTGAGTGTTTTGACATCAGTCTTCTGTTTTTCGGGCGCAGCGGCCGGGCCCGATCTCACGTGCGTTGCGTTCCTTCCCGGCGAAACCAGAATCGCGGCGGGCGGGTGGGACAACGTCGTCCGCATCTGGACGTGTCCCGAAGGCCGCAGCATCAAAACGCTTACCGGCCACAAGGATCACATCACAGGAATCGCGTGCAGCGCCAACGGAAAATGGCTCGCCAGTTCCAGCGCCGACGGAACCATCAAAATCTGGAAGACCGATGATCTCTCGCTTTATAAATCCATTCCCGCAGGCACCAGCTACGTTTCCGGAGTTGCGTTTTCGAACGATTCCAAATTGGTGCTTTCGTCGGGCTATGACAACAAAGTCAAAACTTGGGATATCGCTTCCGGCAAACTCATGAAAACCCTCATCGGATTGGAATCGGATGCGTACTGTTTGGCTGCGAGCCGCTCGACGCCCCATGCGGCAGCAGGCGGCCCCGACAAAACCGTCCGCATTTGGAACACCGTCACAGGAAAACTGGTGCGCAGTTTCACGAATCTCGGAAGCGATGTGTTCGGCGTTGCGTTCAGCAAAGACGGTTTGCGCATCGCCTGCTGCGGAAACTCCGACCGCGTGCAACTGTTCAGCCTGCAAAACGGCAAGCAGATCGTGGCATTGAAATCCGGCGCAGACTGCATGGATGACGTGAAGTTCAGCCCAACCGGACATGTGGTTGCCGCGGCCACGCGAAGCGGCACCGTTGAACTGTGGCCGCTCGAAAACCCGCGAGCCTCGATCACCCTGAGCGGATTGAACGAAACGGTTTCGGCGGTGGCCTTCAGCGAAAGCGGCAGGCTGCTCGCGGCGGTGAGTTTTGGCGGAAAGCTGATGGTGTGGCGCACTTCCGATTGGGATGTGCAGCTCGCCATCGAACTTTCCGACCGATAGTTCTCACCCGCCGGAACCCGGATACTTCGGAAGCGTCGGTTTTTTATAGCCGGTCTTTTTCAGCTGATCTTTCAGATAATTAATTGCGGCATCCAGCTGCGCATCCTCGCCTCTTGCCACGTCGTCCGGTTTGTTGTCCACTTCGATGTCGGGCGGAACTCCCAAGTTTTCAACCGCCCAATGCGCCTGACCGTTTGCATCCACATCCCAAAAAGCGAACTGCGGCACCGTAATTCCCCCGCCGATCATCAGATCGCGCCTGCCGGTTATGCCGATCAAACCGCCCCAAGTGCGCGTGCCGATCAGCGGCCCGATTTTTCGTTTTCTAAAGAAGAACGGAAATGCGTCGCCGCCCGATCCGGCATACGAGTTGATCAGCATCACTTTCGGACCGAAATTGCCGCCGCCCGGAATCTGCTGGCCTTCCATCCCGCGCGGTGTGAAACCTCCAAGCGGCGTCCTTCCAAGTTTTTCAACGAAAAAGTCGGGAATGAATCCGCCGCTGTTGTATCGCTCATCAATGATCAGCGCGTCTTTGTCCACCTGCGCGAAATACATCCGCCAAAACTCCACCACGCCGTCCACCGACGTGCTCGGAACGTGCACATATCCGATGCGGCCGCCGCTCTGCTTTTCCACATACAACCGATTGTTAGTCACCCAATCGGCATACCGCAGTCCCAAATCGTCGCTGGTTGTTCTCACCAAAATCCGCCGGGCGCCGGTTTCGCTGTTCGTTGAGTTCACTTTCAGTTCGACCAGTTTGTCGGCTTTGCCTTGAAGAAGATCATCCACGCTTACACCGGGTCCAAGTTTTTCGCCGTCAATCGAAATCAGATAATCGCCCTCGTTCACGTTCAATCCGGGTTCGCCCAGCGGTGCGCGTCTTCCGCTGTCCCACGGCTGCCCGCGATAAATCTTTTTGAATCGAACTCCGCTCGAGGTTACATCGTAATCAGCGCCCAGAAGCCCAACCGCTATCGGACGAATTCGGCTGGCGGGAGCTGGAGTCAAATATGCGTGCCCCGTTCCCAAATCGGCGAGCAGTTCCCACAACAGTTGATCCAGATCGCTGCGATGCGCCACATAAGGCAGCCACTTCGCATATCTTTCGCCGACCGCGCGCCAATTCATTCCGTTCATGTTTTCGTTCCAAAAGTAGTCGCGCACGTAACGCCACGCTTCCCAATACGCCTGTTTCCATTCCGCACGCGGTTCGGTAACGGCCATCATGTCGCCGGTGTTCACCTTTCCGCCTCCGATTTGACCTCCGGGTGCGGCAGGCAGAACACCCACTACCCCGCCTGGGCCGATGTAAGCGAATTTGTCGTAATTCGGAGTGAAATCGAGCGCCGAGGCTCCCGAAATCACAGGCGAAGAGCCTTTGGAATTGAAATCGAACTGCATCAGCGCGCCGTCCGACGCATACAAAACTCTTCCGGCCGGTGCTCCGACAAGCGTAAGCGTTCCCGCCGGAATCGGCACCGAAAACAGCCGCGCCTTGGCGCCCGCCAAATCCCAAGGTTTGTTTTCCTGCGATCCAGCCTCGCCCGCAGGCTTCGCATCGCCGATCTTTTCGTTATCGTCCTTGGGAGCAAACGGCGTCGGAGTGTCGGTGCGCAGCGTCCAACCCAGAATCACGGAAGGATTTGTCGCAACCGGCAGAAACTCATAAGCATCGGTTGTGAACCCCACATTCCTTTGCGAAACAAAAAACAGATAGTTGCCTTTCGCATCAAATACCGGGTTCGAATCGGCAAACATTCCATCGCCCATAAGCGTTTCTTCTTTGGTTTCCACGTTAAGAAGAGCGATGCGCGAAAGCTGCGTCCTCCCGCTGGAATATGCGATCCACTTCGAATCCGGCGACCACACCGCATCCTGATACGAAGGGTATGCGGTTTTTGGAATCGTGGTTTTTGAGCCGGTGCCGATGTCCACAATGTTCAAACGGTATTCGGTGTCGGTGAAAAAGAACTTCTTGCTGTCGGGCGACCAGACCGGGTTCAACGGGAACGTTCCCGCCGCCGAAGCGATCACTTTTGCAGGTTCCGAGAGGTCGGACTTTTGCAGGAAGAACTCATATTCGCCTGAGCGGTCGCTTGCAAAAAGAATCCATTTGCCATCGGGCGACCATCTGGGATAACGTTCCCGTGCTCCAGGCGTGTTGGTGATGTTGTGCGTCAAGCCTTCTCTTACAGGAACGCTGAAAATCTCGCCCCGCGCTTCGATCGCCAATCGCACACCGTTGGGGGAGATCGAAACGTCGCCCGCAGAATTCGCCAACGACATCGTCGAAGAGCGCGTCTCAGGAAGATCCGATAGAATCGAAACTTTCACGTCGGAAACTTTGCCCGTATCGGTGTGATACACCCACAGTTTCGCATCCCGAACGAACACAATTTCGCCAGTCCCGATGCTGGGCCAGCTCACGTCGTATTCGGTAAATTTCGTCAGCTGAGTCTGCGCGTTCGTTTTTGGATCGAACGCCCAAAGATTGCGGATGTTGTCGGCATCGCCCACGTAATAAAGCTTGTCTTTTCCCCACATCGGCCACATCTGCGCCGAGCGGTCTCGCTTCATCTCCCAATATTTGTGCTGCTGAAGATCATAAAACGATATCCAGCTTTGCAGGCCGCCGCGATACCTTTTCCATGTGGCGTTTTCGGTGGGCATGCGGTTATAGGCGAAGGTGTGCCCGTCGGGGCTTGGTGAAACCTGTCCGCATTCCTCCATCGGCAAAGCCTGCGGCGTGCCCCCTGCCGCCGGCACCACAAATGCGCCGGCATAGCGTCCGTTTTTCGATTCCCTCGATGATCGGAAGATGATCTGTTTTCCGTCGGCGCTCCAATCCAAAACCTGATCGGGCCGCGGGTGCGATGTCAAACGCTTCGGTTCGCCGCCTTCGCTCGGCATCACATAAACGTCCATGTTCCCGTCGTAATCTGCCGAAAACGCGATCCATTTGCCATCGGGTGAAAACTTCGGCCAGGTTTCAACGCCCGGGCTCGTGGTGATCCTCCGCGCAACTCCCCCTTCGGTCGAAACCAGCCACAAATCTCCGCCATATTGAAACACGATTCTGTTTTCATAAATGTCAGGGAATTTCATCAAGCGGGCGTCAGCCGAAATCTGACTGAGCGACAATACGCTAAGCAATGCTGCAGTTACCATCGAATCTCCTTCGTTATTGAATCTTGCGAATGCGAACCACAATCCGGTTCGTAAAACGTCTCAGATGCCGCGGTCCTTCATCAGTTTGATCAGATCGGCGATGCGGCACGAATAGCCCCATTCGTTGTCATACCATCCCACCACTTTGGCCATTCTTTCGCCCATGCGCATTGTGAGCGCCGAATCCAAAATTGCGCTGTGATTGTCGCCGATAAAGTCGGTGCTCACAAGAGGCTCGTCCGAAACAGCCAGAATTCCGCGCATCCTGCCGCCCGCCGCCTCGCGCATTGCGGCGTTGATCTCATCCGCCGACGCCGGTTTCGAAAGATTCACCACCAGATCAACGATCGAGACCGTTGCCGTAGGTGTGCGGATCGCAAAGCCGTGCATCTTTCCGTTCAGTTCCGGCACCACCAGACCGATCGCCTTGGCCGCGCCCGTGCTTGTGGGAATCAGGTTTTGGCCAGCCGCCCTCGCCCGGCGGAGATCACGATGCTCCTGATCCTGCACCCTCTGGTCGTTCGTATAACTATGCACCGTGGTCATCAGCCCGGATTCCACTCCGAACGCATCCACCAGCACCTTTGCGATCGGTGCAAGGCAGTTCGTTGTGCAGCTGGCGTTGCTCACAATATGGTGCTTTTCCGGGTCGTACTTCGCATCGTTCACTCCGAGCACCAGCGTGATGTCCTCGCCCTTGGCTGGGGCGCTGATAACCACCTTTTTCACGCTGCCCCTAATGTGCGCCCGAGCTTTTTCGGCATCGGTGAAAAGCCCCGTCGCCTCCAGCACGAGTTCGACGCCCGCGCCGCTCCAGTCAATTTTCGCCGGGTCTTTTTCGCTGAAGCAGTGGATCGCCGCCGCGTTGACGGTGATCGAGTCCCCGCCAGCCTTCACATCCCCGCGAAATTCTCGATAGGTACTGTCGTGCTTGAACAGGTGGGCGTTCGTCTGAGGGTCGGCAAGGTCGTTGATCGCCACGACCTCCAGCTCGTTCGGGTGCCTTTCAAGAATCGTCCTCAGGCTGAGCCGTCCGATGCGCCCGAATCCGTTGATTCCCACTTTGAGTTTTGCGGCCATGAGTTGACAAGTATATTCGCTTGGAACAGGGAACGGAATCCCCCACCGCAAAATAACCTGGGAACCCGCCGCGGGGGGATATCGTCTCTCCAAATAGCAGAGGATTAGGTCCTACCAGTCCCTCTCCCCAAAAGAGAAAACCCCGGCCAGCCTCCCCCCGCCGGGGTTTCTATTTCTTCAAAGCGACATCGGCTGAGGATCGGCTTGCAGTTCGAAAGGAGCCGTGCAGCCGCGGAGCTCCTCGATCGTGCAGTCGGGGTGAATCTCTCGAATCACGATCCCTCCTTCGGGCTTCACGTCGAACACCGCTTTTTCGGTAATGATCCGATTGACCACCTTTTTGCCGGTAAGCGGCAGGCGGCATTTTTCCAGGATTTTGGGCGAGCCGTCTTTGGCGGTGTGAGTCTGAATGACCACCACATACTTGGCGCTCGCTACCAAGTCCATCGCGCCTCCCATGCCTTTGACCATCTTGCCGGGAATCATGTAGTTGGCAAGGTCGCCGTCCACGCTCACTTCCATTCCTCCAAGGATGCTTAGGTCAATGTGCCCGCCGCGGATCATGGCAAAGGAGTCGGCGCTGCTGAAAAAACTCGCTCCGGGAGCCTCGGTGATCGTCTGTTTGCCGGCGTTGATCAGGTCGGGATCAACCTCGGACTCTTTCGGAAACGGCCCGATGCCGAGCAAGCCGTTTTCGGATTGAAGCACCACTTCGATTCCTGGCGGAATCAGGTTGGCGATGAGGGTAGGCATTCCGATTCCCAAATTCACATACATCCCATCTTTCAGCTCTTTGGCCGCGCGGCGGACAATGATCTCTCTGGCATCCATCTTGGCTGCGAGGTTACCCAGAGTCAACGGATTAACATCCCATTAATCTTGGGATCACGGTTCGTTAATTCGGCGATTGAATTCTCCCTATCGTTTGATTTCTTTGAAAGGGGAGGACATTTTGAAAAAGTTCAAAGCCGTGTTGTGGTTGTGTGCATGTGTGTTGGCGCTGCCGATGTGGGCACAGCAAACCGCGTCGCAACAGTTTCCTGACAACGCCGCAAACCATTGGGCGTATGCCGCGATCGCAGACCTCGCGGATCGCGGCCTTGTGAAAGGCTACAAAGATTCGAAGGCGATCCCGATGAGTGATCTTTCACGCATCGAGTTTGCTTCGCTCGTCAACCGCGTTTTGGAAACGCTTGATGCGATCGCATCTAAAGACAAGTCGGCGCCGAGCGCAAAAACGCTCACGCAAGACACGCTGAATCAGATCCAAGCGCTGAAAGACGCATTCGAAGAGCAGTTGAAGCAGATTCAAACCGATCTCAAAAAGGCGCAGGATGATATCGAAGCGCTGCGATCCGATGTGGTGGATGCCAAAGAGATGGCCAATAAAGCGATCAAGAGCGCCGATTCCGCCTATGGCGCTGGAAACCGCAAGTTCGCAATCGGTGGATACATCCAAACGCGGTATTTGATGGTCGGCGACAACAGCGGAGCGAACTTTCCAAACGGCGCGCCGCCCAGCAGCAGCAGTTACAACGGAACCTACATGCAAGGAACGAACGGTGAATCGTTCGTCATCCGCCGCTCGCGCCTCAAGTTCACAGGTTCGCTCACTCCGAACACCAAATATGCGGCGCAAATTGACGCTTCGGGCTTGACGAACGGAACTAACCAAGCGGTTACCGTGCGCGAAGGCAACCTGACGTTCACTCCCGGCGACGGCTCGGCGAAGTACCCATCGTTTACAGTCGGCTTGTTCGCAAACCCGTTCGGCTACATGCTTCCGCTTTCTGGTGCGAACACGTATTCAACCGAAAAGCCGCTCGCATTCAACGAAACGTCGGCAGGGTTATTCGCAAGCCAGGATTATGACCGCGGCCTGCAAGTCGCGTATTCGCAGGGGCAGATGAAATACGTCGCTGCGTTTGTGAACGGATCTGGTGTCGGTACCAACGACACCGATCGCCGGGTGGATGAGATTCTGCGAATCTCTTATCAAAGTGTAGACAAAACGCTTGGGCTCGGCGTGTCGTTTTACAACGGCAATATCTCGTTTTCGGGCGCACTGCCTTACGTTCCACGCAAAAAGCAGCTGTTCGGAATTGATGCGCAGTACAACTCGCCGCAGGGCGCGTTCATTCTGGCCGAACTGGTAGCCGGAACGTTCGAACAGCGGACGTATTTCGACCAGCCGACCTTGAAACTCTCCACGTCGGCAGCACCCGACAACAAGGTGCTTGGTTATTACGTTCAGGCAGGATACACGTTCGATCAGAAAGGCGCGCATCCGTGGACGATCGCGATGAGTTATGACGTGTTCAGACGATCCACCGATGGCGAGGCCGACAGCGGCAGCAGTTGGGACGACGTGAACTTCGGCATCGGCGCCGCAATCAACCTGGATTCGGCTTCCAGGCTGAAGCTTTGGTACATCAGCCCAAGCAAAGTGGCGCATCCGCCCGCGCAGCCATCACCCAAAAAGATCTCGATGATCACGCTGGAATACCAGGTGAAGTTCTGAATTACGAAACAACAAGGAGGCAATCACGATGAAAACGTTCAAAACCGCAGCATTGATAGGAATCGCCGCAAGTTCTGTTCTTGGTCAGGCACAAGCACTCACAGGAGCAGGATCAACGTTTATCAATCCTATCATGCAAACTTGGATCGCCCGATATCGGCAGGCGACTGGAGTCAGCATCAACTATCAGTCCATCGGATCGGGTGGAGGCATTTCGGCTCTCATCAACAAAACGGTTGACTTTGCAGGAAGCGATGCGCCGATGAACCCCGCCGAGATGCAGCAGGCCGGAAGGCCCGTCTTGCACATTCCGGCAGTCGTCGGAACCGTGGCAGTTGCATACAACGTTCCCGGATTGGGACAAGGGCTGAATCTAACGGGGCCGGTTCTCGCTGACATTTATCTGGGCAACATTCAGTATTGGGATGCACCCCAAATCGCAAATCTGAACCGAGGAATGCGTCTGCCGCATGCACGCATCTTCGTGGCGCACCGCTCTGACGGTTCGGGCACAACATTCATCTTCACCGACTATCTTTCCAAAATCAGTTCCGAATGGTCATCGCGCGTGGGAACTGGAAAAGCGGTGCACTGGCCCGTGGGCCTCGGCGGCAAAGGAAACGAAGGTGTGGCAGGGCTCATCAAAACGCACCCGAACTCCATCGGATATGTGGAACTTGCTTATGCAACGCAAAACCAGATGACTTATTGCAAAATGGCGAACGCAAAGGGCAGATTCATCGCACCTTCTGCCGAAAGCGGGTCGCTTGCCGCAGCCGGAGTGCCGATGCCTGCTGATATGAGGGTCTCGATCACCAACACGAGCAATCCGAACGGATATCCGATCAGCGGCTTTACTTGGCTCATCGTTTATCAAAACCCGGCACGCGGCGCGGAAATCAAACGGTTCCTGAATTGGGTCATCGCCGAGGGCCAAAGTTTCACGGCCCAGTTGCAATATGCGCCCGTTCCCGAAAACGTGCGCGCAAAACTCAAAGCGATGATCAATTCGATCCGCTGAATTTGACACCCAACCCCACAAGCGCATGGGCATTGATCGGTCGCAACACTCCCAGCCTCGAGCCCCGCTCAGCCGTCAATCGCCCTTGCGCTCCAAAAACTCAAAACTGCTTGCAGTTGACAGTTGGTACGGCTTTCTGCTGTTGTGCGCTTCGGCAGTTGTGCTGCTCATCATTCTGGCCATCATTCTTGAAATCTATCTGCAGTCGCGCCAATCCATGCACACGTTCGGCGCAAAGTTCCTGACGACAAAAGAGTGGGATCCGGTTGATGAGGTTTTCGGAGCGCGTGTCTTCATTCTTGGCACGATCTACACCTCGCTTTGGGCGCTGCTGCTTGCAATTCCCCTGAGTTTAGGAACCGCATTGCTGCTTGCCGACATCGCGCCCGCCTTGATTCGCAAGCCGGTCGGCTTCTTGATCGAACTGTTCGCCGCGATTCCAAGTGTGGTTTATGGAATGTGGGGAATTCTGGTTTTGGTGCCGTGGCTTCTGCAGCACGTAGAAACCCCGATCAGCGAGAGCCAGCGTTGGGGCCGATTCTTTCTTTTCGATGCGGCGCCCAACGGAAACGACTTTCTTGCGGCCTCGGTGCTTCTGTCCATCATGGTCATTCCGATCATCACCGGAATTGCTCGAGATGTGATCCGCGCTGTTCCGCAAGAGATGCGCGAAGCAGCATATGCGCTCGGCTGCACCAAATGGGAAGTAATTCGAAAAGTGGTCGTTCCGTGTGCGAAAACCGGCATTGTTGGAGCCGTGATGCTTGGCCTTGGCCGGGCGCTTGGCGAAACCATGGCGGTCACGATGGTCATTGGCAACAGTCCCGATTTTTCGCTGCCGCTGTTTAGCCCCGGATACACCATGCCCAGCGTGATCGCAAACGAATTCACCGAAGCGCCTTCGCCGCTGTACCGCTCGGCACTCATGGAGATCGCGCTCATTCTGTTGGTGGTTGCGATCTTGGTAAACGGTGCCGCGCGGCTGATGGTGTCGCTTACATCCAGAAGATTCCGCAGGGTGATCGCATGATCTCCGGTTTTCGATTCAAATTCCGACTGTTTGTCCGCAAAGTGATGAACGTGATCGGGCTGAGCATCTGTTCATTAGCCGGAGTTTTGGCAACGGCGGCGTTGTGCCTGGTGGTGGGCTACATCGTCAAGAACGGATATCAGGCCGTAAACTGGAAACTGATCACGCAAGGGCCCACGCCCATCGGCACCGAAGGCGGCGGGCTGCGAAACGCCATTGTTGGAACATTGGTGCTTCTGGCCGTTGCGTCATGCATCGGAGTTCCACTCGGCGTTCTTGCAGGAATCTATCAGGCCGAAAAGGCAGGAAAATTCGCAAAAACCGTCAGGTTTCTCGCAGATGTTTTGAACAGCGTTCCGAGCATCGTCATCGGTCTGTTCGTTTACGCGGTTGTGGTCATTCCGATCGCGCGCATGCACGAAGGAAACGGCTTCTCGGCTCTCGCAGGTGGAATCGCGCTCAGCATCATCATGATCCCCATCATCATGACCGCCACCGAAGAGATTCTAAAAATGGTGCCGCGACGTTTGTACGAAGGATCGCTCGCGTTGGGCGCAACGCGATTTACCACCATGTTTCGCGTGATCGTTCCCGCTGCGAAGGCCGGTCTGATTACCGGCATTATGCTCGCGGTGGCCCGCGTGGCTGGCGAAACCGCCCCGCTGCTGTTCACCGCGTTCGGCAATGTAACGTTCAGCGTTCGGCTCGACAAGCCGATTGATTCTCTGCCGCTCAGCATTTTTTATAACGCCACGTCACCCTATGACTATCTGAAATCTCAAGCCATGGCTGGCTCGCTGATTCTGATGATGATTATTGCGGTTTTTAGACTGTCCGCGCGGCTTACCACGCGAAAATCGAAGATGGCATAGGGCGGGCAATCCAACGCGCGGCTCGGGAATACTGAGCACGATATGCCCGAAGACAAACCGTTAGAACCCCAAGAACAAAAGCGCTCTCTGGTGGAAGAGCAGCCCGTCATCACGCGGCACCAAATCAAAATCGGCAGCGAAACTCTCAAGTACACGGTTACAACCGGAATGATGCCGTTGAAAACCGAGTTCGGAGAACACGAAGCGAACGTGTTCTTTATTGCATACACCAAAGACGGCGCACGCAAAAAGCGTCCGCTGATGTTCAGTTTCAACGGAGGGCCGGGAAGCGCTTCGCTTTGGCTGCATCTTGGAGCGCTCGGTCCGAAACGGGTGAGGCTTTTGGATGACGGCATGATGCCTGCACCACCCTATACCCTTGTGGACAATCCCCAATCGTGGCTCACCGAAACCGACATCGTTTTTCTCGATCCAGTCGGCACCGGCTACAGCAGACCCGTGGACAAAGAAACCGGCAAAAAGTTTTGGGGAGTGAAAGGCGACATCGAATCCATCGGCGAAGTGATCCGGCTTTACCTCACGCGGTTCGAACGTTGGGATTCGCCTCTTTTTCTGGTCGGAGAAAGTTATGGCACCACGCGCGCTGCCGGGCTTGCGGGCCATCTCATTGACAAAGGCATCGCCTTCAACGGCATTGTGCTTGTGTCATCCATTTTAAATTTTTTGACGGCGCGGTTCATCAAAGGCAACGATCTGCCGTACATTCTGTTTCTTCCAACGTATTGCGCAACCGCCCATTTTCACGGAAAGATAACAGGCCGGCTTCGCGACCTGTTGCGCGATTGCGAACATTTCGCCGCCGGAGAATACACGCAGCTGTTGGCAAAAGGCGACACCATCACCGCCGCCGAAAAAAAGAGGCTGATCGAACGCGTGTCGCACTTCACCGGACTTTCAAAAGAGTTTGTAGACAACTGCAACATGCGCGTCAACATCCATCAGTTTTGCAAAGAGCTTTTGCGCGACGAAAAACGAACCGTGGGACGGCTCGACAGCCGGTTCAAAGGGATGGACGCCCTTGCAACGGGCGAAGTGCCCGAACATGACCCCAGCATAACCGCCATCCGCCCGCCCTACACCAGCATGATCAACGATTACATCCGCACGCAGTTGAATTACATAACCGATCTCAACTACAACGTGCTGGGCGAAGGAATCGAAGAGCCGTGGGATTGGGGCAACGCACGCGACGGCTATCCCGACACGAGCGAAGCGCTCCGCGCCGCTTTTGCCAAAAACCCGCACATGCGCGTGTTCGTGGCGAGCGGCTACTACGATTTGGCAACGCCCTATTTCGCCACGCAATACACCCTCGCGCACATGGGGCTCGATCCTTCGCTGCGCGATCGAATCAGAACCGAATACTATCCTGCTGGACACATGATGTATGTGCACACAAAATGCTTGGCCGATTTGAAAAGTCACGTGGCCGAGTTTATCGAAGACGCGGTTTAGTAACTGTCAATAGCGGTGTTGAGTTTCGCGATCACGCCTTTCGCATCGCCGAAAACCATCACCGTGTTAGGCAGATAAAACAGTTCGTTTTCGATCCCAGCGAACCCCGTGTTCATGCTTCGCTTGATCACGATGCACGTCTTGGCTTTGTCCACATCCAAAATCGGCATGCCATAAATCTGCGAAGACGGATCGGATCGCGCCGCAGGGTTCACCACGTCGTTGGCTCCGACCACAAGTGCAACATCGGTTTCAGGAAACATCGTGTTAATGTCGTCTAAATCATAAAGCAGTTCATAGGGCACGTCGGCTTCGGCCAGCAGCACGTTCATGTGTCCCGGCATTCTGCCTGCAACCGGATGAATCGCGAATTTCACATCAATTCCGCGCGCCTGAAGTTTGGTCATCAGCTCCTTCAAAACGTGCTGCGCCTGCGCGACAGCCATGCCATATCCGGGCACAATGATCACCGAATCCGCATTGCTGAAAATGATCGCTGCATCTTCCACACTGTAATTGCGAACGGTTTTTCCTTCGGCAAGGCTTCCCGCGGCCGCGGATTGCGCACCGAATGCGCCGAAAATCACATTCTCGAGCGAACGGTTCATCGCCCGGCACATTTCAATGGTTAGAATCAGTCCGCTCGCGCCGACAAGTCCGCCTCCAATCAACAATGCGGTATTGGCAAGCACGAACCCGGCAAGGCCCGCCGCCGTGCCCGTAAACGAGTTCAACAGCGAAATTACAACGGGCATATCTGCGCCGCCGATCGGAATCACAATCGAAACCCCCACGATCAGCGAAACAACCACAAGCGCCGCAAACAGCACGACCAACGGTTTGCCCGCAACGATCAAAACCGCCAGCGCCGCAACCGAAGCAAGCAGCACCAAGTTCACAGCCTTTTGTCCTGGAAACACAATCGCTCTGCTCGGCAAAACCTCCTGCAGTTTTCCAAACGCGATCAAACTTCCAGCAAAACTGATGCATCCGATGATCGCGCTCAAAACCGTCGTCACCAACGGAACGATCGGCCAATCGGCGCCGATAGAAGATTGTCGGATGAACTCTACAAGCGAAACCAGCGCAACTGCCCCGCCGCCCAATCCGTTGAGCAGTGCCACCATCTGCGGCATTCCCGTCATCGGAACCGAACGCGAAGGCAGAATGCTCAGTGCGGCTCCAACCAAAATCGCTCCGATAATCCATCCGAAATTCTCTCGGGCGATCCCTTCGTCGAAGAACGTCAACGCAATCGCAATGAACATTCCGCCCGCGGCGAGCCAGTTCCCATGCCGCGCGGTTACCGGAGACTTCATCAACTTCAGCGCAAGAATGAAACTTATCGCCGCAAGAAGATAACCGACCGGAATCCAATTCTGATTCATCCGCCTTTACTCCGCGGCTTCTTCCGAAACATCTCGAGCATCCTGTCGGTAACGATGAAGCCGCCCAAAACGTTCATCGTGCCGAACGCAACCGCCGCAAACCCCAACAGGTGCGCCGCAAGCGAATCCGCAGAACCCAAAACCAAAATGCCCCCAACCAAAATCACGCCATGAATCGCGTTCGTCGCCGACATTAAAGGTGTGTGCAACGTTTGCGGCACCTTGGCGATCACCTCGAGCCCCACAAAAACTGCCAACACGAAAACGGTGAACAAAGCAAGCAAAGTCATGCGCCGCCTCCATGCTCTAATGCCAACCGCGTTGGGTCGTGTGCGATCCTGCCCTCACACGTCACCAACGTTGCCTTCACGATCTCATCTTGAAGGTCGAATTCCAAACGGTCTTTGGGTGCCAGCAGTTTCAAAAACTCCGATAAGTTTTTTGAATACATCCGGCTTGCATCGGCGGCCATCGAAGAAACCAGATCGAGCGGCGCCAGAATCGTGATGCCGTCTTCGTGCGTGGTTTGTCCGGGAACGGTTGACTCGCAATTCCCGCCGGCAGGCGCAGCCAAGTCCACGATCACCGAACCTTTCGGCATCGTTTTCGCCATTTCGCGAGTGATCAAAATCGGAGCGCGCTTTCCGGGAATCAGCGCCGTGGTAATCACCACATCGGTTTTCGGCAGCCGCGATGCGATCAGTTCGAGCTCCTTGCCATGCGTGTCGGCGGAAACCTCTTTCGCATAGCCGCCCGCATCCTCGGCCTCTTCTGCCAGCAGATTGATTCCCACAAATCTGCCGCCCAAACTCTCGACCTGCTCTTTCGCGGCTGGACGAACGTCGAACGCTTCAACCTGCGCGCCGAGCCGTTTGCATGTTGCAATCGCCTGCAAACCCGCAACTCCTGCTCCGATCACGAACACTTTCGCTGGCGGCGTCGTCCCTGCCGCCGTCATCAGCATCGGAAAAAACTTGGGAAGCGCGTCCGCCGCCAACAGCGCCGCCTTGTAACCGGCTATCGAAGACATCGCGCTCAACGCATCCATGCTCTGCGCCCTCGTGATCCGGGGCATCAACTCCATCGCAAACGAACAGACGCTCCGCTCGTTGAACGCTTCCACCAAACCCGGATTCGAGGTCGGATACAAAAAACCCACGTAAGCAGAACGCTCGGCAAGGCGGCGAGCCTCTTCGATGCTTGGAGGAGCGACTTTCAAAACGACATCAGGGCGCCTAGCGAAAACATCGTCCACGATTCCTGCACCCGCGCCGGCATACGCGTCGTCGTCAAACCCCGCACCCTCGCCCGCTCCCCGCTCCACCAAAACCTCCACTCCGCGGGAAACGATGCCGCTCACCCCTTCCGGCGTAAGCGCCACGCGCCGTTCGCCAGGAACGGTCTCTTTGGGAACGGCAGCAACCACAAAAAAACGATACCCGGAGCCGTCAGCGTTTCTTGAAGGTCATCGCCGCCGAGTTCATGCAAAACCGCAGGCCGGTCGGCTTCGGCCCGTCGTCAAAAACGTGCCCCAAATGCCCTTCGCACCTTGCGCACAGCACTTCGGTGCGATCCATGCCGTGGCTCAAGTCGCGCCTCAAAATCACCCGGTTTTTGTTGATCGGTTTCCAAAAACTCGGCCAGCCGGTGCCCGATTCGAATTTCGTGTCCGAAGAAAAAACGTCCAAGCCGCATGCGGCGCAAAAATACGTGCCCTTTTCGTGATTGTTCCAATATCTGCCGGAAAACGGAGCTTCGGTGCCGGCGTTGCGCAGAATCTCATACTGCTCGCTGCTCAAAATCCGCTTCCACTCCGCGTCCGATTTCAACTGCTTCTTGATCGGCGGCTCGGGCGTCTCGGCATATTTCAACACGATCTGCCCCTGCCCTAAGGTCGCGCACGCGGCGGCGGACAGCCCCGCCAGAACAAACGCCGAAACTGACTGATAGGTTTTCATGCCAATAGGAAATACGTTCACCCCGTCATCGGTTCCGTTCGAATTATTGCGGGTTCTCTACGAAATCGCCGCCGCGGCAAGCCTTGAGGTAGTGCAGCGACCGCACTTGGCCGGTCATCTCCAGCTCGTCGCGATACACCGGGTCGTGCCACCCTTCGATGTCAATCGCCCCGCGATAGCCGCCTTTCCGGAGAATCGTGATGATATCCGTCCAGTTCGAATCGCCAAACCCCGGAGTTCGGTGCCAGATGCTCGGCACGCCCGATCTCAGCCCTTCGGTTCGAATGATGTCCCAGTTCACGGTCGCGTCTTTGCCATGAATGTGATAGATTCGCGGCAGATATTTTCTGAGCTGAGGGATCGGGTCAATCAGCGAGACCATCTGATGACATGGCTCCCACTCAAGGCCGATCGTTTCGCCAGGAACTTCGGTGAACATCATCTCCCACGCTCGCGGCGCATGGGCGATGTTCCATTTCGGCGATTCCCAACTGCCTCCCATATCGCAGTTCTCGAAAGCGATTTTCACGCCGCACTCTTCGGCCACTTTTGCGATTTTGCCGAAAACCTGTTTGAACCGCGGCATGTTCTCCTCCACGCTCCGATCCTCCACCGCTCCCGCGAATCCGCACACAACGCTGCACCCAAACAGATGCGCCGAGCGGATCAACGTTTCCCAATCGGCGGCGGTCTGGTCATCGGTCAGCGGGTTCCCATAAAGCCCCACGCTGCTGATCACCGCTTTTCCGGCAACCGCTTCCAGGCACTCCTGGGCAGTTCTTTCCAGGTCGAGCCCGCCGATATACTGCCACAAGGTCAGTTCGAACGATTCGAACCCGTGCCCTGCCACCTGCCGAAGGTACGCCGCACCCTTATCCATCGGCGCCAACGTGCCGATTTTGATATCTTGATGGCCGGCTCGAGACATAGGGTGCGCAGGTTACCCCTGGCTGATCGTCCCCTTGGGCGGTATACTATCGCTTGCCGGCGGCAGCGCGCCGAGGCAAAGGCATCACAGTGATCGAAGTCGTCGTACAGTCATCAGAATCCATTGACAGCGCCCTGAAGCGGTTCAACACAAAACTTCAGCAGGCCGGTCTGTTAAGACAGATCAAAGAACACATGTACTACGAAAAACCATGCGAAAAACGCAGGCGAGCGAAGCGCACCCGTCGAACCAGGTAGTTCGCAGGCCTGGCGCAGGCCGAAAATGCGCCGCGGAACGCCTTCGCTCCTAAGCCGAAGGCCAAATATGAGCGCAATACGCCTCAAACTCCCAGCTATAGCCAAAACGGCCCAACTGATCAACAGGATGCCTAAGCCGGTTCTTGTGTGGGCTCAAACCGTGTTGTGCGCCCTGACGCTGGCTGCGGCCCTCCTGGCTCGGCGCATCCCTCCTTTCGATCTCAAACTTGCCCTGGGAGCGCTCGGAATCTGCCTGGCTGGGGTCGTGGTTTCCCGCTGGCATCTGCGGGTTTTTCCAACCAAAGGGGTGGAGCCTGCCATCGCAGAGCGCATTGTCTGGTTCTCTGGACTCCTCACGGTGTTCGGCCTTCAGATCGGCGCCCAGGCGATCGGTGCGAGCCCGAGTCCTTCGCATGAGGTTTCGCCGCTGGCCGCGGCTCCGTTGGTAAGTTTGGGGATGCTGGTGAGCGGCCTGCTCGGCCCGGCGAAAGGGATTTTTACGGTAGGGATGGTGGCGGCGGCGGCTGTGGGAGCTGGAATCGCCGACCCGCCGTTGGTTGCCGGTGCGACGCTTGCGGCCTGGATCGGGGCTCACGCCGTGAACCCGATGCGGCAGCGGAACGACCTGTTTCGAGCGACTTACGTTACGAGCCTTGCATATGCGGCGATGGCGATGGTAACGGCGCTTTTGGTGGGCAGAACATGGGCCGAATCTTTCTGGTTCGCCGGCTGGGGATTGGCCGGCGGCGTGGGCGCAACCGCGCTTTTTTGGCTTGCGGTGGCCGCGTTCGAAAAGGCGTTCGGAGTGGTTTCCGACTGGTCGCTGCTCGAGCACTGCAATCCCGATCAGCCCCTGCTGAGAAAGCTGATGATTCAGGCGCCGGGAACGTACGCTCACAGCGTAATGGTGGGGAATTTGGCCGACCAGGCAGCGCCGTTGATCGGCGCGAACGCTTTGTTGTGCCGAGCGATGGCCTATTATCACGACATTGGCAAGATGCGCAGACCGGAGTTTTTCATAGAAAACAAACTCGCCGACAACCCGCACGACCGCCTGAACCCAACATTGAGTGCGAAAATCATCGCCGCGCATGTTCGGGACGGGCTGAAAATGGCGGATGAGGCGGGGCTGCCCAACGCCATCAAAGCGGGCATCGCAGAGCATCACGGCACCAGCCTGATTTCTTATTTTTATCATCTGCATTCGCAGGAAACCGGCGTGAGCGATCCGATTTTGGAACTGCATTTCCGTTATCCTGGTCCGCGTCCGCATTCTAAGGAGACCGCCGTGCTGATGCTTGCGGATCGAGTCGAGGCGGCCACCCGCACGATGCCAAGCGCATCTCCGGGCAGGCTGCGCGCATTGGTTTGGGAAATTGTGCAAGACGTTCGCGACGATGGCCAGTTGGACGATTCAGCGCTCAACTTTCGCGATCTGCAAACGATCGTGGATTCGTTTGTTAACTCCCTGACAGCACTTCGACACGAACGGATTGATTATCCTGGAAGCAGTTTAGAGGGTTTGGATGAGGAAACATCGTATACAGATCGTCAATCGTTCGATGCGCCGTCTGAGAACCTCTCCGATCAAAAGAGCCTTAATCGCGATGCTTGATTCCGAAAATCAACCTCCTTCCGAACTCGACGTGCTCATCACCATGTCTGAAGAGATAGCCGATCTCAATTATCGTTTTCGCGGATTGAACGAGCCGACGGATGTTCTGAGTTTTCCTTCGACAAATTTCGAACCGCATTTGGGAGACATCGCCATCAACTTGGAACAGGCAGAACGTCAGGCAGCCGAACACAAAATAGAACTAACGGATGAGCTGTGCTGCCTTGCGGTGCACGGCGGGCTGCATCTGTTGGGCTTCGATCACAAAACCGCCGCTCGAGAGCGCGAAATGCACCGAAAAATGAACCGTGCGCTCGCGCTGGCGGGGCTGCGGCAGGTCGAAGACTGGTCGTCGGAGGCGCACTGATCCATGGCAAGGAATCTTCTCAAACCGTTCTCGGTCGCCATGTCGGGCGTGGTGTATGCGTTCCGAACGCAAAGGCACATGCGGTTTCATCTTTACGCGGTTGTGTTTTGCGTGTTGATGGGAATCTTTTTGGATTTGCGCCTTCGCGAAATGATCGTCGTGCTGTTCATGATCAGCCTTGTTGTGGTTGCCGAGATGTTCAATTCGGCGATCGAGGCGGTGGTTGATCTTGTGCATCCAACGTTTCATCCCCTGGCCAAGCTTGCAAAAGATATGGCCGCCGGCGCGGTTCTTATCACAACGAGCACTGCTTTGGTGGTTGCGCTGCTGTTGTTTTTGGGTGATGGAAGGTGGGAAGAGATCGCTTTGCAGCTCACTTCGAAAGAGCGTCAGCAGCAGTTTGTGCCAAAAATCTTTTTGGGAGTGTTTTTGTTGTTTATTCTTGTGGTGATCGGCAAAGGGATAGGAAAGCGGGGACAAGTTCTGAAAGGCGGGATTGTGAGCGGCCATGCCGCATTCGGGTTTTTCCTTGCGGGCGCTGTGGTGTTTTTAACCAATAACGTGGTGGCATCGGGAATCGCGATCTTTCTGGCCGTTATGATTGCGCAAAGCCGGTGGGAAGCGAAGATTCATTCGCTGTTTGAACTCACGACGGGTGCGGCGCTTGGGAGCGCGCTGTCCATCATTCTGTTCGGGATCGCATCGAAATGATCGCGCAGCTTCCTTATTCTCTTACTTCGGCAGAAACCGCGTTTGCGTGTGTGCTGATCGTTCTTTTTTTGACGTTGAACGCCCTGCTTCATGCGGCGGAGGCTGGCGTTGCGTCGCTCCGCCGTGTGCGGATCGAAGAGTTGGAAGCAGCAAACGACCCAAGCGCAGCGAAACTACGCAGCCTTTACGAATCTCAGCAGGAGTATTTCGCCACCTGCCAAGTCGGCTTCCAATTCGCGCGGCTTGGCATCGTCGCCGTCTGTTTTTTGGTGGCGCCTGCCATCGCCGAAAGGTTCGGCGGCTCGCAATACAGCGGCATGATGCTTTTCTTCACGCTGCTGATTCTTATTCTGCCGATCGGAATTCTGAATCTGCTGTTTGCCGAGCTGATGTTTCGATCGCTCGGAAAAAAGAAGCCCGAAAAGTGGGCCGGCAGGCTGTACCGGTTTCTGCGGGTTTGCAAATGGGTGTTTGCGCCGGCCGTTTGGGTTGTGCGGATCATCGGAACACTCATCATGAAGCGGCTGGGTTTCGGCGAAGTGTTCGGCCCGCAGATCATCACCGAAGAGGAGATCGTGGAGATCGTAACTGCCGGAGCCGAATCCAGCGAACTGATCGAAGATGAACGCCAGATGATTCACTCGATCATTGAATTCACCAACACCGTTGCGCGGGAAATCATGACTCCGCGCATTGACATCAACGCCTGCGATGTGAACGATACGCCGGAGATGGTCGCCGACCTCATCAAGCAGACCGGGCACACACGCATTCCCGTTTACAAAAACAACATTGACACGATTGTGGGAATCGTGCACGCAAAGGATCTGCTGCAAGCGATCGTGGAAGGAAACGGCTGCAAAATATCGGATATCGCGCGGCCCCCCTATTTCATTCCGGAAAGCAAAAGTTTGCACGAGCTGCTCACGGAATTTCGCCGCGGCCGAACCCAAATGGCGATCGTCCAAGATGAGTACGGTGGGACGTCCGGTTTGGTCACCATCGAGGACGTCGTCGAGGAGATCGTGGGCGATATCGTTGACGAATACGACACCGAAGAGCAGCCCGTTGTCAGGCTCGATGATGGAAGTTGGCTGATTCAAGGCAAACTGCACCTTTGGGATGTGAACGAAGCGATCGGGTCGCACTTCGAAAGCGAAGAGTTTGATACCATCGGCGGCTTGTTGTTCGGCATGTTCGGCAGGCAGCCAGAGATCGGCGATGTGATTGACAGCAACGGATGGACGCTGAAAGTTGTGGAAACCGATGGCCGGCGTGTGCTGCGCATCAACGCAAGGCGCAATCTTCCCGTTGCGAGCGAGGGCGCATAAATCTTTGATCGTGGAGATTGACGGCCGGCACGGCGAAGGCGGAGGCTGCATCGTGCGAACGGCTCTTGCGATGTCCTCGCTCACTTCCATGCCCGTTACGATTCAAAACGTG
>Ga0070741_10004629_pt1 | contig 31875 bp, 31 predicted proteins | sample Coa_R1_4_FD_66440 | JGI IMG/M metagenome (GOLD analysis project Ga0070741, IMG submission 66440) | Surface soil microbial communities from Centralia Pennsylvania, which are recovering from an underground coalmine fire - Coalmine... | ecosystem: Environmental > Terrestrial > Soil > Unclassified ... | reverse complement strand
GCGGAGTGGACGCAGGACCTGGAGCGGCTGCAAGCGGAGCTCGCGACCGCGATCGCGCGCGTCGAGGAGCGCCAGCGCGCCGAGCTCGCGGACGTCCACCGGCAGCTCCGCCAGGAGACGGAGGCGATCGCGGTCGAGGCGCGCGAGCACAAGGCGACCGTGTCGCGCTTCCGGGAGGAGGCCCAGCGCGCCGCCAAGGAGGCGATCGACGCGGCCACCTCGGACCTGGAGGAGCTGACCGCACAGCGGCGCCGGGCGCTGCAGGAGGTCTCCGACCGGCTGACGACGCGTGAGCGGGAGCTGCTCAGGCGGATCGATCGAGAGGAGAGCGAGGCCGTCGCGCGCATCGAGTCGAAGTTCGCCGACGTCGAGCGACGGCAGGTCGAGCGGCTGCAACGCTCGCTCGAGCGCGAGTCGTCGCGGCTGCTCGAGGACGCCTCGCGCGAGTTCGCGAAGACGGTGCGGGCGGCCCAGGAGGAGGCGGGGCGAAGGCTCGCCCGGGAGCTCGAGCGGGCGATTGCCAACCTCGCAGCCGAGGGCGAGCGCACGCTGCAGCGCGAGACCGAGCGGCTCCAGGCCCGCCACGACTGAGCCGACCCGGTCCCGGATCAGCCTCCCACCGGGCCCTGCACGCGCCCGATCCGAGCGGCGCAGGGTCCGTAAATGTCTCGTTAAGAGGGCCAACTCCGGCCGGCAGGGTTCGTCTACCTCAGCACGAACGAAAGGGGGGCAGACCGCCATGACACAGACCGCAGAGACATTCGACGAGCGCGTGAAGGTCGAGACCTGGCGGCTCCATGTGCTCATGGAGGCGGGCTATCCGGTGCCGCTGGCCGAGCGCCTCGCCCACTCGAGCGCCGACCTCCACCAGGCCGTCGCGCTGGTGCGGTCGGGCTGCTCGCCCGAGCTCGCCGCCGACATCCTCCTCTGATCACGGGCCCCGTGCCTTCACGGCGGGCCGCCCGCTCGGGAGCCCGCCGGGCGAGACGAGCACCGTTCGCGCACGGTTGGGAAAGCCGTCTCTGCGTGCTCTACGCTGCCTGGCGTGAAGGTGGAGGCGATCGAGTACGGCGACCGCCGCGTGTACACGGTGTCGGCGTTCAACCGCGGCGTCGCGTCGTGGCTGGAGCGGCTGCCCACCGTCTGGGTGGAGGGAGAGATCTGCGACCTCCGCCGGCAGGAGCGCTGGCAGACCGTCTTCTTCACGCTCAAGGACGCCGGCGACGGCTCGCTCTTGGCGGCGCTGATGCCGCGCGGCCAGTTCGACGCCCTCCGCCTCGAGCTGCGCAACGGCGAGCGCGTCCACGTGTACGGCCGGCCGGAGCTGTACGAGCCGCGCGGCGAGCTGCGGCTTCGGGCGCTTGCCGTCGAGCGCTTCGGGCTCGGCGAGCACCTGGCAGCGCTCGAGCGCTTGAAGGAGACGCTCGCCGCCGAGGGGCTGTTCGCCGCCGAGCGCAAACGGCGCCTCCCACGCTTTCCGCGCCGGGTCGGGCTCGTGACGGGCAACGACGCGGCCGCGAAGCGCGACGTGATCACGGCTGTCCAGGCCCGGTTCCCGCCGGCCCGGATCGTCGTCGCGGAGACGCTCGTCCAGGGCCCGCGCGCGGCCGGCGCCCTCTGCGAGGCGCTGCGGGCAATCTGCGCAGCGCCGGACGTGGACGTGGTCGTGCTGGCGCGCGGGGGCGGCAGCTTCGAGGATCTCCTCCCGTTCAGCGACGAGCGCGTCGTCCGCGCGGTCGCAGCCTGCCCGGTGCCGGTCGTGAGCGCGGTCGGCCACGAGCAGGACACGCCCCTGTGCGACCTCGCCGCCGACGTTCGCGCGTCGACCCCGACCGCCGCGGCGCGGCTCGTCGTCCCCGACCTGGGCGAGCTCGTCGCCTCGCTCGAGCGGAGCCGCGCCGGGCTCGAGCGGGGGGTGCGACGCTCGCTCGAGCGCCACCGGGAGCGGCTGCGGACAGCCGGTGCGCGGCTCGCCGGCGCGTCCTCGCTCGCCGTCGAGCGCAGGCGGGCGCAGCTCGAGCGGACGGCCGGTCGCCTGCGTGCGCTCTCGCCGCGCGCGACCCTCGACCGGGGCTACGCGATCGTCCGCTCGGCGGACGGCCTCGTCCGCTCCGCCGCGGCGCTCGCGGCGGGAGACCAGGTCGACGTCGAGCTGGCGGAGGGGTCGTTCTCGGCCACTGTCGACGCGGTGCGGCCGTGACCGACGGCGAGCCGACCTTCGAGGCCGCCGAGGCCGAGCTCACGCGCATCGTCGAGCAGCTGGAGCGCGGGAACGTGCCGCTCGAGGAGGCGATGTCGCTCTGGCAGCGCGGTGAGGAGCTGTACCGGCTGTGCCGCGCCCGCCTCGACGCGCTCGAGGGCGAGGTCGAGGAGCTCGCCCGCCGCATGGCGGACGCCGGGCCGGCGGTCTGAGGCCGGCCGCGGTGCCCCGTCCCTCGACCTCCGCGGCGAACCCGTAGAATCCCCGCATGGCGCTCGACGCGGCGACCCTGAAGCGGGTGACGCTGTTCGCCGGCCTCGACGACAAGGAGGCGAAGAAGGTGGCGTCGCTGTTCAAGGAGCGCGACTTCACCGCCGGCGAGGCGATGGCCGAGGAAGGCAAGCACGGGATCGGCTTCTTCGTGATCGAGTCCGGCGAGGCGAAGGTGACGGTGCACGGGGAGGAGCGGACGACGCTCGGCCCGGGCTCCTACTTCGGCGAGATCGCGCTCATCGACGACGGTCCGCGGACGGCGACCGTGACGGCGACGTCGGACGTGACGGCTCACGTTCTCATCGCCTGGGACTTCCGGCCGCTCGTCAAGGAGGAGCCGAAGCTCGCCTGGGGCCTGCTCGAGGGGATGGCCCAGATGCTCAGAGCCCGCGAGGCCCACTAGCGCGAAGCTGCACGGGTCCCTCCGGAGCCGGAGCTACCCGGGGATTCCGGCCCGCGCACGGGGAGCGCCGCGGTCGGGTGACAGCGCGCGCTCCTCCACGGCGATCTCCGCGTCGACCGCGGAGGGCATCCGCCGCAGGGTCGCGAACGACAGCCCCTCGCGGGCCAGGAAGACGAGCCCGATGCCGACTCCGACGGACGCCTCGATCGCCTGCAGGCCGAAGCCGAAGGCGATGCCGTTCCCGTAGTCGACGCCGTACGAGACGAGCGGCACCGCGATCGCCACCTGGACGGCACCGACGTTGCCCGGCCAGAGGGGCACGATCGTGGCGACGTTCATGACGAGGAGCACGAGCCCGGCGGCGGGCAGCGCCTCGTGGATGTCGAACGCGCGCATCGCCGTGTAGACGGCGAAGAGCTGGCACAGCCAGCCGAGGAGCTGGAAGCAGATCGCGCCCGCGGCCGGCGTCGGCCGGTGCATGACGGCGAGCCCCTGGCGGCCCATGGTCACTACCCGCCGGACGGTGCCCGCGCCGTCGAGGTGCACGCGGCCCGGCCGCCTCGCGCTGACGACCGCGAGCAGGAAGAGCGTCGCGCCGACCGAGACGACGGCAACCAGGCTCGAGTACGCCCAGGCCGGGATCTTGGCCGTGACGAGCACGTACAGGATGAGGAGCACGATCGGCACGAGGTCGAACATGCGGTGCGCGACGACGGTGCCGACGAGCGTCGCCCAGACGCCGCGGCGCCTCGCCATCCGGCGGGTGAGCACCGCCACCCGGGCGAGCTCGCCGATCCGGCCGGGGAGCGCGGCGTTCGCGAGCAGGCCGACGCAGAAGGCGGAGAAGACGAGCGGGTAGCGCGGCCGCGGCGGCTGCAGCGCCTGGTCGATGACGAGCGTCCACGCGATCGAGCGCGTGACGATCGAGGCGAGGTTGATGCCGATCGCGACCACCACCCACTGCCAGCGGACGTCCTGAAAGGCGTTGCCCACCGTCCCCCAGTCCGGCCCCAGCCAGAGGGCGACGGCGACGCCCGCGAACACGGCGAGCGCGAGCGCGAGCCGGGCCAGCCGGCTCGCGCCGAGGAGGCGGAGGACGGGCCTCACCTGGACGGAGCCCCGAGCAGCTCCGAGGCGAGGCTCGCGCCGGCGACGAGCCGGTAGATCTCGAGCAGGCGCCCGGCGATGCGGTCCCAGGAATAGCGCTCCTCGGCGATCCGCCGTGCCGCCTCGCCGAGTCGGGCGCGCCGGGGCTCGTCCTCGAGCAGGCCGGCGACCGCGCCGGCGAGGCGCTCCGGATCGCCCGGCGGAACGAGCACGCCCGTGTCCGGCGTCATCACGTCGCGGTAGCCCGGGATGTCCGAGGCGACCACCGGCAGGGCGCACGCGAAGGCGCGGGTCAGCACCATGCCGAAGCTCTCCATCCCGATCGACGGCGCGACGAGCACCTTGGCGCGGGCGAGCTCCTCCGTCAGCTCGTCCTGCGGCAGGAAGCCGAGCACGTCGATCCCCTCGTCGCAGACGTGCTGCCGGGCGAGCAGGAGCCGGACGGCGAGTGGGTCGGCGCCGACCAGCCGCAGCCGCGCGCCGGTGCGCCGGCGGAGCGCCGGCCACGCCCTGAGCAGCACCGGCAGCCCCTTGCGCGGATCGTGCCGCCCCACGAACACGACGCGGTCCTCGCGGCCGCCGGCGTCGGCGCTCGGTGGGAGCAGGACGCCGTTCGGCAGCACCTCGTAGGTGCCTCCGTGCCAGCGCGCGGCGGAGCGTCGCGCCTGCTCGGAGACGGCGATCCGGTAGTCGATCCGGTCGAGCAGGAAGCCCCAGAAGTGGACGGCGGCCGCGTTCCAGCGCAGCGCCCCGGCCGCATGCCACGTCGCCACGACCGGGCAGCGCGCGACGGAGAGCGCGGAGACGCAGACCGCGGGAGTCATCGGCTCGTGCACGTGCAGGACGTCGAAGCGCTCCCGTTCGAGCGCGCGCTTGATCCGCGGCAGCGTGACCGGGGAGAGCACGAGGTTGGGCAGCGAGCCGTTCGCCGGCACGATCACGCTGCGGCCGACGGGGATGACGTCGGCCGGCGGCTCGTCGTGGCGGCCGGAGCGCGGGTGCAGCACGCGCGTGAACGACCCCGGCGGGTCGTTGCCGATGATCGTGCGCGTCTCCACGCCGAGCCGTCGCAGCGCGTCCGCCTTCAGCTCCGCGTGCTCGTTCACGGCTCCCCAGAAGGACCACGAGAACGGGACGACGATGCCCACCTTCATGCGGGGCAAGTCTATGGCCCGGCCTGGCGGTGCCGGACTTGCTCGGACCTGCCCCGGGCGGCGAATACACTCGGCGGTATGGAGCGGACGGTCGGCCTCGCCGAGCTGCACACCCATCTCGGCGGCTCGGTCGCCTCGAACGAGCTGTGGTCGCTCGCGCACGAGCAGGGGATCGCGCTGCCGGTGAAGGACTACTGGGAGTTCGACCGGCTCGTCACCGTCTCCGACCCGCGCGGCGTGCCCGACCTGGACGCGCTCGACGCCATCTACCACTGGACGGAGCTGATCCAGTCGAGCCCGCTCGCGGTCGAGCGCTCGGTGCACGGGGCGATCGGCGGCGCCTACCGCTCGCAGGGGATCACGACGCTCGAGCTCCGCTTCAACCCGATGAAACGCAACCGCGGCGGCGAGCGCGACCTCGACCACATCATCCTCGCCGCCGTGCGCGGGCTCGACCGTGCCGAGCTCGAGTACCCGCAGGTGCAGGCCGGCCTCATCCTGATGATGGACCGGACGTTCGGCGACGAGCAGAACGCGATCATCGTCGAGAAGGCGATTCGCTGGGCCTCGCGCGGGATCGTCGGCGTCGACATCGCCGGGCCGCGGCCGCACGGGCTCGACCGCTACCCGTACCGTCGCCTGGCGCCGCTCGTCGACGAGGCGCGCGCCGCCGGCCTCGGGATCACGATCCACGTCGGCGAGGAGGGCGGCGCGCACGGCGTCGAGGAGATCGCGGAGGTGGTCGAGACGCTGCGGCCCGACCGGATCGGGCACGGCATCCTCGCCGCGCTCGACGCGGAGCTGATGCGCGAGCTCGCGGGCCGCGGGATCGTGCTCGAGATCTGCCCGACCTCGAACCTGCTCACGAAGGCGCTCCCCGACGAGGAGGCGCTGCGCACGACGATGCGCGCCTTCGCCGCGCACGGCGTGCCGTTCACGATCGCGACGGACGGGCCGGAGATGATGCGCACGCGCCTGCGCGACGAGTTCGAGCTGCTGCGCCGGATCGGCGCGCTCGACGAGCAGGAGCTCGCCGAGGCGAACCGTCGCGGGCACGAGGCGAGCTTCGTGCGCGGCGCCGCGGCGCGCACGCCGGCGTAATCACCCGAAGATACGCCGTTCGGCTACTGGCGAACGCGGCTTCGCGCTTGTAGCGTCGCCGTCATGTACGAGACCCTCAAGAGCGCGATTCCCTCGATCACCGCCCGCCAGCGGCAGGTCGTCGAGCTGATCGCGGCAGGCTGCTCGAACGAGGAGATCGGCCAGCGCCTCGGCATCTCGCCGAGGACAGCGAAGGCCCATTCGGACATCCTGCGCCAGAAGCTCGGCGTGCCGAGACGCCGGCAGATCCCGGCGGCCTACCGCGCCGTCACCGGCGACGACCCGCTCGCAGGGCGGAACGAAGCCGAGCGGAACCGCAACCGTTAGAGCCACACAGCCCGGTGCCCGTCGTGCGCTTCCCGAGCGCGGGCGCCGGGTGGCTCGTCTTCGGGGGCAATTCGCGCTACGGTCCACCTCGCAGGCAGCTTCCTGCGAGGTGGGCGATGGAGGGAGACCATGACGGCGGGTGGGTGTCCGGGCGCGGTCACATCATCGAGCGCCCCCGGCTGACACGCCTGCTGGACGAGACGCTGGCCCGCATCCTGCTTCTGATCGCGCCCGCCGGCTACGGGAAGACCACGCTGGCACGGGAGTGGCTGGGATCGCGCCCACACACGTGGTACCGAGGGACGCAGTCGAGCTCCGACGTTGCCGCGGTCGCCATCGGGCTCGCCCGCGCCGCCGCCGCCTTCGTCCCGGGCACGGGCGAGCGGATGCTGAAGCGCCTCGGCGCCTGGGCCGACAGGCCGACGGCCGAGATCGAGCCGCTGGCGGAGCTGCTCGCGGAGGACCTCTCCTCGTGGCCGGCCGATGCATGGCTCGCCTTCGACGACTACCACTTCGCCTGCGACTCCCCGCCGGTCGAGGCATTCGTGGAGCTCTTGGCAACGCTGAGCCCGATTCGCATGCTCATCACGAGCCGTTCGCGCCCGGCGTGGGCGACCGCGCGTCGGCTGCTGTACGGGGAGACGTACGAGATCGGGCGAAGCGCGCTCGCGATGAACGAGGACGAAGCGCGCCACGTGCTGAGGAGCGTCCGCGGGTCGCGCGCCCGGGAGGTGCTGGCCCTCGCCGACGGCTGGCCCGCGCTCATCGGGCTGGCCGCGCTCGCCGACGAGTCCGAGCTGCCCGAGGAGCGCGTCCCGGAGGCCATGGTCGCATACTTCGCCGAGGAGCTCTACCGCGCAGCGCCGGTCGAGGTTCAGCAGGGGCTTCCTCGGTTGTCGCTCGCCTCGTCGATCTCGGCGGAGATCGCGGAATCGCTGCTCGGAGCCCGTGCCGAGGAGATCGTCGAGGAGGGGCTCCGGCTCGGCTTCGTCACCCGAACGTCGCGAGGCCGTTTCGACCTCCATCCGCTGCTGCGCTCCTTCCTGGAGACGAAGTTCAGCGAGGGCCGCGACGACGCCGCCCTGCGGCTCGCAAGCGGCCTGGCCAGGGCGCTGATCGCGCAGGGCGTCTGGGACGACGCGTTTGCGCTGATCGACAAGTTCTTCGACGCCGAGCTGCTCGATGAGCTCCTCCAGGCCGCTCTGCCCGCGCTGCTGTCGGCGGGCCGGCTCCCGACAATCGCCCGCTGGGTGGCGGCGGCGACGGCGCGAGGGGCGGATCTGCCGTTGGTCGACCTGGCCGAAGCGGAGGTCGCGTTCCGCGAGGGAGACCGCGCTCGCGCCGAGGCGCTCGCCCTCCAGGCGGGCCGTCGGCTCGACGGCCAGCATCCGTTCGCCGTCCGGGCCTTCTGCCTGGCGGGGAGCTCCGCCCACCTTCGCTACCGGGACGAGATCGCCCTCCGGCACCTCGAGCGCGCCGGCCGCATCGCTGAGACGGCGGAGGCCCGGCGCCAGGTCTCCTGGGGGCGCTTCCTGGCCGAGCTCGGGCTCGAACGGGAAGAGGCGCCCCAGTTGCTCCAGCAGCTCGAGGAGTTGTCGGACGACAGCGCCGACGAGCTCGTCCGTCTCGCGAACGGCTATCTTCTCTTAGGGCAGCTGGGTGGTTCAATCTCGTCAGCACTCGAAGCCGCCCAGCAAGTCTTTCCTCTGACCTCGCGATCGCGTGATCCATTCATCTTGACGTCGTTTCTCAACACCTTCGCAAGTGCCTCGGTACTTGCGGCGGACTACGCCGAGGCCGTCAAGGCCGCCGATCGCGAGATCAGCGAGTCGGCGCGATTCCGGATGGCGTTCGTCCTCCCGCACGCTCGCTTCTACAAGGCTGCCGCCCTGTGGGGCATGCGCGAGTTCAAGCGCTGCACGGCGGTCGCCGCTCAGGCGGAGCGTGCCGCAGCCAAGTTCGACGACAGGATGGTGACGATGAACGTCGGCGCGCTTCGCGCCAAGCTCCATCTCGCGTCCGGCGCACCGGACGAGGCGCTCGACGCCCTCGACCAGTACGAGCGGGCAGGGGCGACGCGCGGGATGGAAGCCGAGTACCTTGCCTGGTGGTCGCTCGCGCTTGCGTGCGCGGGCGACGCGCGCGCGGCGAGAAGCAGGGCGAGGCGGGCGGCGTCGATGACCGTGCGGGTCGAGGTCGCGGCGCTCGTGCCCTGGACGTCGGCCATCCTCGCGCTCTCCGGTAGCCGGACGGGTCGCAAGCGCGCCGCCCAGCGGGCGCTTCGGCTCTCGCTCGCGAGCGGGAACGTCGACGCCTTCGTCGCGGCCTACCGTGCGCGCCCGGAGCTGCTGCGCCTGCTCGCAGAAGACCCGGCGAACGTGCCGACGCTGCGGTCGGTGCTCGAGCGGGCGCGCGACCACTCGCTGGGCCAGGCCGTCGGCCTGCGAGTGAGGAGAACATCGGTCGAAGCACTGCCGGCAGGCCTCTCCAAGCGCGAGCTCGAGGTGCTGGAGCTTCTCGCCCAGGGCCTGACGAACAAGGAGATCGGCAGGCAGCTCTTCATCAGCGAGGCGACTGCAAAGGTGCACGTCCAGCGCATCCTGCGCAAGCTCGGCGTGCACACGCGCACGGAGGCCGCGCTGCGGGCGACCGAGCTCCTGTCCTAGCGTCGGGCGAGCGGGTGTGAGGTATCTCTCGCCCGAGCGCAGCGAGAGCCGTGGCAGAACAGGACGGGCCCGAGACGTCGCCGGGGCGGGCCCGAGACGTCGCCGCCGACGAGCACGAGGTCCGGCTCGCCGCGCTCGCCTCGAGCGCCGCGGGTTGCCGTCTGCGCCGGGCAGCGCCCCGACGCGCACCGCCCGCTAGTCGCGCTCCTCCGGCTCGCCCTCGACCGCCTCGCGCACCCCCGCTTCCCACCAGGCGCCGTGCCCGTCTGCCTCCTGACGCAGAAGCTCGGCGAGCGCGGCGACGATCGCTGCGCGCTCCTCGGGTGTCGGCTCGGGCCTGATCTCGAGCTCCACCGAGCCAGCGTACTGCACGGTGCCACCCACGCAGGCCCTCAAGGCCGAGTCCGTTTTGGCCGACGAAGGGTGTGTGAGCCGCCTTGCCGCCGTCACCGTGGCCGTGCTCGCCCTCGCCTTTCTCCCCCCCTCGGCCACCGCTACGCGCGGGCGAGCCTCCTGGGCGCAGCCGGAGATCGCGCTCGTCACAGCCCATGGCCTCCTCGGCGGCGACGCCGCCTCCTTCCGGCCCGACGACCCGCTCACGGCGGGCGAGCTCGCCTCCCTCGTCGCCGGGCTGACCGGCACGCTGCCGACCGCGCCGACCGACCCGTCCGCGCCTGTCACGATCACCCAGCTCGACGCAGCGCTCGTCCGCGGCGAGGGGCTCGGCGCTGCCGCCCGCAGGTTCGCGGACGGCGTCCGCGCCGCCGGGCTCGCCCCCCCGGGCCGCTTCGGCAGCGAGGTCGTCGCGCGCCTGCTCGGCCTGCGCACCGACCATCCCCGCTCGCAGGAGTCGCTCGAGCCCGCGCCGTCGAGCCCCGCCTCGCGCGCCGAGGCGGCCTACTCCGCCGCGCGCATCCTCCGCTGGCAGGGCTGGGAGAAGCCGTACGTCGAGCAGCTCGCGGCCGGCTTCGCCCCGCCGGCCGTGAGCGGCTGGCAGCGGACCGTCCTCCAGCAGGCCGTCTCGCTCGTCGGCTACCCCTACGTCTACGCGGGCACGAGCGAGAAGCCGCAGACGGTGCTCGGTCAGTCCGTGCCGGGCGGCTTCGACTGTTCCGGCTTCGTTTGGCGCGTGTTCCGGCTCGCCCCCTACGCGGCCGGCACGCCGCTCGCGAACACGATCCGCGGCCGCTCGACCTCCGCCATGAGCGGCGAGGTGCCGCCCTCGCAGCGGATCGCGCCGGAGGCGCTCCAGCCCGCCGACGTCGTCTTCTTCGGCCCAAAGGGGCCGCGTTCGAAGCCCGCGCAGATCGACCACGCCGGCATCTACCTGGGCGGCGGCTGGATGGTCGACGCGGGAACGACCGGAGTCCGCCTCTCGCCCCTCTCCGTCCCCTACTGGCAGGCGCGACTTGCCTGGGGGCGCCGTCCGCTCGCGGAGGCGGGTCTCGAGTAGGGACGCCGTGGGGCTGTCAGAGTCCCCGCCGTGCACGGGCTCGCCGCCACCCTCGCCGCGCTCGCCGGCGCTTCGCTCGCCGGCTGGGTCGGCGTCCTCGCCGGGACGGCGCGCGCGTGGGACCTGCAGCCGGTCGGGGAAGACGAGCCGGGACCGCCCGAGCCGGCGAGCTGGCCGAGCGTAGCCTGCCTCGTCCCGGCGCGGAACGAGGCGGGCGTGCTCCCGGAGACGCTCCCCACCCTCCTCGCCCAGGACTGTCCCGGCAGGTGGCGGATCGTGCTCGTCGACGACCGCTCGGCGGACGGCACCGGCGAGCTCGCGCGGAAGCTCGGCGCCGGGCGGCTGCGGGTCGTCGCCGGAGCGGAGCTCCCCGCCGACTGGGTGGGGAAGGTGTGGGCGCTCGAGCAGGCCGCGGCCGTCGCGGCGGAGGACGAGCCCGACTACCTGCTGCTCACGGACGCGGATATCCGCCACGCGCCGAGTTCGCTGCGGCGGCTCGTCGCCGAGAGCGAGGCGGGGGGGCTCGCCCTCGTCAGCCGCATGGCGCGGCTTCGCTGCCACTCGCTCCCCGAGCGCCTGCTCGTCCCGCCCTATCTCCTCTTCTTCAACCTGCTCTACCCGATGCGCCGCGTGAACGACCCCCGCCGGCGGACGGCGGCCGCGGCGGGCGGCTGCGTGCTCCTCCGCCGCAGCGCGCTCGAGCGGATCGGCGGCTTCGTCGCCATCCGGGACCGCGTGATCGACGACATCGGCCTCGCCCGGCGCGTCAAGGCGCTCGGCGTCCCGATCCGGCTGGCGGTCAGCCGCAGGGACGTGGAGAGCGTGCGCCCGCATGGCCTTGCCGGGATCTGGCGGATGGTGCGCCGGACGGCGTTCACGCAGCTCCGCCGCTCGTGGACGCTGCTCGCACTCACGCTCGCGCTGCTCGCTCTGCTCTTCGCGGGGCCGCCGGCGCTGACCGTGGCCGCCGCGCTCGCCGGAGATCCACCGGCGCTCGCGCTCGCCGCAGCCGCCTGGGCGGCGGCGACCCTCGTCTCCCTGCCCGCGGTGCGCTTGTTCTGCCTCCCGCCCGGCTGGGCGCTGGCCCTGCCGCTCGCCGGCGTGCTGTACGGCGCGATGACGCTCGACTCCGCGCTGCGCGACCGCCGAGGGACGTGGTAGCGAGCCCTACAGGGGGATGTTGCCGTGCTTGCGCGGTGGGCGGCGCTCGCGCTTCGAGCGGGCCGTCTCGAGCGCCCCGATCAGCACCGCGCGCGTCCGCCTCGGCTCGATCACGTCGTCCACGTAGCCCCGCTCGGCGGCGACGAACGGGTTCGCGAAGCGCTCGCGGTACTCGGCGATCAGCTCCGCGCGGCGCGCGGCGGGGTCGGCCGCCTCCTCCAGCTCGCGCCGGAAGACGATGTTCACCGCCCCCTCCGGACCCATGACCGCCACCTCGGCGGTCGGCCAGGCGAAGTTGAAGTCCGCGCGGATGTGCTTCGAGCTCATGACGTCGTAGGCGCCGCCGTAGGCCTTGCGCGTGATCACCGCCAGCTTCGGCACGGTGGCCTCGCAGTACGCGTACAGGAGCTTCGCGCCATGGCGGATGATCCCCCGCCACTCCTGGTCGGTTCCGGGCAGGAAGCCGGGGACGTCCACGAAGGTGACGAGCGGGATGTTGAAGGCGTCGCAGGTGCGGACGAAGCGCCCCGCCTTCACAGACGAGTCGATGTCCAGCACACCGGCGAGCGAGCGCGGCTGGTTTCCGACCACGCCCACCGGATGGCCGCCGAGGCGGGCGAAGCAGCAGACGATGTTCTCGGCGTAGCGCTCGTGCACCTCGAGCAGCTCGCCGTCGTCGACGACGAGCTCGATCACCCGCTTGATGTCGTACGGCTTGGCAGGGTCGTCCGGAACGAGCGCGTCGAGCTCGGGCTCCTCCCGGTCGGCCGGGTCGCTCGGCGGGGAGTAGGGCGGCGGCTCGAGGTTGTTCTGGGGCAGGAACGAGAGCAGGTAGCGGGCGTCCTCGAGGCACGCCTCCTCGCTCGGCGAGATGAAGTGCGTGACGCCGGACTTGGCCGCGTGCGTGGCGGCGCCGCCCAGCTCCTCGAAGGTCACCTCCTCGCCGGTGACCGTTCTCACCACGTCGGGGCCGGTGATGAACATGTACGACGAGCCTTCGACCATGAACACGAAGTCGGTCATCGCGGGCGAGTAGACGGCGCCGCCGGCGCACGGCCCCATGACGAGCGAGAGCTGCGGGATCACGCCCGAGGCCTGCACGTTGCGCCAGAAGATCTCTGCGTAGCCGGCGAGCGAGACGACTCCCTCCTGGATGCGCGCGCCGCCCGAGTCGTTGATCCCGATCAGCGGGCAACCGTACTTGAGGGCCATGTCCATCACCTTGCAGACCTTCTCGGCGAACACCTCCGAGAGGCTGCCGCCGAAGATCGTGAAGTCCTGCGAGAACACGAACACCTTCCGCCCGAGCACGGTCCCGTAGCCGGTCACGACCGCGTCGCCCCACGGCCGGCGCTCGCGCATTCCGAACTCGACCTCGCGGTGGCGCACGTAGCGGTCGAGCTCGACGAACGACCCGGGGTCGAGCAGGCGCTCGAGCCGCTCGCGCGCGAGCAGCTTGCCCTGCGAGCGCTGGCGTTCGACCGCGCGCTCGCTCGCCTGGTGGAGCGCCTCCTCGCGCCGCGCCAGCATCCGCTCCAGCTTCGCCCGTGTCGACTCGCCCGTTGCCGCCACGTGCGGAGCCTACCGCCGTGCTAGCGGGACGGCGCCCGCATCCTCGGGTCGCGCATCTGGGCGCCGCCCGCCGGCGGCGTCGGCCGCGGCATCCGCATCGGCCCGCTCGGGCCCACGTGCATCATCCGCATGCGGGCGCGGTCGGCTCCGGCCGAGTTCGGCTGGACGAGCCCGGGCACGCTCCCCGGCGCGGATCCGACCCAGATACCGAGCCCGACGAGGCAGGCGGCGAACAGCCTCGTCAGCTCTTCTCCCGCCGGCAGCAGCTTCTCGGCGAAGATGACGGCCGCCACGACCGCCATCCAGAAGAGGCTCATCACGCCGAGCGCGAACAGCGCGAGCATGAGCCCCCAGCAGCAGCCGACGCAGAACGCCCCGTGCTCGGCGCCCATGCGGAAGGCGCCGACCCAGCCCGCTCGCCAGCCGTGGAGCAGGAAGTGGAGCGGCGAGCGGCAGTGGCGCAGGCAGACGGTCTTGAGGGGGGTCAACTCGTACGCGCCGGCGCCGACGAGGGCTGCTCCGGCCACCCAGCGCCCGGCGCGCTCCCAGGCCAGGTAGTGGGCGCCGCCCGCAGCGACGGCGCGGAAGACGCCGTAGGCGGCGAGCCCGTACAGGGTCCAGACGACGAGGTAGCCCGCGACGAAGACCCACGTCGGGGCAAACCCGCTCTGCCCCCGGCGCGCGCGCTCGCCCGCGACGCGCGCGTAGAGGAGCACCATCGGCGCCGCCGACGGCAGCATCATCGCCGCCATCATCGTCACCCAGATCCCGACGTACCAGCCGACGCCGCCGAGGTCGGTGCCCGGCCCCGCGTCCATCCCCTGCATCCGCTCGACCGTGATAATCCAGGCGACGAGCGCCCCCGCCAGGACGAGCGCCGCCAGGGGGAGCGGTCTGGTCAACACGCGCATGCCGGAAGACTAGTGGGTCTCGTGACCGCCGACGACAGCCTCGACCGCTCGACGATCTGGCCGTACGTGGACGGCCGGCCCGGTGACTTCTACTACGCACGCAGCGACCATCCGGCCGGGGTCGCGGCCGAGGCGGCGCTCGGGAGGCTCGAGGGCGGCCGCGCACTCCTCTTTGCGTCGGGCATGGCGGCGGCGACGACCGCCGTCCTCGCGCTCGCCGGCCCCGGCAGCACGGTGGCGCTCGCCGCCGGCAGCTACTACGGCACCTCCCGGCTGCTCGAGCTGCTGGGCCGCTGGGGCGTCCGCTTCGTCGAGTTCGAGCAGGCGGGCCCGCCGCCGACCGACGCCGACCTGATCTGGCTCGAAGCGCCCTCCAACCCGTTCCTCACCTTCCCCGACCTCGAGGCCGCGGCCGCCCACCCGGCGCCCGTCGTCGTCGACGCGACCGCTTCCACCCCGGTCCTCCTGCGGCCGCTCGAGCACGGCGCCGACCTGGTCGTGCACAGCGCGACGAAGTACCTGGCGGGCCACCACGACGTCCTGCTCGGCGCGCTCGTCGCGCGCCGCCGCGAGACGTTCGAGGAGCTGAAGCGGTGGCGGACGCAGACGGGGCCGATCGCCGCGCCGGACGCGGCCTGGCTTCTCGGGCGGAGCCTGAAGACGCTCGCCCTCCGCGTGCGCCGACAGTCGGAGACCGCGCTCGAGCTCGCCCGACGGCTGTCTGCCCATCCGGCCGTCGTGCGCGTCCGCTACCCGGGCCTCGGGCCCGACCCGCTCGCCGCACGGTGGATGAGCGGCGGCTTCGGCGGCCTCCTCTCGTTCGACGTCGCGGACGCCCAGGCGGCGCGCAGAGTCGAGTCGTCGACGCGGTCGATCACCAATGCGACCAGCCTCGGCGGCGTCGACACGACGATCGAGAGCCGGCATCGCTGGGAGGGCGATCGTGTCCCTCCGGGCCTCCTCCGTCTCGGTGTCGGCTTGGAGTCGGTCGATGAGCTCTGGTCCGACCTCGAGCAGGCGCTGGCCAAGGCCTGACGGCCCCGTAGGCCGGGAACGCATGCCGGTGCTGATCGACCTCGACCGCGCGCTCGGCCGCTCCGAGCGAGACGGCGGGAAGACCGGCTCTTCCGGCCCGGCGGGCGGAGCCGGCTCCCCGCCACCTCGCTGCGGCCCGGTCAGGCAGACTTCCTGTTCGCAGATGGAGCGAGACGAGCGAGCACAGGAAGAGCCGCGGGCCGGGCTGCCCCTGCTCTGGGTGGTCGCGATCTTCCTCGCCTCGGGCGAGGCCGCCTGGTGGTTCCTCTGGCACGTCCTCGGCGCCTGAGCTGCGGCCAGCGCGACCCGTCCGGGCGCGCGCGGCCCGATCTCCCGCCGGCGCCCAGCTCGCTCGCTTCGCCGCCCGACGTTCTGCGACCGGCATGGCATCGTCCGCTCCTCGAGCATCGGGCATCGTGAGCAGGATCTGCCGTGTTCGAGCTCGGAACGTCGGCTTCTCGCGCGCGCCTGCGACGCTCCAGCGGCACCTCGTCTCCAATGCCTCGCTGTTCGAGGACTTCGGCTCCAAGCAGGGCGGATGGTTCGGTCGCGTCGTCTGCACCGTCGTCGAGGTCGAGACGGACAGCGGCGCGATCGGGGTGGGGACGGCCGGAGCGTTCGGCGCAGGGGCGAAGGCGATCGTCGAGCACCACCTCGCCGAGCTCGTCCTCGGCTTCGACTGCCGCGCCCACGAGGCGCTGTGGCAGCGGATGTACCGAACGCTCGTCCGCTTCGGACGGCGTGGGCCCGCGATCACGGGTCTGTCCGCGGTCGACATCGCCTGCTGGGACGCGCACGGCAGAGAGGAGGGCAAGCCGGTCGCCGAGCTGCTCGGCGGACGGGCGCAGACGCGGGTGCCGGCCTACGTCTCGCGTCTGTACGCGCTCGACGACCTCGACGAGCTGGCCGACGAAGCACGCGGCTACGTCGCACAGGGATTCACGCGGCTGAAGCAGCGATTCGGCTTCGGGCCCCGCGACGGAATGGCTGGCATGCGGCGAAACGTCGAGCTCGTGCGCACTGTGCGCGAGGCGGTCGGAGACGACGTCGAGCTGGCCGCGGATGCGTACATGGGCTGGGACGTCGGCTACGCGATCGAGATGGCGAAGCGACTTCGGGAGTACTCGCTGTCCTGGATCGAGGAACCGCTCATGCCGGAGCTCGTACGCGGCTACACCGAGCTCCGTGCGCGCATTCCGTGGCAGCGCTGGAGCTGCGGCGAGCACAGCTACACGAAGTGGGACTTCGCAGAGCTCATCGAGCAGCGCGCGTGCGACGTGCTGCAACCCGACCTGAACCGGGCCGGCGGCCTGACGGAGGGTCGGAAGATCTGCGCGCTCGCCGAGACCGCAGGCCTGCCGGTCGTGCCGCACTCGAACGAGGCCCACAACCTCCAGCTCGTCTTCAGCCAGCCGGCTCACGTCTGCCCGCTCGTCGAGTACTTCCCGAACGTCGAGCCCGACACCGGCAACGAGCTCTTCTGGAAGCTGTTCCAGGGGAACGTCGAGGCGGTCGACGGCCACGTGACCCTGCCGTCCGATCGGCCGGGCCTCGGCGTGGAGCTCGACGAGGCGCTGCTCGAGGAGCTGCTCGTCGAGGACGGCAGCTGGATCCCGTGACGGCGCTGCGGCTGCGCGGCGTGTTCCCGATGGTCGTCACCCCGTTTTGCGCCGACGGTGCGGTCTCGTCGGCAGAGATCGAGCGCGTCGTCCACTTTCTCCTCGAGCGAGGCTGCGCGGGCGTGAGCGCACTCGGCCTTGGCGCGGAAGTCTCGACCCTGTCCGGCGAAGAGCGGCGGCTGATCACGCGCGTCGTCGTCGACGCCGCAGCTGGACAGCCGGTCATCGTCGGCTGCAGCTCTCCCGACACGCGCGAATCCGTCGCCCTCGCCCGCCACGCGGCCGACGCCGGCGCCGCCGCGATCATGGTGGCTCCGCCACCCCGGCCCGAGCTGTCGCGTGTCGAGCTGGCAAGCCACTACGCCGCCGTCGCGGATGCCGTAGCGCCCGTGCCGGTCATGGTCCAGGACGCCCCGAGCTTCGTCGGAGTCGCGCTCGACGCCGGCTTCGTCGCCGACCTGCGCCACGGCCACGACAACGTGCTCTACGCCAAGCCCGAGTCGTTGCCGGCGCTGGAGCGGACGGCGGAGCTGGTGGCGCTCGACGGGATCGAGGTCTTCGCGGGCTACGGAGCGTTGTACCTGCTCGACGCGCTGCGGGCGGGGGCGGCAGGCGTCATCCCCGGATGCGAGGCGCCCGGTCAGATCGCCGAGATCGTCGGCGACTTCGAGGCGGGCCGGCTGGACGATGCCGAGCAGCGCTTCGCACGGATCCTGCCGCTGCTCGTCACCGAGTTCCAGTCGCTCGACTACTTCGTCGCCTGCACGAAGATCCTGCTCGTCGAGCTCGGCGTGATCGGCCGCCCGGACCTGCGAGGAAAAAGCCCGGTCTCGACGCGGGGCCGCCAGCTGCTCGTCGAGCGCGCCAGGCGAGCGGGCGTGCTGGCGGGCTCTTAGTCTTAGTCGCCGGCCGACAGCTCGTCGAGCTTCGCGGCGACGAGGTCGGCTGTCGCATCGACCTGCGCCCGGTTCAGCGCAAGGACGTTCGCGCCGGCCGACACTGCCTCCAGGCGTGCCGACGTGACGGCGAGGTAGCGCTCGCGGAGCTCGGTGTTGACGTTGACCTTGGTCACGCCGAGCCGGATCGCACGGCCGACGTCCGCCGGCTCGAGACCGGAGGCCCCGTGCAGGGCAAGATGCGTCGGCACCTGGGCGCGGAGCGCCTCGAGCCTCGGCCAGTCCAGCCTCGGCCGCTGCCGGTAGCTGCCGTGGACGTTGCCGATCGAGACGGCCAGACAGGTGACGCCGGTTCGATCGACCAGCTGGCGGGCTTCGCCGGGGTCGGTGAGCGAGCCCGCGGCGACGGCTGCCGCCACGTCCTCGTCCCCCGCGACGTGCCCGAGCTCCGCCTCGACGTCGCCTCCGAACGCGTCGCCGATCGCGACGGCGTCGCGGACGAGGGCCACGTTCGCCTCGAACGGGAGCCTCGAGCCATCGGCCATGACCGCACCGGCGCCGAGCTCGAACGCCCGGCGCATCGCATCCAGGTCGTCGACGTGGTCGAGCTGCACGCAGGCCGGCACCACCACCGACTCGGCCACGGCCGCGAGCGCGGCGAGCAGCGAGGGCCCTGCGGGCGCGAGGAAGCTCTGCTTCGAGACGAGCAAGACGACGCCACGGCGGCGGTCCGCCGCCGCCGTCAGCACGCCGGCCGCCTGCTCGAAGTTGTAACAGGTGAACGCACCGACCGCCCGGCGGTCGCGCTCCGCTTCGGCCAGGAGCTCCGACAGGCGAACCCGCATCTCAGGATCGGCCCAGGATGAGGTCGACCACCTCGAGCAGCGTCGTCTCCCGGCCGACGTTCCCGGGGAAGACCACGTAGGGCAGCGTGCGTCCGGCCACCTCGAGCCGCCAGAGCGCGACCCCGTCCACGAGCGGGCCGACGACCCGCCCGAACCGGGCCGCGAGGCCCTCGTGGGCGGTCACGTGGGAGGTGATGCCCCCCTTGGCGAGCACCACGTCCGCCGCACCGGCTGCCTCGCCCGCGGCGCGCGCGAGGTTGCGCGCGATCCTCCTGCCCGCCTCGAGATCGGCGACAGCCGCCGGCCTCGCCCGCGGCGTGGCGAGCACGGCCAGACCCGTTCGGGCCAGCGCCGAGCGTGCCGCGCGGGCGGCTCTGGCGACCTCCGCCGCCGGCCTGTCGGAGGCCAGTCGGAGCACGTCCAGCTCGACGAGGGTGCCCGGATGCGCCGCGACGAGCGCGGCCAGCTGCCGGCTGGTCGTCGGGACGTAGGAGCCGCAGACGACGAGCAGTCCCCGCCCGCGCGGCGGTGCTTCGACCCGGCCCCGGGCGAGCTTGCCGCTGATGACGCCGGCGAAGGTCGGCGCGCAGCGGACGACGACCGCCACGTCCGCCTGCTCGGCCTGCTCGAGCCCCGCTGCGATCACCTCCAGATCCGCGACGGACTCGGCGTCGGGAGCGAGCACCGCGGGAGCTCCGCGGCGCGCGAGCTCGGCGAGCGCGCTCGCCACCGCGTCTGCTCCCTCCTCGCGCAGTCGGTCGAGATGGATCTCGATCCCGTCGGTCTGGCGGAAGAAGCCGCGCGAGCGCTCGTCTGCCCAGCGCAGCAGGGCTGCGGACGTGTAGGCGAAGGCGGGATCGGCCGCGTACTCCGTCTCGTGCAACGGCGTCCGCGAGCCGTCTCGCTCGATCAGGTGGACGCCGCCGACGGTCACGCGTCCGGCCGCCGGCAGGGCCGGGACGAGCAGCAGCGGCGGGAACCGGCCGGGGTAGGCAGCGTCGCGCACGGCCCGATACTCCTCCAGCAGGTGCGCCCGCAAGGTCGAGTCGCCGCGCAGGACGAAGCGAGCTCCGGCGAGCGCGGACGCGGCCGCCTCTGCCGCGCCGCGGACGATCGCGTAGGCCTCGTCGGCCGGGAAGGCCCGGGAGTTCGTCAGCAGATGGAGCGCAGGCACGCCCGCGGCGACGCGGCGGAGCAGCGTCCGCTCCCACTCGAACAGCACGGGGACGTCGGCCACCGCCTGCGTCCCGGTCGGGTCGTCGTCGAGGACGACGACGGTACCGTGGGCGTCTGCGGTCATAAGGTGGACTGTATGATCGTTTGCCGGCGTGCGCGAGCCGTCCCGCTTCGAGATCTGGTACGGGAGGGATGCTCCGCCACCCGTGCTTCGCCCGCTCCGCGCCGGGCCGGTCACAGCCCAGCTCGACGGTATCGACCTGCGCTACGTCCGGATCGGCGACGTCGAGCTCCTCCGCCGTCTGTTCGTCGCCGTCCGCGACGCCGCCTGGGGCACCGTCCCTCCTTCGGTCTCCGACCTCGAGGTGGAAGACGCAGGCGACGAGTTCCGTGTCTCGTTCGACGCCTACCACCAAGCGGCCGATCTGCGCTTTCGCTGGCGCGGAACGCTGACCGGCGCCGCCGACGGGACGATCGAGGCGAGCTTGGACGGAAGGGCGGAGTCGGACTTCCGCTACAACCGCATCGGCTTCTGCTGCCTGCATCCACGCGAGCACGCGGGCTGCCGCTACCGCACCCGCACGCCGGACGGAGAGCAGAGCGGGACGCTGCCCGTCCTCATCGGCAAGCAGCGGCTCGAGGCAGGCAGGCTGCATCCGCTGTTTCCGTCGTACGACCGGCTCGAGATCGACGTCGCCGACGACCTGACCGTTCGGTTCGAGTTCGACGGCGATCTGTTCGAGATGGAGGATCAGCGCAACTGGACAGATGCGAGCTTCAAGACCTACTCGACCCAGATCGCGCTCGGCTGGCCGTGGGACGCGAAAGCCGGGCAACGCATCGCCCAGGCGATCAGGCTGACGGCCTCCGGGCCGCCCCGTCGTCCGCCGCCGACCGAGGCGCCGGCTCGTGTGCGCATCCAGCTCGCCCGGGCGACGGCCGCGTCGCTCGCCTCCGTCGGGCTGGGAGTCGCGAGCCACGGCCGCGACCCGAGCGAGCGCGAGCTGGAGCTCCTCCGCGCCGCACGCCCCGACCACCTGCGTGTCGATCTGGATCTCGGCTCGGCCTGGCGCGAGCCGCTCGCGTCCGCCGCCGGGCAGGCCGCGGCGCTCGGCGCCGGACTCGAGCCCGCGCTGCACCTGGCGGACGACCCGGCCGCGGAGCTGGCCGAGCTGGCCGGCGCGCTCGCAGCCCTGCGGCCGCGGGTCGACCGCGTCATCGTCCTTCGGCGCGGCGAAACGGTCACCGACTCCCGCTGGGTCGCGCTCGCGCGGGCGGCGCTCGGCCCGGTCGCGCCCCAGGCGATGTTCGCCGGCGGCACCGACCTCTGGTTCACGGAGCTGAACCGGGAGCCGGCCGTGCGCGACCACCTCGACGCGGTCGCCTACTCGATCGCCGCCACCGTCCACGCCGACGACGACGTCTCGTTGCGGGAGACGCCCTCCGCGCAGGGCGACACGGTGCGGACGGCGACGGCCCTCTACGGCGGCCTGCCGGTGGTCGTCAGCCCGGTGACGATCCGCCCCCGGCGGTGGCCGTTCGGGGAGGCGGCAGACCCCCGTGGCCTACCCTTCCAGGTCGACCAGCGGCAGTGCTCGCTGCTCGGCGCAGGCTGGACGGCGGCCAGCCTGAAGAACCTGCTGGCCGCGCGGCCGGTCTCGCTCACCTACTTCGAGACGACCGGTTGGCGCGGCGTGATCGAGACGACCGAGGGGTCGCCCGACCCGGAGCGTTTCCCGTCATGGCCGGGGCAGGCGTTTCCGCTCTACCACGTGCTCGCCGACGTGGGAGAGTGGCGGCCGAGCTGCACTCTCGTCGAGTCCTCCTCCTCCGAGCCGTTCTCGGTGGAAGCGCTCGCGGTCGCCTCACGGGAGTCGATGCACGTCCTCCTCGCCAACCTCACGCCCGCGTCGCAGGCGTGCACCGTCGGTCCCATCGCCGCCGACGAGGTTCGGGTCCGCATCCTGGACGAGGAGACGGCGCGACTGGCAGGGGACGACCCCCAGGCCTTCCGGCTCCGCACCGACAAGCGCCGGGTCAGCGCCGAGGCTCTCGAGCTCGAGCTGGCCCCCTATGCCGTCGTCCGGGTGGATGCCTGATGCTCGACGCCGAGGCCGTCCGACGGCTCGCGCCCGCCGACTCGTTCCGCCTGGAGGGCAAGACGGCGGTCGTCACCGGCGCGGCCGGAGGGATCGGGCGCTGGCTTGCCGCCGGCCTCGGCATGGCGGGTGCACGCGTGCTGGCCACCGACCTCGATGCCGAGGGGCTCGACAGCCTCGTGCAGGTGCTCGGGGAAGTGGGTGTCGAGGCTGCCGCGTTGGCCTGCGACCTCGGCGAAGACGATGCCCCCGAGGAGATCGTCGGGCGCTGCCTCGAACGGTTCGCGCGCCTCGACGTGCTGGTCAACTGCGCCGCCGTCAACCGCCGGCTGCCGATCCTCGACATGGATCGCGACACGTACGACTGGATCATGCGCATCGATCTGCGCCAGCCCTACTTCCTCTCCCGGGCCGCGGCCGAGGTCATGCGTGGCTCCGGGGGCGGGGCGATCGTCAACATCTCGTCGATCAACTTCCAGTACGGCCTCGAGCAGATCTCCGTGTACGGACCGGCGAAGGCCGGGCTGTCACAGCTGACGCGCGTGATGGCGCTGGAGTGGGCGCCGTACGGGATCAGGGCCAACGCGATCGCGCCCGGCTACATGGACACGCCGCTGGCAGCGCCGCTGTGGGCCGACGCCGACCGCTCGCGCTGGATCCTGAACCGCGTGCCGATGAAGCGTCCGGGCCGGCCGGACGAGCTCGTCGGGACGTGTCAGCTGCTCGCCTCCGAGGCCGGCTCGTTCATCACCGGTCAGACGTTCGTCGTCGACGGCGGCTTCATGGCCGGCGGCCAGTGGTTCACGCCCGACGCCTGAGCCAGGGGTTGTACGATGGCCTACCACTCGCTGGAGGATCGTTGAGGATCGCAGTCGTCGGAGCGGGAGCGATGGGCAGCATCTTCGGGGCGCGGCTGCACGAGGCCGGCCACGAGACGGTCCTCGTCGACGTGTCGAGCCCGCTCGTCGAGCGGATCCGGGCAGCCGGCGTGACCGTCGTCCGCGGCGAGCAGGAGACGGTGTCGGCCGTGCCGGCGACCACCGACCCGACCGAGGTGGGCCCGGTCGAGGCCGTCGTCTTCTTCGTCAAGTGCTACCACACCGCCGCGGCCGCGGAGACGGCACGGCCTCTGGTCGGTCCGGAGACGGTGGTCGCGTCGCTCCAGAACGGCTGGGGCAACGGTGATGTGCTCGCCCGCGTCTACGACCCCGCTCGTATCGTTGTCGGCGTCACGTACAACAGCGGCACCGTCCTCGACCTCGGCCGCGTCGCGCATCCGGGCGTCGGCCCGACGCTCATGGGACCCTTCCAGGGTGACTCGCTCGACGGCGCCGAGCGGCTGGCGAGCGCGCTCGCGCAGGCGGGGCTGGAGGCGAAGGTCGTCCCCGCCGTCCGCCCGGAGATCTGGAAGAAGCTGGTCCTGAACGCCGCCACGCTCCCGACCGCTGCGCTGACCGGGATGAACGCCGGCGCGCTGACGGCGCACGAGCCCATGCACGAGCTCGTGACCGAGACGGCCCGCGAAGCGGTGGCAGTCGCACGGGCGCTCGGCTACGACATCGACGAGGAGGAGCGCGTGGAAGCGATTCACAGCCTGCTCGGTCGCGCCGGGCCGACGAAGGCGTCGATGCTGCAGGACTTCGAAGCCGGTCGTCGGACCGAGGTCGACGTGATCAACGGCGCCGTGGTGAGAGCCGGAGAGCAGACCGGTGTCCAGGTGCCGCTGAATCGAGCGTTCGTGGCGCTCGTCAAGGGCTGGGAGCGGATGCACGGGCTCGGAGGATAGGTGGCGACGCGGCTTCGCTACCTGGGGGCGGCGGGGTTCGAGATCGTCTCGCCTGCGCACCGCATCGTGATCGACCCGTTCCTGGGCGACAATCCCGTCGCGCCGACTGCGGCGGACGAGCTGGAGCCGCCCGACGTGATCCTCGTCTCGCACGCGGCCTTCGACCACTACGGCGACACGGCGGCGATCGCGAGGCGCACCGGTGCGCCGGTCGTCTGCGATGCGGCCGTCGCGGCCATGCTCGTCGACGACGGCGTGCCGCGCGACCAGGTCCAGGCGACGACGTGGGGCATCCTCACCGAGGTGGGAGGACTCGTCGTGCGGCCGGTCGAGTGCCACCACTGGTCGTCCGGGACGCTCTCCGACGGGCGGCAGGTGGTCGGAAACCCGATCGCCTTCATCGTCGAGCCCGAGCCGGGGGTGCGCGTCTACCACTACGGGGACACGTCGATCTTCGACATGCGGCTGATCGGGGAGCTCTACCGGCCGACCGTCGGCCTCCTCGGCTGCACCGTCCCGCACGAGCTCTTGGCGCGGGTTCCGGGGCCGGGCCGCTTCCTGAGCGGAGAGATGGACGCCGACGAGGCGGCGCGCGCGGCCGAGATGCTGGGCGTCCAGATCGCCGTCGCCTGCCATTACCTCGTGAAGGACTCGGAGGTCGAGCGGTTCGTCGAGCTCGTGCCGAGGTACGACTCGACGGGGCGACGGCAGGTCGTGGCGCCGGAGGTCGGAGACGTGGTCGTCGTGGACGGAGAGCGCTGCGCGGTCGAGGTGGCGTCGCCGTGAGGCTGGTGGCGTTCGAGTCCGGCGGCCGGGCCCGCGTGGGCGTCCGCAGCGGAGAGGGTGTCGCGCCCCTGCCGTACGAGGACATGACAGCCCTGATCCGGGACGGCGACCGGGGGCTGGACGCGGCGCGCCAGGCTGCGGCGTCGGGGCCGAGCCTTCAGCCCGACCGGCTGCTCGCCCCGCTTCGGCCCGGCAAGATCCTGTGCAGCGGCGTCAACTACGCGAGCCACAGCGAGGAGAACCCCGCTGCCGTCTTGCCGGCCGAGCCGTTCTTCTTCTCCAAGCTGCCGAGCGCGGTGATCGGGCCGGACGAGGCGATCGTGATCCCTCAAGCGCACATGCAGGTCGACTACGAGGTGGAGCTGGCGCTCGTCGTCGGCCGGCGGGCGCGCCGGCTCGACGAGGAGTCGGCGCTCGATGCGATCTTCGGCTGGACCGTCCTCAATGACGTCTCGGCCCGGGACATCCAGTTCAAGGACAACCAGATCACGCTCGGGAAGAACCCGGACACGTTCGCGCCTCTCGGCCCGGAGATCGTCACCGCCGACGAGCTCGGAGACTGGTCGACGCTGCGGCTGCGGACGACGCTGAACGGCGAGACGATGCAGTCGTCGCCGACCTCGGAGATGCTGTTCGGCCCGGGCCGGCTGCTTGCCGCGCTCACCGCGCTGATCACGCTCGAGCCCGGCGACGTCGTCACCACGGGCACCCCCGCCGGGGTCGGGTGCTTCCGCGATCCGCCCGTGTGGCTGCGACCAGGCGACGTGATCACGGTCTCGGTCGACAGGATCGGCGACCTGACGAACCCCGTCACCGCCGGCTGGTGAGCGAGTCCGGAATCTCACAGCCCTCCTCTGCACCGGTCGTCGACGTCTTCCGGCGGCTGCGGGAGGACGGCGGCGCCCGGCCGGGAGGTGGCTGATCTGCCCTTCCGGGTGGGCGTGACGGCGGAGGTGCAGCAAGAAGACGGCTCGACCGTCTACGACCTGTCACTGCTCGAGGAGGCGCCCGAGGTCGAGTGGCGCTTCCTCTCCGACCAGGCGTCCGAGCTTGACCGCCAGCACGTCGACGGCCTCGACGCCGTCGTCGTCTTCATGGGCCGCGTCAGCGCGCAGACGCTCTCGGGGCCTCACCCCCCGCTCGTCGTCGCCCGCCTCGGCGTCGGCTACGACACGGTCGACGTGGACGCGTGCACCGAGCGCGGCGTGCTGCTGACGATCACCCCCGACGGCGTCCGCCGGCCGATGGCGAGCGCGGCGCTCGCCTTCATGCTCGCGCTCGGACACGCGTTGCCGCAGAAGGACCGGCACATCCGTGCCGGCGGCTGGAACCGCTTCGCCTACGGTGGCGTGGCCCTTACGGGCCGCACGCTCGGGCTGATCGGCGTCGGCAACGTGGGCGCAGACCTCGTCGCCCTCGTCGCGCCCTTCGGCATGCGCTGCCTCGCTCACGACCCCTACGTCCACGATCCGCCGCGCGCCGTCGAGCTCGCCCAGCTCGAGACCGTCTTCGCCGAGGCGGACTTCGTCGTCGTCTGCTGCCCGCTGACCGAGGAGACGCGCCGGCTCGTGAACGCCGAGCGCCTGGCCCTGATGAAGCCCACCGCCTTCCTGGTCAACGTCGCGCGGGGCCCGATCGTCGACCAGGCCGCGCTGACCCGCGCTCTGCAGGAGCGGCGCATCGGCGGCGCGGCGCTCGACGTCTTCGAGCAGGAGCCGATCGACCCCGGCGACCCGCTGCTCTCGCTCGACAACGTCGTCCTCGCTCCGCACTCGATCGGCCTCACCGACGAGCTGTTCCGCGAGTCGGGCCGAAGCGCGTGCCGCGCGGTCGTCGACGTCGCCCGCGGGCGCGTCCCGGCCTGCGTCGTCAACCCGGAGGCGCTTCGCCATCCGCGACTGGAGCATCTGCGCTGAGCGGGAGTCGGGTCAAGCAGAGGCTCGAGGCCGGCGAGCTCGTCCTCGGGACGATGGTCCAGGAGCTGATGACGCCGTCGCTCTTCCGCATCGCAGAGCTGGCCGGCGCCGAGTTCGTCTTCCTCGATCTCGAGCACACCTCCTGGTCGCTGGAGACGCTTCGCGGCGTGATCGCGGGCGGCTCGGGGACGGAGCTGGCGTCGTTCGTGCGGGTTCCGGACGCCCGCTATCACCTCGTCTCGCGCGTCCTGGACATGGGCGCGACCGGGGTGATGATCCCGAGCTGCGAGGGAGAGGACGAGGCACGCGCGGCTGTTCGCTGGGCGAAGTACCCGCCCGCCGGCGTCCGCGGCTTCGGCCTGCCGCGCTACGAGCTCGAGCCCGGAGGGGTCGGAGCGACGTGTGCGCGGGCGAACGAGGAGCAGGTGGTGATCGTGCAGATCGAGACGCTCACGGGCCTCGAGGACGTCGAGCGGATCGCGGCGGTCGAGGGCGTGGACGTGCTCTGGATCGGCCACTTCGACCTCTCTGCCTCCCTCGGTGTCCCCGGCGAATTCGACAGCCCCACCTTCCTGCAGGCAGTCGACCGCGTCGTCGCAGCCGCCGAGGCGGAGAGCAAGGCCTTGGGGGTGATGGCCGGCTCCGTCGCCGACGCTCGCGGCTGGATCGACCGCGGCTTTCGCTGCATCGCCTACAGCATCGACGCGTGGCTGTACGAGGAGGCCCTGCGCGCCGGGCTGGCCGAGCTCCGCTCGGCTACGGCGCCCCGCTCGAGGCGAGGAACGCCCGGTAGCGCTCGACGTAGTCGGCGAGCCCGTCCCGCACGTTCTTGAAGCGCGGCTCCCAGCCGAGCTGCGTCCTGGCGTTGTCGATCGCCAGCCGCCCGCGGTAGGGAAGCTCCATCTGGTCGGCCTCGCTGAGCGTGTCGGGGATGTCGATCGACGAGCCGGGGACGAGCTCCATGACGATGCGCGCCACCTCTCCCGCCGTCACGAGCGGTTGACCCGTCGCCCCGTAGAAGATCCGGTCGGCGTCGTCCGGACCGTCGAGGCAGGCGACGACGAGGCTCGCAACGTCGGCCGCATGCGTGTAGTCGCGGGGAAACGGGCCGCCCGACTCGAACGTCACCCGCTCGCCGCGGACCGCTCCCTCCACCATCGGCTTCACGAAGATCGGCCACTGCATCCCGAAGCCGTAGACCGCCGAAGGCCTGATCGTGCGGAAGTCGATACCGAAGGCCTGGTTGTAGGCGAAGCAGAACGCCTCGCCGGCGATCTTCGAGGCGCCGTACACCCCGGTCGGTACCGCCTCGCGTGCCAGGAAGATCGGATGGGACGCGTCGATCGGCTCGTACTGGCGCGCGGGCAGCACGCCGATCGACGAGGCATAGACCACCCGGCGCACGCCGAACAGCCTCGCCGCCTCGAGCACGTGAACCGTCCCGAGGAAGTTCACCCGCACGCCGGGCATCGGGTTGGTGAACAAGTACACCGGGTTGGTGATCGTCGCCAGATGGACCAGGTCGACAGGCCGGCGCTCCTGCACGACGTGCAGCAACCGCACCCAGTCGTCGACCGACCCCTCCTCCACCTCCAGCTCGTCGGCGAGCTCGCCGAGCACGAACCGACTCTCGGCGGTCAGGCCGCGGACGTCGTAGGCGACGACCCGACGGCCGGTCTCGAGCAGCGCGCGCGTCACGTAGCTGCCGATGAAGCCCGTCCCGCCGGTGACCAGCACCGGCCCTTCGCGCGATGCAGCCGCGCTCACGCAGCGATCATATAGTCGGACCGGACATGGACAAGCGAGTCGCGATCGTCACCGGCGCGGGCACCGGTATCGGGGCGGCCGCCGCACGTGAGCTCGCCGGGCGCGGCATGACGGTGGCCGTGGTCGGTCGCACGCGGAGCACGCTCGACGAGGTTGCGACAGACCTCGCCCGCGGCCCGGGCGCGGGCTTCGCGCTCGTGGACGACCTCTCGCTGGCGGAGGCGCCCGCCCGGGTCGTCGCCCAGGTGCTGGAGCGCACGGGACGGCTCGACGTGATCGTCAACAACGCCGCGCACTTCCGTCTGAAGCACGTCCACGAGTTCACGGTCGAGGACTTCGACGCGCACGTCGCCGTCAACGTGCGCGCGCCCTACTTTCTCGTGCAGGCGGCCCTGCCGGCACTTCGCGACAGCCCCTCCGCAGCCGTGGTCAACGTCAGCTCGGCCGCCGCCGTCATGTATCGCCCGCGGCAGACGGTCTACGGTCTGACGAAAGCCGCCGTGGAGCACTTGACGAAGAACTTGGCGGCCGAGCTCGCTCCCTTCCGGATCCGTGTCAATTGCCTGCGCCCCGGGCCGGCCGATACGCCGATCCACCGGCAGGCGGTCGGCGATCCCGATGCGCGCATCGCCGAGCTCGGACAGCTCGTCCCGCTCGGACGGGTCGGGCGTCCAGACGAGCTCGCCTGGTGGATCGGCAACCTCGTCGATCCGCGAGCCGAGTGGGTCACGGGGGCGGTCTTCGTCGTCGACGGTGGCCGCACGCTCGGCCCTCCCGAGTCGGCCTGAGCCGGGTCGCAGCTTCCTCCGAGGCTCCGCGGAGTCGGAGGCTCGCGCCGGACGGCGCCTGCGCTCAGCCGCGCACGGCGCCGAGCGTCAGGCCGCGGACGAGGTGACGCTGCACGATCAGCCCGAGCACGAGCGCCGGGATCATGGCCACGACCGTCAGCGCGCTCGACTCCCCGAACTCGGCGCTCTGGAACGACAGGAACTGGGAGACGACGACCGGCAGCGTCGTCGCCTTCGTGCTCGTCAGGAGCAGCGCGAAGAAGAAGTCGGTCCACGCGAAGATGAACGCGAAGGCCGCCGCGGACACGAGCCCCGGCGCTGCCAGCGGCGCCGCCACCCGCCAGAGCGCCTGCCAGCGCGAGCAGCCGTCGACGAGCGCGGCCTCCTCGAGCTCGACCGGCATCTGCTTGAAGTACGTGTACATCATCCACGCGGAGAAGGGCAGCGTGAACATCGTGTAGAGGATGATCAGGCCGGCCTGCGTGTCGTACAGGCGCAGCCCCGTCCAGCTCGGGAGCTGGTTCGAGTACAGCAGGAAGATCGGGATCGCGACCGCAATCGGCGGCATGAAGCGCTGCGAGAGGATGAAGAAGGGCAGGTGACGCCCGCCCGTGCGGAAGCGGGCCATCGAGTAGGCGGCGCTCGTCCCGATCAGCAGCGAGAAGACGGTGGTGAGGGACGCGACGATCAGGCTGTTCTTGAGCCCCAGCCAGCCGCGCAGATGGTTCATGACCGTCGCGTAGTGCAGCGTCGTCGGGTGGTGCGTCCAGAAGACCGGCGGGATCGTCTGGAACTCGTCCGTCGGCTTGAAGGACGTGAGGATCACCCAGTAGATCGGGAAGAGCAGGAAGACCAGGAAGAGCAGGATGTAGAGGGCCCCTAGCAGCGCGCCGACGCGGGCGCGCCCGCCGGCGGGGCCGGCGGCGGGGCCTCGGGCGCCACGTCGAAGCCGCTTCGTGACTTGCATGTCAGGCGAGCTGCGGCTGCAGCAGCCGGCGGACGAGGAACGAGGCGACGACGATGATCATGAGCAGGAAGATCCAGCTTCCGGCCGTCGCCGGGCCGAGATGGAAGAGCTGGTACCCCTGCTGGTAGAGGTAGAACGAGGCCGTGTAGGTGTCGGTCCCGGGCCCGCCTCCCGTCAGCACGTAGATCACGTCGAACAGCTTGACCGCGTCGAGCAGCCGGAACGTGACCGCGAGGATGAGGATCGGCATCAGCAGTGGCAGCGTCACCCAGAAGAACGAGCGCAGCGGTTTCGCGCCATCGAGGTCCGCGGCCTCGTACAGCTCGTCGGGGATCGACGCCAGCCCGGCGAGGATGATCACGAACATGAACGGCGTCCACTGCCAGGCGTCGGCGAGGATGATGGTCACGTAGTTCCAGGGAGTCGCCGTCGTCCAGTTGATGTGCACCGCGTGCCCGGCCACCTGGCCGATCAGCCAGTTGAGGGGCCCGAACGGCTCCGTGACGAGCAGCGACCAGAACTGGCCCACGATCACCGGCGCCATGAACAGCGGCAGGACGATGATCGTGATCAGCCATCGCCTCCCCGGGAACGGCCGCAGCATCGCCAGCGCGAGCAGCAGGCCGAGGACGAGCTCGAGCGCGACCGCCGAGGCCGCCAGCCAGATCGTGTGGACGAGCGCCTGCTGCGCGACCGGGTCCTCGACGACCGCCTTGAAGTTGTCGAGACCGACCCAGGCGTGACCGGGAATCTGGGCGTCGTAGTTGACGAAGTCGACCCAGATCGAGTAGCCGAGCGGATACAGCGTCACGGCCAGGATCAGGACGATGGCCGGCGCGACGAGCAGGTACTGGATGTGGCGGTCCGCCCAGGAGGCGGCGGCGCGCCGCCCCCTGAGCGTTGCCGTTACGGCAGCCATCGACCGCGACGCGAGACGTGCGCTAGCTGATGTGCACCGCCTTGCCCGCCGCCGCGATCGTGTTCTTCGCCGACGAGCCCGGCAGCTTGAGGAACTCGAGGTAGGCCGTGCGCTGGCTCGAGGTGCCGAGCCGGCTCGTCAGCGTGTTCCATTCCCCTGCCGCCGTGTCGAGCGCCTTCTTGGGGTCCGTGCCCGCGTAGGCGGACGTGCACGCCCGGTCGAGGGCGACCGCGTAGTCGGCCGTCCCGGGCATGATCGGGTTGAGCACGCCCTCGTTCGCCGCGTTGGCCAGGTTGACGAGGTACTGGCGCGCGTGCCGCCACAGCGCCCGGTACTTGGGCGACGTGTAGTGCGAGATGCGGTACGGGTCGCGCAGCGCGTAGGGCAGCATCACCCGCTGCGTCGAGATCGTCGGGCTGCACATCCACTGCATGAGCAGGTAGGCGGCCTCCGGGTTCTTCGAGTCGGAGGTGACCGCCTTCACGTACCCGGACGCCATCTCGCCGTGGCCGGTCGGGATCAGCGCATAGCCGACCTTGCCCGCGATCTTCGAGTGCGGGATGAAGGTGAACGCCTTCGACCGCTGCGAGTAGTTCTCCGACAGCCGACCCGTGGGCGGCCACGAGAAGATCATCGCCAGCTTCCCCTGCACCCAGGCGACCCACTCCGAGACCGCGTCCATCTGCTCGACGCCGGGGATGGACGCCTTGTTCTGGTCGATCATCTGCTTGAGCGTCTTCACGCCCTGCGGCGAGTTGATCGTCGCCTTCATCGTGCTCGAGTTGAAGATCGCGCCGCCGTTTGCCGCCAGCTCCTGGTAGAACGACCAGTGGTTGCCGGGGCCGTTCAGCTTGCGGAAGGCGCCGGTCCCGTACACCTTCGGCGCCAGCTGGTCGGTGATGAAGTGCGCGACCTGCGCGTACTCGTCCCACGACTGAGGGACGCGCA
>Ga0070741_10004628_pt1 | contig 31878 bp, 29 predicted proteins | sample Coa_R1_4_FD_66440 | JGI IMG/M metagenome (GOLD analysis project Ga0070741, IMG submission 66440) | Surface soil microbial communities from Centralia Pennsylvania, which are recovering from an underground coalmine fire - Coalmine... | ecosystem: Environmental > Terrestrial > Soil > Unclassified ... | reverse complement strand
CTAAGTCCTGGAAGCAGCGCGGCATGAAATTCATTGGCTGCGGCAGCGAAATTTCGTTCATGTTGGAGAAGGCTCGGGAGGTGGTCGCCCAATTACGGGAGGGCGAATGAAACCGGAACCGCACGAGGCGGGACGGCAATCCGGACTGCGCAGCGGTCTGACGGCTTCTCCTGCCGCCGCAGCCTGCCTTTTTGCCGTCATCACCGCCGCCGTTCTCCCAGCGGCTAACGCCGACCTGATTCTCTACAACGGCAAGATCGTCACGGTAGACGAAAAGTTCTCCCTGGCGGAAGCGCTTTCGGTCAAAAACGGCAAGATCACCAAGGTGGGCACAACCCGGCAGGTTTTTTCGACCGAGCGCGGCCCGCGAACCCTGCGTATCGACCTCAATGGCCGCACGGTGCTGCCGGGGCTGATCGATAGCCATGTTCACCCGATCGAAGCCGGTCTCAGTGAGCTGCAACGCCCTCTGCCGCCGCTCGATTCCTTCGAGGCGATCCAGAATTTCATCCGGGACAAGATGGCGTCGACGCCCAAGGGCCGCTGGATTATTGTTCCCCGCACTTTCCCCACGCGGTTGAGAGAAATGCGCATGCCCACGCGCGAAGTGCTCGACGTTGCGGCCGAACATCCTGTGCTGTTCGACGCCAGCTATACGGTGGTGGTGAATTCCTTCGCTTTGAAAATCAGCGGGATCACCCGGGATACGCCGAATCCGCCGAATGGCGAAATCGTCAAAGATGCCCGGGGCGAGCCGAATGGGATTTTGCGCAACGCGCAGTCCCTGCTGAAAGGCCTGAACCGCGGCGATTCGGCCACAGACCAGGAAAAGCTGGCCGGCCTTGAGAAAATGCTGAAGCTGTACGTGGAAGCCGGGCTGACTGCCGTTACGGACCGCGCCCTCACTCCCGCCGAGTTCCCTCTTTACGAAAAACTGAAAACCGAGCAGCGGCTGCCCTTGCGCGTGGTCATGACGTGGTGGATCGATGCCTCGCGCCCCACCGAAGAGCTGGTCCGGCAGATCCGGACTGCGCCCTACGTGACTGGCAAAGGCGATTCGTGGCTGAAATTTGGAGCGCTTAAGGTCACCCTTGACGGCGGCATGACTATCGGCACGGCCTTCCAGCGCACTCCTTATGGGGCTTTCGGAAAGCAACTCTATGGGCTGACGCGGCCTGATGACCGCGGCCAGCTCTTCATAGATCGCGAAAAGCTGCGCGCCATCGAGCGGGCCGGCCACGCGCGCGGCTGGCAGCTCGCGGCGCATGATCAAGGCGGCGGCGCCATTGACGCCATGCTGGATGCATTCGAAGCGGCCGATAAAGATCGCCCCATTGCCGCCAGCCGGTCGCATCTCATACACGCCAGCTTTCAGAGCCCGGAGGCAATCGCTCGCGCCAAGAGGCTGGGCATCTTAATCGACGCCCAATCCGACTGGCTCTATCGCGACGCCGAGGCCCTGGAGAAGGTTTTTACCAGCGAAGGAATGCGCTATTTCTACCCGATGCGCTCCTATCTCGATGCCGGGCTGATCGTCGCCGGAGGCAGTGATCACATGATCGGATACGACAAAAACAGGGCGGTCAACCCGTATAATCCCTTTCTACAAATGTGGATTGCCGTCACGCGCCAGACGGATCGCGGAAGGGTTATCCACCCTGAGCAGCGCATCAGCCGGGAGGAGGCTCTGAAGACCCACACCATTTGGGCGGCTTACATGCAATTCGCTGAACAGGAACGAGGGTCGATCGAACCCGGCAAGCTCGCCGACCTGGTGGTGATCGACCGCGATTATCTCACCTGTCCGGAAGACCAGATCAAATCCATCGAGCCGCAAATGGTGATCGTCGATGGCAGAATCGCCATGCAGCGGTAGGCGATTAGGAATGCGCGGCTGTTGCCGGCGGGCGGTTTTTGCGTGCCGCCTGTTATCCGGCCTTGCGCAAGGCAGAAGGTCTCCCAGCGTGCTGCTTTCGGGCCAGGGGAGGGGCTTCGAGCGCCTCACGTTGCGCTGCGGGAAGACGCTGGTAGGCCTGATCGAGCGCTTTCTTGCTGACTTTGCCGCGGGTCTCGGCGGCCGCAGCCTTATACATCGCCAGCAGCGAGTCGCCAAACTCGGTTCCGGTAGAGAAGGTAGGAGCTTCGCCAAACACGAAAACCTTGACCGCATCGGTGAGCCGTTCGGCCCACTGAGCCGCCACGCGGTTGGCATCGGTTTCTCCTGCCAGAGCTTCATCGCCCTCCGTCACCGAAACCAGAGTCTTTGGCTGGACGCCTTCCTGGCTGACCTCGACGATCGCCGGGCGGCCATTTACCGTCTGGACGGCGAACCGCACTTCCGCGCCCGCCTTCAACGGCTGGATAACCTCGTTGAGATTCGCCACTACTTCCTTGGAACGGCCCGCGCCCCCGTCTTCCATCGGGTCATCGATCAGAAAGACAGTCAACTGATTGACCTTGATCGCGACCGGAACCCCTTTCGTCTTCCCCTCGTTCGGAAGCAGCGTGTAAGAGACTGTGGGCGGAGGCAGATCGGGGCCGCCGGTGCGGGCGCTCAAATACCAGACAAAGAATCCGACCAGAACCGCGCCGGCGGCAAAAAGCATTGTCGCCGGCCGGAAGAGGACCGTTTTCCAGGATGGCTTCGCGACTTGATCGGCGAAGGTAAATGCCGTGGGCTTGGGGCTGTATGCATTTGCCGGGGTCCCGGCCGGAGATCTCTGGCCAGACCCGGACGGCGGCGCCTCCCCGGAAAACGCGGACGGAGATGGGCTGCGGCCGGAAGCCGGCGATATTTGCTCCCGGGCAGCGGCTCCCGTAGCCGGACCCTCGGCGAGCGCCGGGCGGGGCGGCTGAGAGGCCGCCGCGCTCGCAGGAGGAGCAGCCGATTCGCCGGGCGCCACGGCCTCCGCAAGCGGAGTCGAATCAAAAGGGCAAAACTGAAAGCTGGGTTCCCACGTTCTCCCGCAGGCCGGGCATCTCTTACTCAAAGGCGTGGCATCGAACGGGCAGAACTGGAATTCGTTGCTGAACTGGCGGCCGCAGCGGGGGCACTGCCTCTGGTCTTGCATGTTTCTGCCCGGAACTTTTTATTCTACATCCGCCCATCCCGGCGCAGCACGCGGCCATTTAAGGTCCTGGATCGGCCTACGCCCACCACATCTCGGCCGGCTTTTCCTTCAGCACGACCTTATCCAGAAACTGGATCGCCTTGGTGAGACCCTCTTCGACCGACATCAGGCTGTCCTCATGCTCAATGGAGAGCACATAATCGTAGCCGTACATACGCAGCGTGGAGACAAACTCGTTCCACCATTCGGCGCCGTGCCCATAGCCCACTGTGCGGAAAATCCAGCTTCGGTTTGCTTCGTCCTTGTAAGGCTTGACATCGAGCACGCCCGTTTTAGGCAGGTTCGACTCGTAGATTTGGGTGTCCTTGGCGTGGACATGAAAAATGGCGCCGTCGAGCACCCGGATCGCTTTGATCGGGTCGATGCCTTGCCAGAACATATGGCTCGGATCGTAATTGCAGCCGACGGACGGTCCGGCGATTTTGCGCAGCTTCAGCAATGTCTCGGGGTTGTAGACCACGAAGCCGGGGTGCATCTCGATGGCGATTTTTACGCCGTGATCGGAAGCGAATTTTCCCCGCTGGGTCCACAGCGGCGCAACTTTTTTCTCCCACTGCCAGTTCAGCACATCCAGATAATCGGGCGGCCATGGACAAGTGACCCAATTGGGGTATTTGGAAGAGTCGCTGTCCCCCGGACAGCCGGAAAAGTCGATGACCACGGGCACCCCCAGCTTTTCGGCCAGCAGGATCGTCTTGCGGGTCACCTCGTCGTTCGCTTTGGCGATGGCCTTGTTCGGATGCAGCGGATTGCCGTGGCAGCTCAGGGCGCTGATTGAAATGCCGTTGTCTGCCAGCTTGGCTTTGAATTCCTTGAGGGCGGTTTTGTTTTTCAGCATATCCAGGCTGCAATGCGGGCCGCCGGGATAATTACCCGTCCCCAGTTCGACGGTCGAGATGCCGAGGGATTTGAGCTTTTCGATCACCTGATCGAGGCTCAGCTTGCTCAGTAACGCGGTGAACACGCCGACTCTCACTCGATTTCTCCTGTTTCAGCGAAAATTGTGCGCCAGCGGGGTTTCAGAATAGCACAGACGGCAGGTTCCGGGCGGGCCGGCGGAAGCTCCCGCCAGCGCGGGATCCCGGTGGTGAGATCGGGCGTTTCTGCGGGGGTGCAGGGTTGCTTTTTGCGCGGCGCAAAGCGGCAAACTCGGCGTCCAGCGGCCGCAGCGGTTACAATGATGAAGATGTCTCTGCAAGATAACGAGCCGTTCTATCGAATCGCCAAGCTGCCCCCCTACGTCTTCGCCGTCATCAACGAAATGCGCGCCAAGGCCCGCGCCGCCCAGCTCGACGTGATCGATCTCGGGATGGGCAACCCCGACGGGGCAACGCCCCGTGTGGTGGTGAATAAGCTCATCGAGGCCGCGCGGAATCCGCGGAACCACCGCTATTCGGTTTCCCGCGGCATCCCCCGGCTGCGGGAAGAGATCGCGAAGCGCTACAAAGCCAGCTACAACGTGGATCTCGATCCGGACGCCGAAACCATCGTCACCATGGGCGCCAAAGACGCGCTCGCCCATCTGCTCTTCGCCGTGATCGGTCCGGGAGATGCCGTGGTGACGCCCAGCCCCTCCTATCCCATCCATCAGTACGGCGTGTTGATGGCCGAGGGCCGCGGCTGCTGGCTGCCGATGCCTCACCCGGCGGCGTTTCTCAACTCGCTCGAAGACATTTACCGGCGCTCTTCAAAGCCTCCGCAAATGGTTTTGATCTCTTTTCCGCACAACCCGACTACGCAGTGCGTGGAGCGCGAGTTTTTTCAGGCCATCATCGATCTGGCCCGGCGCCACGGCACCATGGTCGTGCACGACTTCGCTTATGCCGACCTCGGTTTTGACGGCTACCGCGCCCCCAGCATTTTGGAAATCGAGGGGGCGAAAGAAGTGGCGGTCGAGATTTATACACTTTCCAAAAGCTTCAACATGCCGGGCTGGCGGGTTGGTTTCTGCGTGGGAAATCGAAAAATGATAGCCGCTCTCGCCCGCATTAAAAGCTACCTCGATTACGGCGTGTTCCAGCCGATTCAGATTGCTGCGATCATCGCTCTGCGCGAATGCGAGGACGACACGGGCAACATTTGCGCGACGTACCAGAAGCGCCGGGACGTCCTGATTGCGGGGCTCTGCCGTGCGGGCTGGCCGGTCGAACCGCCGCGCGGTTCGATGTTCGTGTGGGCTCCGATTCCGGAACGCTACTGCTCGATCGGCTCGCTGGAATTCGCCAAGCTGCTGCTGGAGAAAGCGCTGGTCGCCGTCTCGCCGGGCATCGGGTTCGGGCCTCACGGGGAGGGCTTCGTACGCTTCGCGCTGGTCGAAAACGAGAGCCGCATCCGCCAGGCGACCCGCTCGATTAAACAGTTCCTGAGAGCCTAGCGCGTTACAACTCCCGCAGAACCGAACCTGCAACTATTCCCCAGACCGGCGCCGCTGGACGATCACTGGGATCCAGCGGATTCGGCGGCCGCAGGTCCAGGGGTCATCTCCGCGGGACTTCGGAGGACATTTATACGACTACATATACGCAGCCGTCCCCAGCCACTATCTTTCTCGACGACGAAAGGCCTTTCGATCTGCTTACTTCACCACGGCCAGCCGGCAAAACAAATTTCGCGCGGGAAAGATCCAGGCGAAGTGTTTTTCATAAAAGCTCACCGATAGAAAAGCGAGCAAACGTCCCACGTTGTCGAGCACCGCGTTGCCGCCGAACGTCAGCCGCCGCTCCAGTATCCGGAACCCCCCCGAATGGTACGTAAAATCCGGGAAGCTGTCCCGGTCGAAATAATCAAAGCTGTGGAAGCCGAGATGGAACAGGTGCGTGGGATCGGTATAGGAATCGGGCGAGCTGTAATGGGGAGTGACGATTGTCACCTCCGCGCCGGCCTTCCCGATGCGGTGCACTTCGGCCATCACGCGCAGAATGTCGGGCTGGTGCTCGAGAAAATGCGAGAGATAGATCTTTTCCGCACAGTCGTCGCGGACAGGCCAGGGAAAATGCCGCAATTCGCACAGGACGTCGGCCGCCGAGCCGGGCTGGCGGTCCAGGCCGATCGCCGAAGGCTCCTGCTTCTTCCTCCCGCATCCGACGTCAAGAACCACCATAATGACTTGGAGCCGGTCGCCGCGGGGTCCCGGACTACCGCACGGGATTGCGGAGCTCACCCAGTCCTTCGACCTTCACTACGACCTCGTCGCCCGCTTGCAGGAAAACCGGCGGCTTGCGCGCGAAGCCCACTCCGGGCGGCGTGCCGGTGGAAACAACGTCGCCAGGCTCGAAAGTGAGCACCTGAGAGATATAGGCGACCAGGTCCGGAATGCGAAAGATCAACTGAGATGTCGAAGAGTCTTGCAGCACCCGCCCGTTCACTTCGCAGCTGATTCGCAGGTTGTGTGGATCGGCGATCTCGTCGGCGCTCACCAGTTCCGGTCCCATGGGGCCGAATGTATCGAAGGTTTTTCCCATGGTCCACTGCGAGGTGGCCATCTGCACGTCGCGGGCGCTCACGTCGTTCACGATCGTGTAGCCGAAAACATATTCCCGCCATCGGTCCGCCGGGATGTTTCTTCCGCGCTTGCCGATCACGAAAGCGAGCTCAGCCTCGTAATCAACCTGTTGGGAAATAGCGGGCAACTCGATCGCCTCGCCCGGCCCAATGACGGCGTTGGAGTACTTGGCGAAAACGGTCGGCACATCCGGTATCTTCATGCCCGATTCGATGGCGTGATCCCGGTAATTCAAGCCGATCAGAAGGAATTTGGGAGGCCGGGGAATGGGAGCGTGAATCTGGACGGCGTGCAGCGGAAGCACCGTGGCTGCGTCAGAGCTTTCGGAGAGCTGCATTGCGCGCTCGCGCGCCCGCTCGCCGTCGGCCAGAAAAGAAACGATGTCGCCGTAGCCCAGGTCGATCACGTTCCCGTTGCCAATCATTCCAGCCCGCGTTCTGCCGCCAGCCGAATAGGTCACCAATCGCATAGGCGATCATCATACAATAGTCAGGTTGCAGGCAGCGCAGAGCCGCCAATCCCAGGGAGCAGGAATCCGCGGAAAGATGCTGAGCTTAGAAAACAAAGTGGCAGTTGTTTTGGGTGGCGCCAGCGGCATCGGCAAAGCCATTGCACTGGGCTATGCAAAGGCCGGAGCAGACGTCGTGGTCAGCAGCCGCCGCAAGGATATGGTCGAAGAAACAGCGGGCGAGCTGCGCAAGCTCGGCTCGAAAACGCTCGTGCGCACCTCCGACGTCACCGACCGTACTTCGCTGGAGACATTTTGCCAGGCTGTGGTGGACGAGTTCGGGCGCGTGGACATTCTCGCCGTCACGTCCGGCATCCTCATCAAGTGCCCCACGGCCGAGATGGCAGAAGCAGACTGGCAGCGCGTGATCGACACGAACCTGACCGGGACCTTCCGCGCCAACCAGATTTTTGGCCGCCAGATGATTCGGCAAAAGCAGGGCGTAATCCTGAATACCGGCTCGATGACCAGTTTTGTGGCATTCTCGGAAGTGGCTGCTTATAACGCCAGCAAGTCGGGGGTGCGCATGCTCACGGAGACGCTTGCCGTCGAGTGGGCGCCGCACAATATCCGGGTCAACGCGATTGCTCCCGGGGTGTTTCGCACGTCCTTGAACGCGCGGGCCCTCGATATCCCCGAACGCCTCGAAGCCATCATCCGGCGGACTCCCATGGGGCGTATCGGCTCCCTCGATGAATTGGTAGGCGCCGCCGTGTTCCTGGTTTCCGACGAAGCCGCTTTCATCACCGGCGTGACGCTGCCCGTGGACGGTGGCTTCCTGGCCAAAGGAATCTAGCCGCAGAGGCGTGTTTCGCGGGCCGCCGGATCTGAGCGCCATGGAGACACGGCAAAATCTGGAGCGTGGGCTTTCTCCAGGCAGAAACGAAAAAGGCAAATAACTCTCGCTATAGGTCGAATCTCTGCAAGACTTATCGAAATTTATGAAAATCACCGTAAACAATCATGGACCGCTGCGTATTGAAGGGGATTTCAGCATCCTGGATGCTTCCGGGAAAGCCTTCGGTTTGGCCGGCCGCACCGTGATCTCGCTCTGCCGTTGCGGGCACTCGGAAAACAAGCCGTTTTGCGACGGAAGCCACAAGCGAATGGGCTTCCAGTCTGAAGTCCAGGCGCGCGATCTGCCCCCGCCCGCCCCGAAGCCGCCGCTGGCTTAGACTCCGCGCTGCGGCCTGTCCCGAATCCGCGTTGTGCTGCTGAACCTGCCGCTCGTTGGCGGCGGCCTTCGGGTTTGTGTGCGCGGCCGCTGTTGAGAAACGCTCTCCGTGAAGCGCTGGAGGCATCGCAGGCAAACGGACAATTTCGCGGGAGGGCGCCGACTAGAATGGAGTGAGGAGGTTTTCGTGAAGCACCCTCACTACCTGGTCAGGCCGCCTACAGCCATTTTGACGCGCGGCTTCGACCCTAGCTTGTCAGTTGGCTCAGCCCGGCCGGCGGTGTTTCGCTCATCGACATATGTTTTTTCCAGCCCGGAAGCGGCCGAGCGCGCTTTTGCGATCGCGCTGGGCAAGGTAACCGCGGCGCCCGGGGAGCACATAGACCTGATCTACTCCCGCTTGTCTCATCCCAATGCCGAGATTCTCGAAGACCAAATACTCCCGCTCGAGCCGGAGGCCCGCGCCGCTGCGGTCTTCAACTCCGGCATGGCGGCCATCAGCACCGTTTTCCTGACCCTGGTTGGTCCCGGCGCTTCTTTTGTGTATACAACGCCGGTTTACGGCGGCACTCTCCATTTAATTCATCAGGTGCTCGAGCCGTTCGGAATGCGCGGGGTGCCCGTTCCGGCCGGCGATTCTGCGGCGCTGGCTCGCGCCATTTCAGGCGCCCGCGATCTTCGCCTGGTCTTCATTGAAACACCCGCCAACCCGACCCTGCGCATGACGGACATTCCTTGCGCGGCGGCCGCCGCCAGGCGCCGTGCGGACCGGCCGGTGGTGGCTGTGGACAACACACTGCTCGGTCCTTGCTTTCAGCATCCGCTGCCGCTCGGAGCCGACCTGGTGGTCTATTCGGGAACGAAGTACCTGGCCGGCTTCAGCGATATGCTGGCCGGGGTCGTGCTTGCCCTCGACACAGATCTGATCTCGCGCCTTCGCGGCGCCCGCGCCTTATACGGAAACATCTTGCAGCCGGATGAGTGTTGGCTGCTGGACAGCCGCCTGCCCACCGTCACGCTCCGCATGAACCGGCAAAGCAAAAACGCACAGCACATCGTCGAAAAGCTCGCCGGACATCCCAAGATCCTTCGCATCCACTATCCGAGCCTATTCGATGAACCGGAGCAGATCGCCATTCGAGACCGCCAGGCGCGATTTCCAGGCGCCATGTTTTCGCTCGAGCTGAAAGGCGGCAAGCCCGCCGCTTATGAATTTCTCCGGCGGCTCACGATCGCCCGCAACGCCGTCAGCCTGGGCGGCGTGGAAACCTTGATCTGCCACCCGAAAACAACCACGCACTCCGAGCTTTCGGAAGAAGAACTGGCCGCCGCCGGCATTGACGATTCCCTCGTGCGGATCTCGGTCGGCGTAGAGGACTGGCGGGATTTGCTGCGCGACTTTGAGGAGGCGCTTCAGGGCGTATAGATCGGAGAATGGATATCGGCAACCGGTGAATCGATCGCCGTTCCGCCGTTAAATAATGGAACCGCTGGAAGCGCCGGCGCGCAGTGTAAGTTCAGCGGCCGGCGGCGGGGGATCGGCGGTCCCGGACGCCGCAGGGGGTGTTTTCCTCGGACGATCAGGAGACGTTGTTCACGGGCGATCGGAGCGGCGCTGCGGGACGAGCGGCTGTGTGGCTTCGAGCTTCTGCATTTCCTCGATCGTGATCTCGCCGCCCTCTTCGTGATACTCTTGCTCGACGTTCACCTGCCACAGATCGTAACGGCCGCCCAGGATATTGCGCGCCGCCAGGATCGCCGTCAACATGGAGTGGTCCTGATTGTTGTAGCGATGCATGCCGTTCCGGCCGGTGAGTTGCAGGTTGGGTACGCGGAGGAGAAATCGTCGAACCTCATCCATCGCGGCTTCGTAGCCGCCGTCATAGACCGGATAGGCCTTGGGCATGCGCACTACTGCGCCATCGATCACATCGGCCGGGTTTACCAGGCCCAGAGCCGCCAGTTCGCGCTTGCCCAACTCAATCAAATCGCCGTCGCTTGCGCTCCACAGCCCGTCGCCCTCAAAGCAGAAATATTCCAGGCCGAGGCACGTTTTCGAGGTGTCGGGAACCATCTCGGGGCTCCAATTGTTGAAGTTTTGAATGCGTCCGAGCTTCACATCCCGGTCATGCACGTAGATCCAGTTGTCGGGAAACAGATTGGTTCCGTTTACCACGAGCGCTATGGTGAGGAAATCCCGGTAATGCAGATTTTGAGCGGCTTGCAGCAGTTTTTCGGGAGGCGCGGGAGTGAGCTTTTCGATCAGCTCACGCACCGGCATGCTGCTGATGAGGTGAGCCAGCGGATGCACGGTGCCGCCCGCCTCGACAGCCTCGACTCTTCCCTCGCGCCAGTAAATCCGCTCGACGGGGGCGTTGAAGATGACCCGGCTCCCCTTGGCCTCGATCATCTCTTTGGTCCGCTCCCACATCATGCCGGGTCCATGGCGGGGATAATCGAACTCATCGATCAGGGTTTTGATGATTTGATCCTTGCTCTTGCCCAATTCGCCGAACAGAGCATTCTTGATGGCCGAACTGAGCGAAAGGCCCTTGATGCGCTGAGCGGCCCACTCGGCCTGAATCTCGCTGCATGGGATGCCCCAAACTTTTTCCGTATAGGTTTTAAAGAAAATTTCGAACAGCCGCTTTCCGAAGCGGTTGGTAACCCAGGTCGCGAAATCGGGCTCCGGCCGCCGCGGAAACAGCCTGGCCTTTCCATAGCTGGCCATGCATCGCACGGTCTCCCACACTCCGAGATTCGAGAGCGCGTTGAAGGCCCGTAGCGGATAATAGAAAAACTTCCCTCGATAGTAGATTCGGGACAGGCGCGAGCGCCGGATCAGATCTGGGCCCAGGACCTCGCGCCACATTTGCTCGACCAGCGTCACTTTCGTGAAGAAGCGGTGACCGCCGATATCGAAGCGATAGCCTTTGTAATTGACAGTGCGGGCGATGCCCCCGACGACGTTGTCCTTTTCGAGGATCGTCGAAGTCACACCGGACTTGGCGAGCTCATAAGCAGCGGTCAAGCCGGCCGGGCCGGCGCCGATGATGACTATGCCCGGAGCTCCCATATACAAAGGTTCATCATAGCAGCCACACCGCTGCCTTCCCTAGGGCGAATATCCCAATTGGGGCCGCCCTGTTGTCTGACGACGGCCGGAAACTCGCGCCGGTCGCGCCCTGTTGGCTGGTCCAACATACAGCTTCAGGAGATCTTCCTCTCGGCTCAGGATGACAGGATTCGTGCCAGCGCCTACACTGGGAAAGGAAAAACGCAAATGAGATTCCGCCGGTTCGCGATTCTGCTGCTGCTGGCTGCCAATGGTCCGGCCCAAGAACAAGACCGGCCGTTTCCGCCGCATCAGGTGATCGGGAATGTCTATTTCGTGGGCACCGCGAGCTTGGGCTGTTTTTTGGTTGCCACGCCGCAGGGAAATATTCTGATCAACAGCGGGTTTGAAGAAACCGTTCCGGTGGTGCGCGCGAGCATTGAGCGGCTCGGCTTCCGCTTCGAAGACATTAAGATCCTTCTCACCAGTCATGCTCATGATGACCACGTAGGCGGCCACGCCCTGGTCAAGAAGCAAACCGGCGCGCGAGTGCTGGTAATGGAAGGCGACGAAGAAACTGTCGAGACGGGGTTCGGGGGACGTTGGGCTGCCTGCCCTGTGGACCGGGTGCTCCATGACGGCGATCAAGTGACTCTCGGCGGCGTGACGCTGGTAGCGCACCACACGCCCGGACACACGCCAGGCTGTACGTCGTGGAGCCTGGCCGTTCCCGAAGGCGGGCGCACCTACAACGTGGTGATCGTGGGCAGCTTGAACGTCAGTTCGCGGCTGCTAGGCAACACGGAATATCCGGAAATTGTGAGCGATTTTTTGCAATCCATCGGCCTTTTGGAGCGGCTGCCGTGCGACGTCTTTCTCGGAGCGCACGGCTCCTACTACCGGCTTCGGGAAAAATACGCAAAACTCGAAAAAGGCGGTCCAAACCCCTTCATTGATCCTGAGGGCTATCGACGATACATCAAGGAGCGCGAAGAAGCCTTGCTCGCAAGATTGGCGGAAGAACGCAAGGCAACGAGAAGGTAAGCGGAGCTTGTCCGCACGGCGCGACCCTCCCCGGCCAGGCCCGAACAACCGGCCGGTGCTCTGACCGGTTGGCGAGGGCGCGAAGCGCTGCGCTGGTTCGGAAAACAGGCCGAACCGGCGCTCTCCACTTCCCAGCAGATCATTTTCTGTTCGCTGAGACGGGGGAGAGCGGCGTCGACCCCAATTTCGGTCCTGGCTGCTGGAGCCGGGCCGTTGTTTTTCCCGACGAGCCTGGCGCCGTCAGGAAGAAAAAATCGTAATATAGCGTAATCGAGCGAGCGTGCGGCCGTGCCCTGGCCGCAGAAAGGACACTTGGGTTATGCCTTGCCGCATCCTCTACTCTCTTTCGCTGGTGGCTGCTGTTTCGCCCCTGTTGCTTCATGCCCAGCCGGCCGGGCGGATGATTCCGACCGAGCCGCTGCCTCCCGTGCTTCTGCCATGGGATTCCGAAGGGCATACGCGGGAGGTGGATAACAAGCCGTTTCCCGCGCATAGGGTAATTGGAAACCTCTACTATGTCGGCACCGCGGACTACGCTTCCTTCCTGATCACCTCCGATCAGGGACATATTCTCATCAACCCGGATTTCGAAGACTCCGTCCCGCTGATCCAAAAGAGTATTGAGCGGCTTGGCTTTCGCTTCGGCGACGTGAAAATTCTTCTGATCAGCCATGCGCACGGCGATCACTGCGCTGGCGCGGCTCGAGTTAAAGAACTGACCGGCGCCGAGGTGATGGTTATGGACCGCGACCTGGACGTTATGGAATCCGGCGCTAAGGGCAGCCGCGGAGGCTTTCCGCCTGTAAAGGTCAGCCGCGTCCTCCACGACAGGGACGAAGTCCGGCTGGGCGGCAATACGCTGGTCGCCTACCTGACGCCCGGCCACACCAAGGGCTGCACCACTTGGGTGACGAAAATCCAGGAGAACGGCAAATCTTACGATGTTGTGATCGTAGGCAGCGCCAACGTGAACGACGCCCGGCAGCTTGCCGGCAACGAGGCCTATCCCGATATGGTGGAGGATTACCGGCGCACGTTTCGGGTGTTGAAGCAGCTCCCGTGCGACGTGTTTCTGGCTTCGCACGGAAAATTCTACGGCTTGCCGGCCAAGTACGCAAAAGCGGGCAAGGGCGGCCCGAATCCCTTCATCGACCCCGAGGGTTACCGTGCACACGTTAGTCTGATGGAGAAGGCCTTCTATTACAAACTGGATTGGGCGGTGAGAAGGAACTGAGTCGAATCCTAATCGCGCCTCCACAGAAAACCGTTGCGGCGCACGCCCAGGCGTCAGTGCAGATGGGCTTCTTCGTAGACTTTGTACCAATCGGCGGCAATCATTTTCTGCGCCTCCCCGAGCGGGATTTTTCCCTCACAGACCTGCCGGTGCAGGTAATTTTCGACTTTGTCTTTCTCGCGGGCGCCCGGCGCAGGGCTGTAAGCTTCCGGCCACAGGTTGGCAGGATCGGTCGGGTGCCCGCCCAGTTCTAAAGGGATCAAGTGGTCTTCTTCGTAATCCTCGGGGTTGGGATCGGGATAGCCGAACTCCCGAATCTGTTCTCGCTTGAGATGGCCTGTGTAGGATGCCGGCGGCCGGATCGACCTGGTTGACCACTCGGGGTTGCAGATCGTTTCGGAGATGTTTTGCTGGGTGATCTCCGGATTTATGGCGCCGGGCGTCGCCGCCGGGTCGGGGTAAATGGCGGCCGGTCCGAGCCGGTTCGAAACTGTGCCAACGCTGGATCGGTTGGCGCCGGGCGGGGAGTAGAAATGATAGAAGGCCGCCACGGCGAGGAGTACAGCCAAAAGCAAGCCTGCTCGTTTCACTTCGCTTGCTTCTCCGCAGTACGCCCCGGCCTTCCTGGATCAACTATGACCCGCACGAGGATTCGCAATCTTACCCCTCGGATTACTTTGCCATGCTGCTTTCCGGGTGGCAAGCAGAAATTATCTTAATTTTGGGAGGCTGCCTTGGGAGAGGCTGTTCTTTCTTAGCTGGTTAGGGGCGCACGAAGCCGGCTTTACGGCTGCTCCGAGCAGGACGTCAACGCTACCCCCTGCGTCTTGCCCGGCGCAATCTCTTCCTACGTACGGCCTCAGTCGATCGAGGGTCGGCTGGGCCGAACGTAGTTTGGCTGGAAGATCCCTGGGCCTATCTTGCTGCCGCCACAGGTATGTCTGATACGGCCGGCTCCTCGGATAAAGACAGGCTCAACACGTCAACACGCTGGCCCGGGGTCAGCCTCTGCAACAGAACCTCAGCCCCGTTTTTAAAACGTACCGCGTCCCGATAGCGGTCGGCCGAGGCGCTCAACTGCGTGAACGTTACTTCCTCCTCCGGTCCCACGCCGAATTGTTGCTGCAATCGCTCCGGAATGTCACGCAACAGTAATCGCGCGCCCGGAGGAATGCATACGGCGCAGGAAGGTTTTTCCAGACAACTGGTTAACCAATTCCGGAACGCAGCCCATATCTCGGGCAGCGATTTATAGTCTGTTTTGCCCTCTCGATGAGACGGCACGTCGGCTACAGACGCGAGCCCAAGCGAACTGGTTGGGAAACGGTGCACAACCAACTGCTCGCCCTCGACGGCCAGCCGGTTTCTGATGCTATGCAGTGAGTAATCACACATTGTCATCGACCTCCCGGAGTACTCAGCTTGGTGGACGAAAAAGGCGGCGTGGGTCGTTACGCGGAAATTCATCCCGGGCGCAGCCGCGGCTGAGCATTCTAAAAATCCTGGCGGAATTCCTCTGAGTCCTGCGGGCTGCGCCCCGTCTGTGTTCATTTTTCTAGAACGCGGGACACGAGCCCTGGACGCGCGCAACTTACAAATAGCCGCCACAAGCTCCACCTTTGTGCAAGCAAATCTCGGGCCAAAAGAGGGTTGCGTGCGGCGGCGCAGGGCGGGTGGACTCTTGCGGAAAAAACTTCTCGGCAAAAACACCCAGCGGGTCAAAATTCGCCGGCGGGAGAACCGCGGAGCACCCGGGGGCGCGCCCCAGAGCGTGTGAATTGGCGAGAGAGGAGAAGGGCTTGGAAGGTATGTGCTATAGTGGCGGGCAGAAGACCGCAAAAGCGCATTCTAGCAACCGGGCCGGAGAGATGGCCGAGTGGTTGAAGGCGCACGCTTGGAAAGCGTGTATGGGGGAAACTCCATCCAGGGTTCGAATCCCTGTCTCTCCGCCAGATGCGCCGCAGTTTTTTCGAAGGCATCTCGCTAGGATCCCCAAAAACCGCGGTGAAACGCGATCCGCGCATCTCAGCCGGCGACTCGGGAGCGCAATTCAGTCTCTCTCTTTTAACGGGCGGTGCTTAACTGGCTGTTTTTTCCGGCGCGCAGCAGCTCTACATCCGGGTTTCCGGGGCCGAAGTGCTTCAGCATCACCAGGTCTTCGCTCTCGCTCGCGTTGACGATCGTCACTCCGGCTTGTGCGGCGGCGGCAGTAACGAAGAGCTCGTCGCGCGTCAACTGCCCGAAGTGGATCAAGGTGGGCGTCTCGACCGCCAGCCTTCCTACGCGCCCAAATCCCTGGACCACGAGCAAGCCATAAGCCGCGGAATCCGGCACCGTCACGGATCGTCCAGGCCGGATGGCCAGCTCCTTGGCCGAAAAATGAGGGCTCGCATAGGAGATCCATTTCTCCTGATATCCGCAATCCCCTGTTTCCTCAAAGGCCTTCACTGGGACGGGGTCCACGAAATGATGCTTCATGAACTCGGGGTCGACGTTCGCCTCCCAGTCGAGCATGTCCACAATGTAGTCCAGATCATGTTGATACTCTTCCGGAACGTCCTTCACTACAAGTTCCCAGGGCACCGGCCGCCCGTCCACCATGGATTGGAACATTGCCAGCACGTCGGAATTCCGCTGGGGCTCGTAGGTGACCAGTGATCCCGGAGCATGCAAAATGCCGGCGGGGATATCCCACCCGGCGCCCGGTTTCAGCTTGTAGGCCTTGGAGTGATGCAGGATTCCGTTATCCCCTTGATCCCAGCGCTCCAGGCAGCGCCGCACGTCTTCTTTGGTGGCGCCGGGTTCGAGTCCCATGAAGGTGTAAGGAAAATTGTTCTCCTTCAAGTTGTATTGGGGTGGAAAGTAGTACGCCTCGGGTTTAGGCTGCCGCCCGACGCGACGGGCATGCTCCTCCCTTTGGTGCATGTGGTGGGGGATCGGTCCCTGGTTGTCGAAAAGCTTGCCCAGGACGTTCCAGCCGCCCTCGCGAACCATCACGTCGCTTCCCAGCAGCATGTCCCCCAGCCGGTCGATGGCCTCTTTCAGTAGAACCTTTTTTACCTGGGCGCCGTTCTCGACCACGATGTAGCTCAAGCCTTCGTCCGGCAAGGTCGCCGGCCCGTTCTCGGCGTGGGTCGTGGAGGCGATCCAGCGCTCATCGATGCCGCCGCGGTGAGCCCCAAAAGCATAAAGGTCTTGTTGAGCCAGCTTCAAGCGGCCGCCCGGAACCAAAAAGGCGCGAGGTACCCAGCAAGGCGCAAGCCGGAGAATCCCTTCGCCGGCGGCCAAAGCCAATCGAACAAGTTCTGTGCTTTCAGCCATCTCCAGGAAGTTACCGCAAGGGCAGAGCCCATGTCAAAAAAAACGTTTTGGCCGGAGCCGGCGCGTCACCCTGAACCACGCGCTCTGGCTTCAGATTGCGCTATCCTAAAAGGAATAAAACGCTTCTGGGTCGTTTCCCGGGATGATTCTGCGAGAAAGAGGTTGTTTGTTGAACCCAGAGTGTAACCTGTCTCATCTTTATAGTATCGAACTAATATTTTATGACTAGAGGCTGCTGATGTATGGCCGCAGACAAAGCTTCCGAGACGAACGAAGGACTACTTTATGATACGTTTTGACAAACTGACCGAAAAGGCGCAAGAAGCCGTTCAGCAGATGCAGGTAGTGGCTGCCGAACAGGAGCACCAGCAGATCTTTCCGATGCACCTGCTGATCGCTCTGGTCGAGCAGCGGGAAGGCGTCGTCCAGAGCGTGCTCTCAAAGTGTGACGTGCCGCCCGCCGCTCTGGCGCAGGAAGCCCGGCGCCTGCTCGGCACTGTCCCGAGGGTCAGCACTTCCCAGGCGGGTCTGTACCTGGCTCCCTCGATGAACGAGCTTTTCCATCTCGCTTTTCAGGAGGCGGAAAGGTTCAAAGACGAGTACGTTTCGACCGAACATCTGTTGCTGGCTGTGAGCTCGTTAAAAGGCGACCCCGCGGGCAGCTTGCTCAATCGGGCCGGGGCCACCCACGAAGCGATTTTGAAGGCCCTGGCGAGCATTCGAGGTACGCAGCGCGTGACCGATCCGAATCCGGAGGCGAAATATCAGGCATTAAGCCGCTATGCCCGCAATCTGACGGAGGCCGCGCGGCAAGGCAAGCTCGACCCGGTGATCGGCCGCGACGAAGAGATCCGGCGCGTGATCCAAGTCCTTTCCCGGCGCACGAAAAACAACCCGTGTCTCATTGGGGAGCCCGGCGTGGGGAAGACTGCCATTGTAGAAGGGCTGGCGCAGCGGATTGTATCCGGCGACGTGCCGGATCTGCTCAAGACCAAGCGTCTAGTCGCTTTGGATCTTGGTTCCATGGTGGCCGGCACAAAATTCCGGGGCGAATTCGAAGACCGTTTGCGAGCGGTCCTGAAAGAGATCCAGGAATCGAACGGCGAGATCATCTGCTTCATCGACGAGATGCACACTCTGGTCGGCGCGGGAGCGGCTGAAGGCGCCATCGACGCCGCGAACCTGCTCAAGCCGGCGCTGGCTCGCGGCGAGCTGCGGTGCGTGGGGGCCACGACGCTCAACGAGTATCGCAAGCACATCGAGCGCGATGCTGCGCTTGAGCGCCGGTTCCAGCCGATTTTTGTGGGCGAGCCGACCGTGGAGGATACAATTGCGATTCTGCGGGGACTCAAGCAGCTTTACGAAATTCACCACAGCGTGCGGATTAAGGACGCCGCTCTGGTGGCCGCAGCCACGTTGTCCCACCGCTATATCAGCGACCGGTTTTTGCCCGACAAGGCCATCGACCTGATCGACGAGGCGGGATCCGCGCTCCGTCTCCAGATCGATTCCATGCCGGTGGAGATCGACCAGCGCGACCGCCGCATGGTGCAGTTGCAAATCGAGCAGCAGGCTTTGGCTAAGGAGACGGATCCGCATTCCCGCGAACGGCGGCGCATTATCGAGAACGGGCTGGAACGCTTGCGCGCCGAAACGGCGGGCCTGAAGGAACGCTGGGCGCGCGAGAAGGCCGTGATCCAGCGTGTGCGGCAGTTGAAAGAGGAACTGGAGAGCCTGAAGCAGGAAGAAGAGAAAGCGACGCGCGAGGGCGATTTGGGCAAAGCCGCCGAGCTGCATTACGGCCGGATGGTGGAAGTGCGGAAGGAGCTGGAGCAAGCCTCCGCGGAGTTGGAGGCCGAGCAGAAGGCCACGCCCCTTTTGCGCGGGGAGATTGACGAAGAAGATATCGCCCGGATCGTCGCCAAGTGGACGGGCATCCCCGTCTCGCGGATGCTGGAGGGCGAGCGAGCCAAGCTGGTCCATATGGAAGACCGGCTTCGCCGGCGCGTAGTGGGTCAGGAGGAGGCTCTGGTTCGGCTCTCGAATGCCATCCGGCGCAACCGCGCCGGCTTAAGCGACCCGAAGCGCCCGATCGGCAGCTTTATTTTCCTTGGGCCGACGGGCGTCGGCAAAACCGAGCTCGGGCGGGCGCTTGCCGAATTCCTCTTCGACGACGAAAAGGCCGTGGTGCGCATCGACATGACCGAATACATGGAGAAGCACGCGGTCTCACGCATGATCGGCGCGCCGCCGGGATACGTGGGTTACGAGGAAGGAGGCCAGCTTACCGAACATGTCCGGCGCCGGCCGTATTCCGTGGTGCTCTTCGATGAGATCGAGAAGGCGCATCCCGAAGTGTTCAATGCGCTGCTGCAAATCCTCGATGACGGCCGCCTGACCGACGGCAAAGGCCGGACCGTGGACTTCAAAAACACGGTGATTATCATGACCTCCAACGTCGGCTCCGGCGCGATCAAGGAAATGGGACCCATCGGTTTTTCGCTCACGCACGACACGCAAAAGAAAAACGATGACGCCCGCAAGAAGCTGCTCAGCGCGTTGCAGCAGACATTCCGGCCCGAGTTTCTGAACCGCATCGATGATATCATCGTGTTCAACCGGCTTGGCAAAGCCGAAATCGAGCAGATTATCGACATCCAGCTTCGCGTCCTCCGCGCCCAACTGGCGGAGCAGCGGATTACACTGGAGCTGACGCCGCAAGCCCGCGAATTGATCATCGCCGAGGGGTACGACCCGAATTACGGGGCGCGGCCGATGAAACGGGCGATTCAGCGGCTGGTTCAGGATCCGCTGGCGTTCAAGCTGCTCAACGGAGATTTCCAGCCGGGCGACGCGATCCTCGCTCACGCGGTGGAAGGCCGTCCGGAATTGCGGTTCGAGAAAATGCATACCCCCGCGGAGATGGAGGAAGAAGCGGTAGCAGTCTGACCGTCCACCTCTCTTCTCCGCCACGCTTTATGGCCGCACGATGAGCCTGCGCCCTCAGGTTCCCTTTCGCATTGGCCGTAGTTTGTGGGTCAGAGAAACTGCCGATCCGGGCCGGAGCTTTTCGGGGGATTCCTGGAAGATATAATAAGCTTGCGGCGGTTCTCGCTTATCGCAACTGATGGACGGCCGGCGGGAAGGCCCGAGGCTTATGGAATCCAATCATCTCGAGAAGGTCGTGCTCCGCCGGGTCGGGGAGGCGATCGGAAAATTCAAAATGATTCGCGACGGCGACCGCGTCGCCGTCGCCGTTTCCGGGGGCAAAGATTCTCTCACCCTACTGGACGCGCTCCTAGTCTTGCAGAAGCGCTCGCCCGCCAAGTTCACCGTATGCGCGTTTACCGTCGAGCAAGGCAAATTTCTCCGGCCAATCGCTCCGCTGGGCGATTATATGAAGGCCCACGAGATTTCCTGGACCTGCTTTCACGACGCCCCTTCCTTCCGCCTGATCGAGGAACAGCCCGGCCACGGCTGCGACCTGTGCAGCCGGTACCGCCGCCGCGCGGTATATGAAATTGCAAGAGGTCTGGGCGCCAACGTCATAGCGTTCGGCCACACGGCCGACGACTTCTGCGAAGCGCTGTTGCGCAACACGCTGTTTACGGGACGCATCAGCGCGCTGCCGCCGGTGACTTACTCCCGGGAACGCGACTTCCGGATTATCCGGCCCCTGCTTTATGTGACCGAAAAGATCACCCAGGCCTACGCCGGGCAAAAGCAGTTTCCGGTGATTCCGTGCGGCTGCTCACAGCGGACCGGTGAAGTGCGCCGCTCGCTGCGGGGCTTTATGGACGCCTGGAAAAAGGACCACCCGCACGTGCTGGAGAATATGCTCTCAGCCATGGGCCGGCTGGATACAAACCGTCTTCTGGATACCCGCTTTCTCTCTCTGGACGGCGGCGCCATCGAAAGCGGTGAACCCGACCTGCTGCCGATTCGCCCCGCAGCGGTGTGATCGCCGCTCCATGGAGCCAGGCCGGTCCGCCACATCCGGATCTGACCGCAGGTCAGGCCGCCCACACGGAAGCTTTTTTTGCCCAGGCGCTGCTGGTACAGCGCGATTGGAATTGATGTGCCGTTTCCTTCAGCGCAGCAGCGTCGCCGCTGGCCTTATACCGCACCACTCCCGCCCAGTAGAGCGCTTCCGCAGCGGTTTCCGTTTTGGGATATTGCTCCACGATTTCCCTGTACCGGCGCTCGGCCTCATTCCACTGCTGGTTGGCAAAGGCCACGCGGGCCAGGCCCAGATGAAGCTGGGCGAGAAAGTCCTCGGGCGGCAAATAACCCTCGAAGCGATACCGTTCCCTGCCCTGGGGATCCAATATCAGCAGAGTCGGAGTCCACTGGACTCCAAAGCGGTCGAACGCGGCATGCTGCTCCTTGATGTGGATCTTAACCGGGATAAAATTTTGCGTTATGTAGCTTGCGACCCGGCTATCGGGATATACCTCGGCGTCCAGCCGAGCGCATGCCCCTCACATCGGAGCGGCATTGAAGTCCATGAGAACGTTTCTGTTGCCGGTCCGGGCCGCGGCCAGCGCTGCATCGATAGTCTTTTGTCCATTCAACGGGTATAAGAAACCTCCTAAAGAATGGATCTGTCCATTAAGGATGCTTGCGAAATTAAGGATGCTTACGAAATGCAAATCGCTTCTTGTTTTGAGGCTAACCAAACCGGGAATTTCAAGCAGCCAACAACAGAACCGGCGTGAAGTTCGAGTGGGTTTGCCGGCCGGCGTGTTGTCTTTGGAGGACCCAGCCGCCACAGGTCCGGGGGCTGAGGGATGATAGTAGATGCAAGTTCTTCCATGCCAGAGAACCAGCCGAAAATTGGCCGTGAGCCGCCGGCGCAGCAAGACGGCCGGCGCTTGCTGCTGCTCTCGACCACCACGGGCTACCAGGCTCAAGCTTTTCGGGATGCCGCGCGCAAAATCGGCGCTTCGCTTGTTCTCGCCAGCGACCGCTGCCATGTGCTGGAAGATCCCTGGCACGATGGGGCGATACCAGTCCGTTTTGAGAACCCGGAAGAGTCCGCGCAGAAGATACTGGAGTTTGCGCGTGCAAACCCCATCCAGGGTTTGACTGCTATCGGGGACCCCCCGACATTGACAGCCGCCCTCGTTGCCCGTGAACTGAGTCTCTCCTATCATCCCGTCGAAGCGGTCGAGACCTGCCGGGATAAATTCAAGATGCGGGAGCGCTGCCGGGCCGCAGGGCTGCCGCTTCCCTGGTATCGCCGCTGGCGGGCGAACGAAGATCCGGCGGCGATCGCCGGCGCCGTTCCCTTCCCGTGTGTACTGAAGCCTTTGGGTCTCTCGGCGAGCCGCGGCGTGATTCGGGCTGACAGTGCCGCAGAGTTTCAGGCTGCCTTCCGGCGCATCGCGGCGCTGCTCCGGTCGCCGGAAATCCGCAGGAGGCGCGAGGAATCGGCGGAATGGATTCAGGTCGAAAGCTATATCCCGGGCTGCGAGGTAGCCGTGGAGGGCATTCTCACACACGGCCGGTTGCGGGTGCTGGCGGTGTTTGACAAGCCCGATCCCCTGGAAGGGCCGTATTTCGAGGAGACCATTTACGTCACTCCTTCGCGGCTGACCGGGGCCACGCTGGAGGCCATCCATTCGAGCCTGCAAGCCGCGGTGGATGCGGTCGAACTCCGGCACGGTCCTTTGCACGCCGAGTTACGAGTCAATGACGGCGGGGCCTGGGTGCTCGAAATGGCGGCCCGGCCGATCGGGGGGCTCTGCGCTCGCGCTTTGCGCTTTGGCGGCGGGGTCGGTTTGGAAGAACTGATTCTCCGCCATGCTCTCGGCGAGCCCGTCGAGGATTTGCCGCGGGAAAAAGCCTCTTCCGGCGTGATGATGATCCCTATTCCCCGGGAGGGATTTCTGGAAAAAGTCGAAAATGTTCCAGAAGCGGAAGCGGTTCCCGGGATTGAAGACGTCGAGATCACCGCTAAAGAAAGGCAAAAATTGATTCCCCTCCCCGAAGGGGCGAGTTATCTTGGCTTCCTCTTTGCCCGCGCCGAGTCCAGCGAACTGGTGGAGGCCGCTTTGCGCGAGGCCCACGGGAAACTGCGATTTGTAATTTCGCCCAGCTTGCCTGTGGTCCGTTAGCCTTTCTTCAGCGTGTCACGGCGGGCTGCGATTGTGTTTGAGCCGCTTTCACCGCCGGCGCCGGAGCCGCACGCTCAGCCGCCGGCTTGGCTGGCGCAGCGGCCGGGGCCGGCGACGCCAGAGCGCCCTTGATTAATAACCAAATACAAAGTGCGAAAATCAAGGCAAATACCAGGAATGCAAGAAGCATAAAAATGCCGTCCATATTTACGGCCTGGCCCGTAGCAATGACCCACACGGCTCCGGCGAGCGAACCTAGCGCCATCAACAGGCTGAAGAGAAAAACTGCTATCCGCTCGTACATGGTCCGGTACACCCTCCGTTTCATATTATTATTCTACGATTCACGGCGCTTGGGCGTTTCATGATCCGCTAAAAACGTGGATTCGGCTTTCCTTCCGGCGGCTTTTCCGCCTGTTCGGCCGCCGGCCGCGCGTGCTACATTGGCTGGTCATGCAGGGACCGAAACTCAAATACCGCTACGATCATTACACCTGGCCGGAAATGAAAGAGGTGATCGCACGGCAGCCGGTATGCGTGCTGCCGATCGGCTCGGTCGAGGATCATGGCAGGCACCTGCCTCTGGACACCGATAATTTCCTAATCGGAGCGATCTGCGACGAAGTGGCGCGGCGCGCCCCGGAGGAGGTCTTGCTGCTGCCGCCGATTCCTTACGGGTTTGAGGATCATCACATGAGCTTCCCCGGAACAATTACCGTGCGCCCGGAACATCTCGAAGCTTTCGTCCTCGACATCACTTTGAGTCTGGCCCATCATGGCTTCCGCAAAATTCTGCTCGCCGACGGCCACGGCAGCAACATGCCCATTCTGGATTTGGCCGCCCGCAAGACGATCATTCAGTCGGATGCGCTCTGCGCCTGTTTCATCTGGCCGTCGCTGATTGCCGATCTGCTCAGAAAAACGCGCGAAAGTGAATTTCCTGGCGGCATGTCCCACGCCTGTGAATTGGAAACCTCTGTCTACTTGTATCTGAACGAATCGGCAGTGCAGATGGAGAGAGCCGAGAAGGAAATCGGTTTTCATAAGTCGAAATACTATTGGCACGATTTAAGCGGCGGCCCGGCCGTCCGGATGGTCGAGTGGTGGACGCGCATCTCGAATAGCGGCGTCATCGGCGACCCGACCGTAGCTACCAGCGAGAAAGGCAGGCTCTGGTATGAAGCCACAGTTGCGAACCTCGTTGAGTTTATCCACGAGTTTCGCGCCTTCGAGCAGCGCCCGAAGATCGACCTGCACATGTGAGCAGAAAGCCGTTTGCGGCGCAAGACCGGATGCACAACAGCGCCGCACACCCAAGGAGCCGGCTTGCGCATCACGGACGTAGAAGCTGTGCACCTGCGGCTGCCGAACGTGGAAGAGATCGCCGATGGCACGCAGGACGTGCTGGTGATCCGCGTCCACACGGATGCCGGCCTGACGGGCATCGGCGAAGTCAGCAGCCAGTCCTATGTTTGCAAAGCGATTTTTGAGGCGCCCCCTTCCGCGGAAAGGCGGCACGGCTTGGCGCACCTGCTGCGCGGCCAGGACCCGCTCGATATCGAAGGCCTTTGGCGCCGGATGTATTACCACACCAATCGATACGGCCGCCGCGGCGCGGTGATTCACGCGATCAGCGGGGCCGACATCGCGCTTTGGGATCTCAAAGGGAAAGCTCTCGGCAAGACAGTGAGCGAGCTGCTTGCGCCGGCGTCTTCCGAAAAGACCCGCCAGCGCCTCATCCGGGCGTACGCCAGCTATCTTTTTGGCTCGACTCCCAGCGAGACCGCCAGTCTCGCGCGGGAAGCCGTAGACCTCGGACTCACCGCAGTGAAGTTCGGGTGGGGGCCGTTCGGCAAAGATCTGGCGGGTGACATGGCTCACGTCGAGGCCGCGAGGCGCGCGATCGGCGATCAACGCGACTTGATGGTGGACGCCGGATGCGCTTTCGACGTGCCCTCGGCCCTCGCATGGGCCGGCCGTCTCGCTTCATTTCAGATCGGCTGGCTTGAAGAACCACTCTCGCAGGACGATCTGCAAGGTTATGCGGACTTGTGCGCTCGCTCGCCGGTTCCCATCGCCTGCGGAGAGGGTGAAGTCACGCGATGGGGTTTCGAGGAGCTAATCGAGCGTGGGGTCCATGTGATTCAGCCCGACGTGGCTATTTGCGGCGGCCTCACCGTGGCGGTGCAGGCGTCGGCCCTGGCGGATGCCGCCGGCCGAAGGTGCGTGCCGCACTGCTTTTCGACCGGCATCAACCTCGCGGCTTCCTTGCACTGGATGGCGGCTTGCGAGCACGGCGATCTGGTCGAATATTGCCTCAGGCCTTCCCCGCTGCTTCGGAAACTGGTGCGCAATCTTCCGCCCCTGGTCGATGGCCGGGTCCGGGCGCCCCAAGGCCCGGGCTTGGGAATCGAGCTCGACGAACAAATTGTCGAACAGTTCCGGGTGCGGTGAAGGGAAAACGATGCGCCGGATCCGACGAGGGCCGGTCTCGTCCTTTTCGGCGGCTTTGAGATCGGACGGGTTCGCCGTGGTCCTGCCGATTTCTCCAGATCCATCCGATAGGCCGGGCCTATTCCAAGTGCCCGGTGCGCGTGTTTTCTATCGTACTGAGGCCCGCCGGCGGGGGCGCATCGCACCAGCGAATCTCGGAAAAAGCGGCATGTAAAATCTGCCCCGATGTACCCATCACGGGGAATGACCACCCGTAGCGTTATGATCGCCGTGGCGGTTTTCAGCTTGGCGTCCGGATCAGATTGCGGAATTTTTCTTCGCCGCTGCTCCGCAACACTGCGCTCTCCGGAGCGCGAACGAAGCTTGGGCCGGCAGGAGCGCGCCAGCAGTAACATGCGTCACGGCAGTGCGGCCTCAGGGAAGGCTGAGGTTCCTGTTGCAGGGCCGGGCCGATGTGCTGGCCTCGAAATTGCGAAGCGTTCTGCGTGCGCCCCGCAGGGGGAGCGCTCTGGGGAGGCCATCGTGCCACTACAAGAATTGTTGGTTGAAGAACTGAAAGATCTTCTCGATGCCGAGAAGCAGTTGGTCCGCGCTCTGCCGAAGCTCGCCAAAACCGCCAGCGATGCCGAGCTCGCCGGCCTGTTTCGCGACCATCTGGAACAGACGAAGGGACACGTCGGCCGGCTGGAGCAGGCCTTCGAAATCTTGGGCGCCCGGCCGAAAAGCAAACCGTGCCTCGGAATGAAGGGGCTGGTGGAAGAGGGCCGCGATGTCGCGCAGGAAGATCTCGAAGGTGAGCTGCTCGATTCTGCCATTCTGGGCGCTGCCCGCAAAGTGGAACACTATGAGATGGCCGGCTATGAGAATGCCTGCTCGATAGCCCGTATGCTCGGGAACAGCCAGGCTGAAGAGCTGCTGCAACAAACGCTCGACGAAGAGAGGACGACGGATCAGAAGCTGGCTGACGTCTCCAAGCGGCTTCTCCAGCAGGTCATGGCCGAGCAGGGAGCCGCGCCGGAAGAAGAAAGCGAGACCGGCGGCCGCCGCGCCCTCAGGGGCGCAGAGAAGCAAGCGAGGCCTCAGCCGGTGCGGCGCGCCAGCAGTTCCCGAAGGTCTCAGCCGGCGGCGCGCAGCCGGGCCAAATTCCGCACGAGCGCCTCTTCCGCGGCGGGCCGCTCGAGCGGCGCGCTATCGAAGATCACTACGGATCACGAGGAAATCCGCCGCTGGGCTGAAGAACGCGGCGGGAAGCCCGCAGCTGTCAAGGGCACTGGCGGGAAGGGCGACATCGGCATGATCCGGATCGACTTCCCTGGTTACAGCGGGGGCGAATCGCTCCAGCCAATCTCGTGGGACGAGTGGTTCCAGAAATTTGAGGACAGCAACCTGGCCCTGGTTTATCAGGAAAGAACCGCCACGGGGCAGAAGAGCAATTTCAACAAACTTGTCAGCCGCGAAGAGGTGCATCCCCGGAAAAGAGCTGCCTGACGCAGCCGGCAGAAGAAGAGTTGGAACCCGGATCTCTTGCCTCCAGCTAATGGCGTTGTCGCCAGGTTGGTTCACATCGTCAGCACAACGCGGAACTGTGCGCTGCCGCTCATCATTCGCGCGTAAGCTTCGGCCGCTTTTTCGAGCGGATAGGTTTCAATCATCGGACGGACGCCGGTCAAATCAGCGAACCGAAGTGTATCCTCGGAATCGGCTGGCGTTCCGGCAGCCCAGCCCTGAATGATGCGGCTTCCAGAAATGAGCTGTACCGGCGTTACTTCAATGGGGTCAAATGCCACGCCGACCACCAGGAGCTTGCCGTTCGGCCCCAGGCCCCCGATCAGCTCGGACATCGACTTGGAACTCGGGGCCGTCGCCAGAATTACGCAGGCGCCTCCCAATTTCAGCAATGCTTCTGCTGCGTTTGTCGCTTTGCTGTCGATGTAGACGCTGGCCCCGAGCTTCCTTGCGAGCTCCGCATTTTCCGACCCGCGTCCGATAGCCGCGACCTTGTAACCGAACTTGTTCGCGAATTGAATTCCGAGGTGGCCCAGACCACCCAGACCCGCCACCGCAACGAGATCACCGGGCATGGCGCCGCTGTGGCGCAGCGCATTGAAGGTCGTAATTCCGGCGCAGAGCAGCGGCGCTGCTTCGGCGGGGCCCAGACTTTGGGGTATTTCCACCAGCGCCTCGACGGGAGCCAGCATATATTGCTGGTATCCACCGTCATAACTGATGCCGGGAATTTTTAGGTTCTGGCAATTGCGAAAATCTCCGCGCCGGCAGGCGGTACACGTGCCATCGTGGCCGCCATGCCATCCGACGCCGACGCGCTTTCCGTTGTTCCATTCGGAAACACCTGCGCCTAGTTCATCAATGATGCCTGCGACTTCGTGTCCTGGAACACGGGGCTACTGAATTCCTGGCCACTCGCCTTCTTTTGTGAGCACGTCACTGTGGCAAATCCCGCAGGCCTGCACTTTGATGCGCACCTGCCCCGCGCCCGGCTTGCGAATCTCGCGCTCGACTATCTCGAAATCTCCTCCCGGTTTCGAAACCTGCGCCGCTTTCATTGGCGCGATTGCGATTCTCGCCGCTGCCATATTGCCTCCTAGTGAGTTCTCACGTTCACAACTGTTATTACCTCTGTCAGGAGGCACATTGGGTGGAGCGATACGGGCGTCCGCCGCCAAGCCTCTTTTACCGGCCAGCTCGAAAATGCCTCGACCCTCGAACGGAGTGCCGGGTTGCACCCCGCGACGCCACCGGCCAACCGGCTGAGGTTCGTTGCTCTTCCGAACAGAGCTTGCAGCGACTCCGAACCGGGGTCAGCCACGTCCGGCTAATCACGGGTATCCTCCGGAGTTGCCAACCCCGGACGGTTCGCATCGCCCTGTCCAGCGATCCCCAAATGCTGCTGTGCAGCAGCTACCCGGCTTTTGTGCTGGCGCTCGCGTGCCGGCTACGTGATGCCGATGTAGCTCCGGTTCCTTGCCTGGAACTTGAAACGAATGCCTTCGTAGTTGGGATCAGAGGAGGCTATCCGTTCTCTCTAAGCGGCTCTGGTTGTGCGTGGTGTTTCTCCCGGTTCCGTACGGTAAAGGGCGCGGCGGCCGCCGCGGAGCCCGAACAAACCCAGAAGCCCTACGAGTCCCCATAACCCCCAATCGCCGCCCCGGCCATAGTTCATCGGTGCGTTTTCGGTCATCGGCGGGTTGGCCGGCGGCGGGGTGTTCTGAGCAAGCGCCGGAAGGTGCAAGGTGCTAATCGTAAGGCCGGTCACGGCGATGCCTGTCCGGATACCTTTCCTGAGTGCCTTGGATGTCATCACAAACCTCCATGAATGCGGGCTGGTGCAAGCATTCTGCCAATGACGCCATCGTCACGAGAGGAGCAGGCATGGGGCCGTGCGGCGCGCCGGGAGAGGGCTTCCATGAACAGTGGAGCCCCATGTAGCAAAGCCCGGGCAGGGCGCGAATTCGCAATCAAGCGTTCACCCGCTGGGTTGGGTCAATACGGAGCCACAAAATTGCTCCGATGAGATAAACGCCGGAAGCGGCCGCCAGCATGGCATCAAACGATCCAAACCGGGTCGCCAGCCAAGCGGCGGAAACGGAAGATACCATGGCGGACAAGCTGGAAGCCATGTTCATGAACGCACTGGTTGTGCCGCCGGAACGGCCTCCCACGTCCGTCACCGTGGCCCAGGCGACGGGCAGGGCCAGGTCATGCGAGCCGTCGGCCAGAGCCAGCAAGAGTACCGCAGCGAGCGGGCTATGAACTTTGCTCGCGAACCCGAAGCCGGCGGCTGCCAGGATGAAACCGCCGGCGCCGATTGCGCGCCGCGACCACTTGACGTTGCCGGTGCAGCGGACGAGCCAGTCCGATAAGCCTCCGCCCGCCACGCAAGCGATGGCCCCGGAAGCGAGCGGCAGCGAGGAGTACACGCCCGACTTGGCCAAGGAAAGCCCATGCTCGCGCATGAGGAAGGTCGGCAGCCAGCTCACAAAGAACCAAAAGCCGTAGGCGGAGCAGAAATACATCCCGAACAGGGCCCAGACGGTGCCGCTGGAGAAAATGCGCGCCCACGGCGCGTGAAAGTGCGCCCGCGACGGCGCTGGCGCGGCATTTCCCCGAATTTTCTCCAGTTCTGCCGCGTTCACCCCCTTATGCTCCGCCGGATCATCACGGAACCAGGCCCAGAAGACCGCGCACCATGCAAATCCGATGCAACCGAAGAGACCGAAAGTCGCCCGCCACCCGATAGAGGCAATCAAGATCGCCGCAACCGGAGGGGCGATCGCACCCCCAAGCCGGGCTCCGGTCCACATCACGCCGTTCGCCCACGCCCGCTCATCGGCGGGAAACCACCGCGCCAAGGCCCGCGAAAGCGTGGGGTAAGCGCCCGCCTCGGCGCCGCCGAAAAGAAACCGAGTGATCAGGAGTACCGGATAACTGCGGGCCAGTCCGGTAAGAATCGTGAAGATGGACCAGCCCGAGACGATGCGCGTGAGAACGCTCCGCTGTCCGACACGGTCACCCCACCAGCCGGCGGGTATTTCGAATACCGCGTAGGACAAAGCAAACACGCTGAAGACGTACCCCATCTGCATGCTCGTAAGGCTCAAGTCCTGGGACATCGCAGGCGCTGCCGCTGAAATGCAGACCCGATCGAGGTAGGTAATGAGAGAAACGAGAAAGCTTAAGCATAAGACCCATAGGCGGGCCCGGGTGGGAGTTTCGGTTCTGACCTGACTGGCGGCCACCAATTTAGTTCAGCACCCGCTCCTGCACTCTGAAGCCGGTATGCCCACACGTCCGAAGAGGCCGGTCGTATTTTCTTCCGGCATGCTGAGGCGTCTGAACGTAGCTTGCGAACCCGGCCTCTGTCAAGCCCGGCCGGGGAAACGCGCGAGCAATGCTGAGCAGACAATGAAAGCGTATTTTGAGGAGAAATGCGCAGTTTACCAACGCCGGAGACGTGTAAATTTCGGCCCGCTGGGCAGAAATTGACGGGGTGTTCACGGCCTCCCGAGCACCTATAGGCCTGCTATCTCGATACTTGTGTTTTGGCTAACAAGTTGCTGCCGGCTCGGCTCCACTTGAGGATAGGTATTTCCGAGGGCGCAGAGGCGAGTTAGTCCGAAAGTGAAAACGATTCCTGGCGATCATATGGTTCCGAAAGAACGCCGCGGGCAGCCCCGCACCCGGCTTCGTCGGCACTACCCGGTTACAATTGCCCGCCCCGGGGCCGAGTCGTCTTACCGGGCGAGCCTCATCGACGTCAGCGCCGGCGGATGCGCAGTAAAGACGCGCGCGCCGATCCGGCCAGGCCGCCCGGTGACAATGGCCGGGGAAGTACGAAGCGACAACTTGCGCACCCGAATCCATGCAAAAGCGGTGGTCGCCTACAGCCTGCGCCTCCTGCCGGGCGTATATCGGCTCGGCTTGCGCTACAAGGCGCTCCGGTGGGGCAGCGCCGGCGAGACAGCCTTGGGCGTCATCTTTCAACTGCTGGTCCACGAGACGGACACGGCGATTGCAGAGGATCTTGCGCCTTCGCCGGTTCGAGCTCGGGGGCCGGGGGCTGAAAGCCGGCCAGACAAAGGTTCCCGCAGAAACCAGGTTCGGAGGCAGCCGAAACGGACGTCATCCTGAGAGCGGGCGTTTCACCGGGCCGCGCCCTCCGGTGAAACTAGAGGCGGGCAATCAAACGCGGTGTTCGGCAGGGTGACTGAGGCTGCTCGGTAGATTCGGCCGAGTGGCCGAATCTGAAATGGGGCAAGGCGGAGGCAAACGGGATGGAGCGCCTCCGCCTTGCGGAATGCCACGGCCCGATTACGCAGCGGCGTTGGACAGAACGGAAGCCATGCGGCTGAAGATCGTGCTGATGCTGGTCGAGATACCGGGCAACAGGGCGCCGGCAGCGACAGCGATGAAGCCCGCCAGCAGCGCGTATTCCACGAGATCCTGGCCGTGCTCTTCGCGGACGATCTTCGCTACCAAAGTGAAAAGTTTGTTCATTTCTCTCTCCATGTTTTTTGAATTCGCGGCTCTGTGGTTCGCCGGTTTGCAGGGATCATTCTGCGGCAGCATCGCGGGTCCGGGCAATTGAGCGTTAGTACTGTTTTTGCCTAGGTTCTACGCCCTAAAGTTCCGAGGGGGCGAACCCGAGAAGTCCTCAGTCAATCCGTGGAGCTAAGGCCGGGTCCGGAAGGCAAAAAGGATGGCTGGACGCCGTGAACGCATCCCGCACGGGCGCGCCGGCTGTGAGAGTTCCAGGAGCAAGTCCTTGTGTTTCTAGGCCAGCCCGCGCTCCTCGAATGCCACGCCCATCTCCTTTTC
>Ga0070741_10004627_pt1 | contig 31878 bp, 28 predicted proteins | sample Coa_R1_4_FD_66440 | JGI IMG/M metagenome (GOLD analysis project Ga0070741, IMG submission 66440) | Surface soil microbial communities from Centralia Pennsylvania, which are recovering from an underground coalmine fire - Coalmine... | ecosystem: Environmental > Terrestrial > Soil > Unclassified ... | reverse complement strand
CAGCTCGTCGCGGTTGGCGAGAAAAATATCGCGCCACATGGTCGGGTCGCTCGCGGCGATGCGCGTGAAGTCGCGAAAGCCGCCGCCGGCGCAGTCGAAGATCGAACGATGTTCGTCCATGCGTACGATCATATCGACCAGATTGTAAGCCAGCACATGAGGCAGATGGCTGCTCGCCGCCAGAATACGGTCGTGATCGGCGGCCGTCATGGCGCTGACGTCGGCGCCGACGGCCTCCCACATCGCCTGCACGCGCGCTAGCGCCTCCGGGCTCGTCTCCGGTTCCGGCGTCACTATCACGCGCCGGCGCTCGAATAATTCCGGGAAGGACGCCGCCACCCCCGAACGCTCGGTGCCGGCAATGGGATGACCGGGCACGAAGCGGCTGAAGCGCGGCCCCAGGGCGGCGCGGGCGTCCTGCACCACCGAGCCTTTCACGCTGCCGACGTCCGTTATCACCGCGTCCGGCGCGAGCGCGCTTGCTATCTGCGTCAGCACATCCCGGGTGGCCCCGATCGGAACCGCGATCACCACCATGTCGGCGTCGCGAACGGCCGCCGGCGCGGTCGGCTCGACCCCGTCGATGACGCCGAGCCGCACGGCTTCGTTCAGGTTCTCGATCGAGCGGCCGTAGCCGATCACTTCGTGTACAAATTCCTTGGCACGCAATGCCCGGGCGAGGGATCCGCCGATCAACCCCACGCCGATAATGCAAAGTTTGTCGATCATTCCTATCTGCCGGCAGTGGCGGCGCGCTCGCCGTGGTCGCTCGATAGGACGGCCTGCAGCGCGGTGAGGAAACGTTCATTCTCGGCCGGCAGACCGACCGTCACGCGCAGGTGATTCGGCATGCCGTAACTCGCGACCGGTCGCACGATGACGCCTTTGCGCAGCAACGACTCGTACGCGGCGTTGGCCGGCCGGCCGATATCCATGGTAATGAAGTTCGCCACCGACGGAATGAAAGGCAGCTTCAGCCGCTTCAATCCCTCGATCAACTGGCGCAGCCCGTCCCTATTCACCGCGATGCTGCGTTGCAAGTGCTCCTCGTCCGCGAGCGCGGCTTCCGCCGCCGCGGCGCCGACGCTGTTGACGTTGAACGGTTGGCGCACGCGGTTGAGATAATCGGCGACCTCGCGCGTGGATACGCCGTAGCCGACCCGCAATCCGGCGAGACCGTACGCCTTCGAGAACGTGCGCGTCACGACGACGTTCGGATAGCGCGCGATCCACCGAACCGCATCGGGATAGGCCGGCTCCTCGACGTACTCGAAGTACGCCTCATCGACAACGACCAGCGCATGCGACGGCACCTGCTGCACGAACGCCTCAAGCTCGTCGCGCGACAACCAGGTACCGGTGGGATTGTTCGGGTTGGCGATAAAAACGAGCCGCGTGCGCGGCGTAATCGCGCGCTGCATGCCGGCGAGATCGTGACCCCAATTCCGGGCCGGCACCACCACCGGCCGCGCGCCGACCGCGCGCGTCACCAATTCATAAACGGCGAAGGCGTGCTGAGCATAAATGACTTCGTCGCCGGAGCTCGCGAATGCGCGCGCCACGAATTCGAGCACGTCGTTGGAGCCGTTGCCGAGCGTTATCTGCTCCGGTGCCACGCCGAGCTTGTCGCTCAATGCCCGCTTCAGGCTGAAGCCGCCGCCGTCCGGATAACGCGCGATATCGCCGAGCGCCGCTTGCGCGGCGGCGAGAGCGCGCGGGCTCGGACCGATCGGGTTCTCGTTGCTCGCGAGCTTGATTGCGTCCTCGATGCCGTATTCGCGCGCCAACTCCGACAGCGGTTTGCCCGGCTGATAGGGCTCGATCGCCTGCACGCCCGGAACGACCAAGGAACGAGCATCGAAGCGCACGGCGTCCTCTCAGCGCACGGCCTTCGGATAGGAACCGAGGCACTTATAGAGCGCGGCTTCGCGCTCGAGCAACGCCAGCACGCGCGCGACTTTGGGATCGCGCTGGTGCCCTTCGATGTCGACGAAGAAAACGTATTCCCAGATGCTTCGACGCGAGGGTCGTGATTCGATGCGCGTCATGTTGATGCCGTGGCGCGCGAGCGGCGCGAGCAGCTTGTGCAGCGCTCCGGGACGATTCTTGCCGGACAAGAGCAGCGTGGTTCGGTCCGCTCCGGACGGCCGCGTCTCCAGATCGCCGATGACGAGAAAACGCGTGGTGTTGTCGGGCCGGTCCTCGATGTTGCGCGACAGGGCGTGCAATTCATACAGCTTCGCGGCCGAGTCGCCGGCGATAGCGAGCGTGGTATCGTCCGTGGCGGCGAGGCGCGCTGCTTCCGCGTTACTGCCGACCGGCTCCCGCGCGATGCCGGGGAGATGCGAATCGAGCCATTCGCGGCATTGCGCCAGCGACTGCGGGTGGGACACCACCCGCTTCCATCCGCTCATATCCGTGCGCCGGCCGAGCAGATGATGATGTACGCGCAGCAGCACTTCGCCGCAGATCTTGAGGGACGACACCAGGAACATGTCCAGCGTGTGATTGACTACGCCCTCGGTCGAGTTCTCGACCGGGACGACGCCGAAGTGCACATTGCCCGATTCGACCTCGCGGAAAACTTCATCGATGGCGCCGAGCGGCGCGGTACCGACGCTCTGGCCGAAGTGTTTGAGAGCGGCTTCCTGCGTGAAGGTCCCGGCCGGCCCGAGGAAGGCGATTTTAAGCGGCGATTCGAGCGCCAGGCACGCCGACATGATCTCGCGAAACAAGTGCGCCATGTGTTCGTTCGAGAGCGGACCGCTGTTGCGCTCGAGCACAGTGCGTAGGATTTCCGCCTCGCGCTCCGGACGATAAAAATGCTTGTCGCCGTTCTGGCTCTTCGCCTGCGCGATGGTCTGCGCGTATTGCGCGCGGCGGGAAATCAGCGCCTGGATCTTCTCGTCCAGCGCGTCGATCTTCTCGCGCAGTTCGCGCAGCCGCTCCTCGTCGTTGCTTCGTTTGGTGGAGCGGGCCGGCGCCGTCCGGCTCATTGCGCCGGCGGCGGATCGACGATCCGAGCCATCAAAACCCCCTTGATCGACGCGACCCGCGCGCGCACGGCGTCCGGTACGGCACTATCGAGGTCCACGACCGTGTAAGCGAGCTCGCCGCGCGACATATTGACCATATCGCTGATGTTGAGCCCGGCCTGGCCGAACGTCTCGGAGATCTGTCCGAGCATGTTCGGCACGTTGGCGTTGGCGCAGATGAAACGATGCTTGGTCCCGCGCGGCACCACGACTTCGGGAAAGTTCACGGAGTTGCGGATACACCCGTTTTCGAGAAAATCTTTTACTTGCTCCGCCACCATGATCGCGCAGTTGTCCTCCGCCTCCTGCGTGGACGCCCCGAGGTGCGGAAGCGTGATCGTGCGCGGATGGTTCTTGGTCAGGTTCGTGGGAAAGTCGCAAACGTACGCATAGATCTTACCGGAATTGAGCCCCTCCACCACCGCTTTATCGTCGACAATCCCTTCGCGCGCGAAATTCAGGATCACGGCGCCGTTCTTCATCTGCTTCAAGCGCTCGGCGTTAATCGAGTTGCGCGTGCTGTCCATCAACGGAACGTGAAACGTCACGAAGTCCGCGACGCGCAGCAAGTCGTCGATCGAGCGCGCCTTCTTGACGTCGGCCGAAAGTTGCCAGGCGCCTTCCACCGTGATGCCCGGATCGTAACCGATGACCTTCATGCCGAGCGCGACGCCGGTGTTGGCGACGATGCGCCCGATGGCGCCCAGGCCGACGACGCCGAGCGTGCGCCCGGGAAGCTCGTAACCGCCGAATTTCTTCTTGCCGTCTTCAACCGCTTTATTCAACTCCTCGTCGGTGCCTTTCAGGCTGCGCGCGAAATCCCACGCCTGGCAGATATGCCGGCAAGCGAGAATAAGTCCGGCGACCACGAGCTCCTTTACCGCGTTGGCGTTCGCGCCCGGTGCGTTAAAAACCGGAATGCCGCGCTCGCTCATCTTGGCGACCGGAATATTGTTCACGCCCGCGCCCGCGCGCCCGACCGCCTTCAGATTCGTGGGAATCTCCATGTCGTGCATCTTCGCGGAACGCACCAGGATGGCATCCGGATTCTTTACATCGGAGCCGACCCGATATCGATCAGCCGACAACCGCTCGAGGCCGAGAGGGGAAATATTATTGAGTGTCAGTATTTGATACGTCACGTGTCTAACCCTTGCTCTTTGCAAAGTCCTTCATGTAACTGATCAACGCGTCCACGCCGGCTTCCGACATGGCATTGTATATGCTCGCGCGCATCCCGCCGACGGAGCGATGACCCTTGAGCTGCAGCAGTTTCGCGCCTTTGGCGCCCTTGAGGAATTCCTCATCGAGCGTCTCTTCGCGCAGCGTAAACGGCACATTCATCCATGAACGGCACGAAACCGCGACCGGGTTCTTATAGAAACCACCGGAACCGTCGATGTAATCGTACAGCTTCTTGGCCTTGCGCTGGTTGATCTCGGCCATGGCCTTGAGGCCGCCCTTCTTCTTCAGCCACTCGAACACGAGACCGGCGATATACCACGCGTAAGTCGGAGGCGTGTTGTACATCGAGCCGTTATCCGCATGGATCTTGTAGTCGAACATCGACGGCGTGCCCGGCAAGACTTGCCCGATAAGATCTTCACGCACGATGGCGACGGCAAGGCCGGACGGCCCGAAATTCTTCTGCGCGCCGGCGTAAATCAGGCCGAATTTCGCGACGTCGAGCGGACGGGACAGGAAAGTAGACGACATGTCGGACACCAGCGGCACGTTGCCGGTGTCGGGAATCGAAAAGAATTCGACGCCGCCGATGGTTTCGTTGCCGCAGTAATGCACGTAGGCGGCGTCGGGGTCGAGCTTCCACTCGCCGCGCGGCGGAATCGTCGTGAACTTCGTCGACTCCGAGCTCGCGGCGATGTTGACGGTGCAAAACTTCTGCGCTTCTTTGATCGCCTTCTTCGACCACTCGCCGGTATGGATATAGTCGGCTTTCTTTTTGCCGCGCAGCAGATTCATCGGCACCATGGCGAATTGCGCCGTCGCTCCGCCCTGCAGGAACAGCACCTTGTAATTGGCGGGGATGGCGAGGAGCTCGCGCAGGTCCGCCTCGGCCTTCTCGGCGATGCCGATGAATTCCTTGCCGCGATGGCTCATTTCCATGACCGACATCCCGCTGCCGTGCCAGTCGAGCAGTTCTTGTTGCGCTTGCTTCAGTACGTCTTCCGGCAATACCGCGGGACCGGCGCTGAAGTTGTATACCTTTGTCATCTACGTACCCTTGAAATGTAGCGTGCGCTACGCGCACCGATTATTGCCAACACTGGAAATGGTGCGTGCGACGCACCTGTTCTGCATCCGCGATTACCCCGGCTCATCCTCATCGGTCTCGGCGACTTTCTCCAAACCCGCGAGGCGCTCCTGCTCGGAAAGTTCGATCAAACGTACGCCCTGGGTATTGCGGCCGATTACGGAAATTTCTTTCACGCGCGTGCGTATGAGCGTGCCTTGATCGGTAATCAGCATCACCTCGTCGTCCTGTTCGACGAGGCAGGCGCCGAGCACCGGGCCGTTGCGTTCGCTCGCTTGGATCGAGATGACGCCTTGGCCGCCGCGGCGATGCGCGGGGTACTCCGACAGCAGCGTGCGTTTGCCGTAACCGTTACGAGTCGCGGTAAGCACGGTGGCGAGGTCGTTGGCGCCGCTGCTTTTATCGACGATGATGAGCGACACCACCGTCTGTTTCTCTTTCAGCTCGATGCCGCGCACGCCGCGCGCGGCTCGGCCCATCGGCCGCACATCGCCTTCCACGAAGCGCACCGCCTTGCCGGCATCGCTGAACAGCAGAATTTCCGATTCGCCGGAAGTAAGGCCCACACCCACCAGCTGGTTTCCATCCTCGAGCTCGATCGCCCGGATACCGGTCGAGCGTATACGCGCAAATTCCTTGAGCTCGGTTTTCTTCACGGTGCCGTCCGACGTCGCCATGAAGATGTAACCCGGCTGCTCGAAGTCGCGTACCGGCAATAGCGCATTGATGCGCTCGCCCTCTTCGAGCGGCAGCAGGTTGACGATCGGTTTGCCGCGCGCGCCGCGGCTCGCCTGCGGAATCTCGTACACCTTACGCCAGTACACCTTGCCGCGGCTGGTGAAACAGAGTATCGCCGAATGCGTGTTGGCGATGATCAGCTTCTCGACGAAATCCTCTTCCTTCATGCTCGTCGCGCTCTTGCCGCGTCCGCCGCGCCGCTGCGCGCGGTACGCCGAGAGCGGCTGGGATTTGATGTAACCGGCGTGTGACAGCGTGACCACGACGTCTTCGGGCGTAATCAAATCCTCGACACTCAAGCTGACGCGCGTCTCGATGATCTCGGTACGGCGCTTGTCGCCGTACTGATCCTTCAGCGCCGTCAACTCTTCGCGTATAACGCGCATCAAGCGATCGGGATTCGCGAGAATGTCGAGCAAATCCGCGATCGTCTTTAGAATTTCGGCGTACTCATCGCGTAACTTGGTCTGCTCTAGCCCGGTCAAGCGATGCAACCGCAGGTCGAGGATGGCTTGTGCTTGTTCCTCGGACAGCCAGTAGCCATCCGGGCGCAGTCCATATTCCGGCGCCAAACCTTGCGGGCGCGTGAGATTGGCGTCGCCGGACGCCAGCAACTTCGAAACCACTTTCGCCGGCCACGCGCGCGCCATCATCTTGGTCTTGGCTTCGGCCGGGTCCTTAGCCGCCTTGATCAGCGCCACCATTTCATCGATGTTCTCGAGCGCGACGGCGAGACCTTCCAGTACGTGCGCGCGCTCGCGCGACTTGCGCAGATCGTAAATCGAGCGGCGGGTGACGACCTCGCGGCGGTGGCGCAGGAACGCCTCCAGCATCGTCTTCAGGTCGAGCAGCCGCGGCTGATTGTTGACCAGTGCGACCATGTTCACGCCGAACACGGTCTGGAAGGCGGTGTGCTCGTAGAGATTGTTCAGGATCACGTCCGCCACTTCGCCGCGCTTCAGCTCGATGACCATGCGCATGCCGGACTTGTCCGATTCGTCGCGCAGCTCGGAAATGCCTTCGATCTTGCCGTCTTTCACCAGCTCGGCGATATGCTCGAGCAGGCGCGCCTTGTTCACCTGGTACGGCAGCTCGTTGACGATGATCGCCTGGCGGCCGTTCTTCGCGTCGATCTCTTCGATCGCGACGCGGGCGCGCACGTAGATCTTGCCGCGTCCGGTGCGATACGCCTCGCGGATGCCCTCGACGCCGTGAATAATCGCCGCGGTCGGAAAGTCCGGGCCCGGGATGTACTGCATGAGATGTTCGACGCTGCACTCCGGGTTCCCGATGAGCGCCAGACACGCGTCGATGATTTCGCCCAGGTTGTGCGGTGGGATGTTGGTGGCCATGCCGACCGCGATGCCGGACGAGCCGTTGATGAGCAGGTTCGGCAGCTTCGTCGGCATCACGACGGGCTCCTTCTCGGAGCCGTCGTAGTTCGGCGCGAAATCGACTGTTTCCTTCTCGAGATCGGCGAGGATTTCGTGCGCGATGCGCGCCATGCGGATTTCGGTGTAGCGCATGGCCGCCGGCGCGTCGCCGTCGATCGAGCCGAAATTGCCCTGCCCGTCGACCAGCGGATAGCGCATCGAGAAATCTTGCGCCAGGCGCACGATGGTGTCGTATACCGCGGTGTCGCCGTGCGGGTGGTACTTACCGATCACGTCACCGACCACGCGGGCCGACTTCTTATAAGGTTTGTTCCAGTCGTTGCTGAGCTCGTGCATGGCCCAGAGCACGCGCCGGTGCACCGGCTTCATGCCGTCGCGCACGTCGGGAAGCGCCCGCCCCACGATTACGCTCATCGCGTAATCGAGATAGGACTGGCGCATCTCGTCTTCGAGATTGACCGGTATGGTTTCTTTAGCGAATTGTTCCATATACGACGAAAGGCGCGGCGCGGTCGGTTGGAGAGATGCCAGCGCCGGCCGCGCTACGCCTTTAAATTATTGATTCGGCAGTCGGCCTAAGCGCCCGTCTGGATAGACGCCAGCGGAGTCGCAAGTTCGCATGCGCCGCCCGGCCGCCGAATCAATAATTTGATAGTCATATGAGTTTTCTCATCGAAGCGGTGGTCACACGTGGGACATTCGGCTCAGCGGGTTAACCGGCTGCGGTCCTGAATCGACCGCATGACCACCGCTTCAATGAAGGGGGAATTCTAACACGCCGCCCTGCCGAGACACATGCCGAACGGCGGCTTCCGAAGCCGTTTTACCGCGGATTTTCCATGAGCGCGGCTATCTTCGCCCGGTCGGGCGCCGGCACGACGCCTCGTTCCGTGACCAGGGCGTCAATAAGTGCCGCCGGGGTGATATCGAACGCCGGATTCCATGCCGCGACTCCCTCGGGGGTGACCCGGCGGTCGCCGTAAGCGGCCACCTCCGACTCCGGACGTTGCTCGATTGGAATCGCCGAGCCGCTCGGCGTATCCAAATCTATGGTGGATGTCGGCGCCACGACCATAAAGCGAACGCCGTGATGGCGCGCGGCCAACGCCGCCATGTAGGTGCCAATCTTGTTGGCGACGTCGCCGTTCGCCGCCACGCGGTCGGCGCCGACGATTACCCACTGCACCTTGCCCTGCTGCATGAGGTAGGCGCCGGCACCGTCGGCAATGAGCGTCATTGGGATGCCTTCCTGCATCAGCTCCCATGCCGTCAACCGGGCACCTTGCAGCCACGGCCGGGTTTCGTTCGCGTAGGTGTGCACGATGCGCCCCGCCGCCACTCCCGCGCGGACCACGCCGAGCGCCGTGCCGTACCCGCCGGTTGCAAGCGCACCCGTGTTGCAGTGCGTCAGCACGCTGCTGCCCGGCGCGATCAGTTCCGCACCGAGGCGGCCCATCGCATGATTGGCGGCGATGTCTTCCGCATGGATACGTTGCGCCTCCGCGAGCAAAACCGGCGTCGGGTCGCCGTTGATTCCCGCGCCGATGATGCGGCGCATGCGCGCGATTGCCCAAGCGAGGTTGACCGCCGTCGGCCTGGCGGCGTTCAACAACGCGAGGTCTTCTTCGATGGCGGTGACCCAGGTTTTTGCGTCGCGCCGATAGCGCTCGCGGGCGGCGAGCACTACGCCGTAAGCCGCGGCGATTCCGATCGCGGGTGCGCCGCGCACGACCATGTCGCGAATCGCCTGCGCCACACCGACAACCGTGTCGAACGTAAGATACTCTTCCCGCAGCGGCAAGAGACGCTGATCGAGGAGGGATAGACGATCTTTTGTCCATTCGACGGCACGAACGCGATCGAACGATTGAGGCGCGGAAGAAATAGTGTCTGCCATGGCGGCGTATTCTAGCGCGCCGCCGGCACGATCAGGAACGGCAAAAAGAACGGGGCGGCACGCAGCCGCCCCCGTTTTGTACCACGCTTACGTAAGAGTTATCGACGGCATTCGTGCCGGCGACTGGACCAATCAAAGAAGCGGTGATACCAGTGGCGCACACAGTCGTCGACCGTGATCGTAACGGTATCCGACGCACTCGCCCCCTTGTTATCGGTGACCGTCAGCTGGAAGGTAAGCGCGCCTTCCGTCTTCGGGGCGACGAACATGACCCATGGTAACGAGGCACCGTAGAGTGTCACCGGCGTTCCTCCCGTCTGCACCCAATGGTAACTGACGATGCGCCCGTCCGGATCGTAACTCCTCCAGCCGTTGAGCGTTACCGCCGAGCGCGGCCGCGCACCTTCGTCTCTGCCGGCGTTGGCGATCGGCGGTTTGTTCGAGCTCTGTGTCGGCGTCGGCACGGTTACCGTAATGGCGACCGTGTCTGCACCAGTAACACCGTCGTTGTCGGTGACGACCAGCTGAAACGTCAGCGTTTCGGCGGTCGCCGGCGCAACGAAGCTCGGCATCGCCGTATCCGCACCCGTAAGCGTAACGGCCGTACCCCCTGTTTGCGCCCAGGCGTAGCTCACAATCACGCCATCGTCATCGCGGCTGGCGCTGCCATTCAGCGCTACCGAGGCGCCGGCAGTGACCGTCTGATCCGCACCGGCGTCCGCGAGCGGCGGCGCGTTCACCACCACATTGACGGTATCCGAACCCATCACGCCATATTTATCCGTTACGGTCAGTTGAAACGTGAGGACGCCGGGGACGGAAGGCGCAGTGAAACTGGTATCGGCCGTATCGCTGGTCGCAAGCGCTACCGGAACGCCCGCAATTTGGCTCCAGGCGTAAGACACGATACCGGCCCACGCCGTGCTCGCGCTTCCGTCGAGCGATACGACCACGCCACCGTTGATGCGCTGATCGGCACCCGCGTTCGCGAGCGGCCTGTTTAACTCGTAAGCGCCGATGTCGCAGCGTGCGGTTCCGCTCGCCCCGTCCACGGCGCGCGGGGCGCCGCGCTGGTCCGTACTGAGCGCGTTGGTTCCATCGGAACATCCGGCCGGACCGCCGGCATCGATCGCGGGACTCCCGTCTAAAAGCGCATGGGTGAAAGTCGAGCCGCCATAATCGGCAAGCGGTTTAACTTTGGCATCGATCGGGCTTACGGCGGTTCCAAGTTGATCTCCCGTGGCAGCCGTGAATACGCAATCGGTCGTCGTGCCGGTATTGCCGATTAAATTGGATCCCCCACTGACCAAAGCTGAGGTATCAGGGCTAAGGCAGTCCTTCGCGGAACCTGCTGATGTATTGCCGGCGACTATGGTGTTTCGCAGCGTCGCAGTTCCCGTGAGTCCGAGACTCAGACCCCCGCCGTTTCCATAGCCGTCACCATCGGCATCGGCAGCGTTATTTGCGATCGTGACACTATTCAGCGTAACTGTCCCGCTCATATTGAACAGACCGCCATGGTGACCATAGGCGCGATTCCCCGAAATGGTACTGTTCGTAATGGTCATCGTCGCCATTACACCGTTACCATTCACAATACCGCCGCCGCCATCGCCATCACTCAAAAGAAAATTTGTCGCCGTATTTCCGCTAATGGTGCTGGTCTCGATCACCGTAGTCGCGGCATTGAACAAACCGCCACCGGACATCGCGGCGTTGTCGCTAATCGTGCTCTCCCTTATCGTGAGCAAGCCTGTTAGGTGATAAATCCCACCGCCTTGTCGAAATTGAGGCGAATCGACTTCGACGCGGAGTGCCGTGTTATTTCGCACGGTTGATCGTATAAGAGTCAGGTTGCCGCGGTTATAGATACCACCGCCGTCGCCCGCCTGGTTGTTTTGAACCACCACCCCAGTGAGGGTGAGATTGTTGCTTCCGGGAGCGAAAATGCCACCGCCCATTCTAAAGGCGGAGACGCTACCGTTTTGTATCGTGAGATTCGCTAAATTAATAGTCTTTGAAGATCCAGTGCTCACGAATACGTTATCCAACGAGCCGCCATCCACGATCGTCGTGGTAGCGCCCTGCCCGTTGATAGTCAAGTCGTCTCTGATATCAAAGCTTCCCGTCGCATCCGAAGAAACGGTCGGGGGGATCGTTATGCGGTAAGTACCCGCGGGCAGAATGATCGTGTCCGCCCCCGCGAGCGCGTTGCTTTCCTGTATCGCCGCACGCAGCGTGCACACGCGGTTGCCCGGCGCCGTTTCACAAATACCGTCGCCGCGCTTGGCGTCGATGGCGTCGATCGTGCTGTTCACTGTGAAGGTGGCTGCCCATGCGGACCCATAACCCGTAGCGGCGAGCACGGCAATAAGTTGCAGGAATCGGCGAAGACAAACGGTGACGGCGGTAGCCATGCGATTCTCTCCCTATCGTATTTTTGATGGACAAACGCGAGCGCGCGCCACGTGCGCATCGCTCGGTTGTCCAGGCTATTCGACCGACTTCCTTAAAGAGCTGCAGGAAACCTTTTCCTGTCGTCGCTCTTTCCCCTGCCAGTCCCGCTCGACGCCTTGTATATTAAGGTCGACGTCGGCGGTTTTATTTATTAGGTGTAATGCCTAGCATGAGGGCCGCAACCTGCAAGCGGCGGGGCGGCAAAAACATGCGGCGCCTTCGGCGGGATTCCTAAAGAAGCGCTATACTGCGCCCGCCTAATTCTATGATTAATACCGACATCCTTATCCAGGCCCGCTGGGTCGTTCCGATCGAGCCCGACGTCGTTCTCGAACATCATGCCGTCGCTGTGCAGGGCGGACGCATTATCGACGTATTCCCCGGCGCGGAAGCTTCCACGCGGTATCGCGCGCGCGAAACGATACATCTCGACCGCCATGCGCTCATTCCCGGCTTCGTTAATGTGCATACGCACGCGGCGATGTCGCTCTTTCGCGGTCTTGCCGACGACCTCCCGCTCATGGATTGGCTGCAGGCCCACATCTGGCCGGCGGAAGTAAAATGGGTCGGGCCGGAATTTGTCCGCGACGGCGTTGAACTCGCGATCGCCGAAATGCTGAAGAGCGGTACGACCTGCTTCAGCGATATGTACTTCTTCCCGGAGGAGACCGCGCGCACCTGTCTCGCGAGCGGGATGCGTGCCGTCGTCGGGATCATTCTGATCGATTTTCCAACCGCGTATGCCCAAGACCCGGACGAATATTTGCACAAGGGTTTGAAGCTGCACGATGATCTGCGCACGAGCGAGCTCGTCACCGCCGCCTTCGCGCCGCACGCACCCTACACCGTCTCGGATGCGCCGTTGACCAAACTGCGCATGCTCAACGACGAGCTCAATCTGCCGCTGCAGATGCATATCCACGAAACGGCACACGAAGTGGCCGAAGCGGCACGCACCACCGGTCGGCGCCCGCTTGCGCGCCTGGTGGCGCTCGGTTTATTGCAGCCCAACTTGATCGCCGTACACATGACACAACTGCTCGACGATGAAATCGCCCTGCTGGCGGAAAGCGGCGTCCACGTCGCGCATTGCCCGGAATCGAACCTGAAGCTCGCGAGCGGCTTTTGTCCGGTACATAAGCTCATGCAGGCCGGTATCAATGTGGCGCTCGGCACCGACGGCGCCGCGAGCAACAACGATCTCGACATGCTGGGCGAAATGCGCACCGCGGCATTACTCGCGAAGGGCGTCGCACAAAATGCAACCGCTCTCCCAGCGGCGGCCGCCCTGCGTATGGCGACCCTGAACGGCGCGCGCGCGCTCGGATTGGACGCCCTCATCGGCTCGATCAAAACGGGAAAGGCGGCCGACCTCGTCGCTATCGACCTTTCCGCGACTCCCACGCAACCCCTCTATGACCCGATCTCGCAGATCGTCTACGCCGCGGGACGCGAGCAGGTTACCGACGTCTGGGTGAACGGCCGTCGACTCGTGCATGATCGCAACCTGACGTCGCTCGATGAAGCGGCGGTTCACGAAAAAGCCGCACGCTGGCATGCTAAAATTCGCGACTGACCGTCATGCCCGCTTCAACCGCTAACGTAGACGCCGCCGAGCTCGCTAAATTCGAGTCGTTGGCCGCACGCTGGTGGGATCCCGACGCGGAGTTCAAACCGCTGCACGACATCAATCCGCTGCGCCTCGGTTACATCCAAGAGCGCGCCCCGCTCGCCGGCAAAGCCGTGCTCGATATCGGCTGCGGCGGCGGTATCCTGGCCGAAGCGATGGCGGCGCTCGGCGCGCGCGTCACGGGAATCGATCTCGGCGAAGCCCCGCTCGCTGTCGCGCGGCTGCATTTAAGAGAAAGCGGCCGCGAGGTCGAGTACCGCTGCATCAGCGCCGAGGATTTCGCGCGCGAACGCCCCGGCGCGTATGACGTCGTCACCTGCATGGAGCTGCTCGAGCACGTACCGAACCCCGCCTCGACGGTCACCGCGTGCGCTCGGCTCGCGAAGCCGGGCGGGCACGTGTTCTTTTCGACCATCAACCGCAACGTGAAAGCGTGGCTCTTCGCGGTTGTCGGCGCCGAATACGTGCTGAATCTTCTTCCGCGCGGGACACACGAATATCTAAAGTTCATCAAGCCCTCGGAGCTCGAGCGCATGTGCCACGCGGCCGGCCTGCGTGCCGCCGGTTTTACCGGCATGCACTACAACCCGCTCGCGCGCCGCTACTGGCTCGGCCCCGGCGTCGATGTCAACTACATTGCGCACACCCGCCGTACGGATGACTGAAATCCGCACGGTGCTGTTCGATCTCGACGGCACGCTCGCCGACACCGCCCCCGATCTCGCGGCCGCGCTTAATAAAGTACTCTCCGAGGAAGGCCGCGATCCGTTGCCCTATCCCCGCATTCGGCCGGTAGCGTCTCATGGCAGCGCCGCGCTGATCCGCTTGGGCTTCGCCATGGAGCCGGGCGAGCCGGGATTTGCCGAGCTGCGCGAGCGCTTGCTCGCGCATTACGCCGAGAACGTCTGCCGCGACACACGCGTCTTCCCCGGCGTACCCGAGCTGCTCGACGCCCTGCAAGCGCGCAATATCTGCTGGGGCATCGTCACCAATAAACCGGCCTTTCTTACCGAGCCGCTCATCGCGCGGCTCGGTCTCACGCACCGGCCGGCGTGCGTCGTCAGCGGCGACACCACGCCCAATCGCAAGCCGCATCCGGAACCCATGCTGCACGCTTGCGCGATCGCGCGCGCGCAAGCGTCGGAAAGCCTTTTCGTAGGCGACGCGGAACGCGATATCCAAGCAGGCCGCGAAGCGGGAATGAAGACCTTGGTGGCGCTCTTCGGGTACATCGGAGAGAATGAAGATCCCGCCCAATGGGGGGCCGACGGCATGATAAGAAGTCCCCTCGAACTCCTGGACTGGCTCGATGCCCGTTGAGCAGCTGTCCTGGCTGGTGCTCGCCGTGCTCATGGCGGTCCTGGTGCTGCAAATATTTTTATGGCGCCGGCCGCCGGGCGAGACCGACGAACGTTTGCGGCAGATGCTGCGGACGGAGATAGCCGAGTCGTCCCGCCACCACCGCGCCGAGCTCGGCGACGGCTTGGCGCGCCTGCAGCAGACGGTCGGCACGCAAATCACCGATTTCGCGCGCCTGCAAAACGATCAGATAGCACGCTTCGGGGAGCAGCTCGACAGGCTCACGGAAGTCAACGAGCAACGGCTCAAGGAACTGCGCGAGGCCGTGCAAGCGGACGCGCACGTCAACCGCGAGGAAAGCGCCGTCGCGCTGAAGCGCTTCGCGGACAGCATGCAGCAACAACTCACGGCGCTTACCGAAATCAACGAGCGCCGGTTGACGGAGGTGCGCCACACGCTCGAGAGCAAGCTTACCGAGCTACAGGCGGACAACGCGTCGAAGCTCGACGAGATGCGCCGCACCGTGGATGAGAAGCTGCACCAGACGCTCGAGACGCGTCTCGGCGAGAGCTTCAAGCTCGTGAGCGACCGCCTGGAGGCGGTCCACAAAGGACTCGGCGAGATGCAGACCCTCGCGGCCGGCGTCGGCGACCTCAAAAAAGTCCTGACCAACGTGAAAACGCGCGGCACGTGGGGCGAAGTGCAGCTCGAAAATCTTCTCGACCAAATACTCACCACCGATCAGTATGCGAAGAACGTCGCCACCCAACCGGGGTCGAGCGAACGGGTGGAATTCGCGATACGCCTGCCGGGCGGCGGCGACGGCGGCGATCAGCCGGTATGGTTGCCGATCGACGCGAAGTTTCCGCGCGAGGACTACGAGCGCCTCATCGACGCGCAGGAACGCGCCGACGCGGTGGCCGTCGAGGCGGCCGCCAAGGAGCTCGACAATTGCATCCGCAGCGAGGCGAAGACGATCTGCGAGAAATATATCGGCCCGCCGTACACGACCGATTTCGGCATCTTGTTCCTGCCGACCGAGGGGCTTTATGCGGAAGTGTTGCGCCGGCCGGGCTTGAGCGATTTCTTGCAACGCGAATACCGCGTCACCGTCGCGGGGCCGACGACATTGACGGCGATCCTCAACAGCTTGCAGATGGGCTTTCGCACGCTTGCCATACAACGGCGATCGAGCGAAGTGTGGCAGCTCTTGGGGGCGGTGAAGGCCGAGTTCGGCAAGTTCGGCGACGTGCTCGCGAAAACCAAGGACCAGCTCGAGAAAGCGACGGCGTCGATAAGTAACGCCGAAGTGCGCACCCGCCAAATCGAGCGCAAGTTGCGCGGCGTCGAGCAACTGGGCAGCGACGCGGCACAAGCCGTGCTCGGGGCGCTTCCCGACGACGAGGTATGACCGCGGCAATCCTCCAGCGCTCGACGCGCCGGACCGCATCGAGGTTGACATTCGCAAGACCGGGGAGTGAGACCGCCAGGCACGGCCTTGAATGCTATATTAATGGTGTGTTGAGCATGCTGCCTGCGTCCGATGTTTCAGCCAGCCCCTAAGGACAAGTCCGACCTGCCGTCGATTCTGCTGGTGGAGGACTCGCCTACCACCGCCGTGCTGCTGTCGAAATACCTCGCCGGTACATATCACTTGCTGCACGCGAAAGACGGCGTCGAGGCATGGGAAATGCTCGAGGGCGATCCGGAGATCGAGCTGGTGGTCACGGACATCAACATGCCGCGGCTGACCGGACATCAGCTGTTGGTGAAGATACGCAAGTCGGACGACCCGCGCTTTAAGAACCTGCCCGTGATCGTCATGACCACCACCGACGACAACGCCGATCGCAATCTCGCGTTTCTAAACGGCGCCAACGATTTCATCACCAAGCCGATCGACGAGATGGAGTTGCTCGCGCGCGTGAACGTGCACCACAAGCTGGCGCAGACCATACGCGAGCTTGAAGCGAGCCGGCGCGCGCTCGCGGAACAGGCGACCACCGACCCGCTGACGCGGCTCAAGAACCGCCGCGCTTTTTTTGAAAACGGCAATCAGCATCTTTCCATGGCTCGGCGCTACGGCACGGACGTCTCGCTGATCGTGGCCGATCTCGACTTCTTCAAGCGCATCAACGACAGTTTCGGCCATCAAGCCGGTGACGAAGCGCTGATCGCGATCGCCAAGGTGCTCCTGCAGATGACGCGCACCGAAGACACCGTCGCCCGCATCGGCGGCGAGGAGTTCGCCGTGCTGTTGCCCGACACCAACCGCCTCGGCGCTGCCGTCTTGGCCGAGCGCATCCGCGCGGCGGTCGAACGCGACCGCTTCAGCGCGGGCGGACAGTTGCTGCAACTCACGCTCAGCATCGGGGTCGCGTCTTACGCCGTGGAACAGGTGGACACGGTGGACCAGCTGCTCAGCATCGCCGATCAGCGCATGTATCTCGCCAAGAAGCTCGGCCGCAATCGCATCTGCGTCAACAACGACGGCAAGTCGAACTTCGCGTCCTAGCCGCTGGATCCCGCGGTCGCGGCCTTCGACAGCCATCTGGTATGCTGGGTCTTGAATGTCGAAATCCCAGCGATGGGTGCGATCGCCGCCGCGCGCCCCATGATCCCAACCTTCTCCCGTGAGCCCGAAGGCTCCCATGCGCTTTCGGTTTGCGAAAGCAAGCTTGCCAGCAGCGATCCCGGTCAATACTACGGCGTGATGTTTGCGGCGCGCGAACGGCGCGCCGCCCTCGTCGCGTTGTACGCGTTCTGGCAAGAAGTCCGCGAGATCGTCGACGAGTGCCGCGAACCGGAAGTCGCTCGCGTCAAGCTCGGATGGTGGCACGAAGAGGTGCAGGCAATGGCGGCCGGCCGGCCGCGTCATCCGGCGACAACCGCGCTTGCCCCCGCCATGGTTGCTTATGACATACCCGCAGAATCGCTGCTGAGCCTTATCGCTTCCGTCGGACAGCGCCTCGGATACGCCAACAACGCCACGTACGCTGAATTGTGCGACTACGGCTTGCGCACGCGTGGAGCCATCGAGCGACTGGCCGCGCGCATGGCGGGCTGTCATGAACCGGCAGCCGGGGAAAACGTGCTGCAGGTCGGCGCGCGGCTCGAGATGATCACGCTGCTTCGGGACACGGGCGCGGACTTACGGCGCAACCGCTGTTATCTGCCGCGCGAAGACCTCGCGCGCTTCGGCGTCGATCCCCGCGATTTATCCGCCGGCCGCGCGGCGGCGGGCTTGGGCGAGCTTATCGCCTTCGAAGCGCGGCGCTTGCGCGAGGAGTTGGGCCAGCATGTCGAGCGCCTAACCGAAGCCGCGCGGCCACGGCTGATTCCATTGTTGGCGGCGGCGGCAATCGCGGCCGCGTTGCTCGAACGAATCCACCGGCATCGGGATCGCGTGCTGCACGAGCAGCCCGCGCTTCTTACGCTGCGACAACTGTGGATCGCCTGGCGCGTGGCTCGACGGGCGGGAACCGCCGACAACCGCGGCTCCTAGCGTCCAGGCATGCGTCGTTATCCACGACAAGCGCCGCACGTAATCGTTGTCGGGACCTCGGGCACGCTTCCGGCCGGTCATCGCCGATATCGCGCGCGCTTCCCGGCGTGGCCGACGCCGTTGGATGCGAAACTCATCCGCGAGAGCCATGCTACCATTGCCGCGGCGCCCGGCATTGACGAGTGCGCCCGCGGCACGGCCGGTGCGCGGGTTGTGGCTCGCGTGGAATTACACAGCCACCGGCTACCCGAGCATGCTCGAAGGAGCGGTCAAGAGCGGGTTGCTGTGCGCACGTGAGGTGCTGCGCCGTCCCGGCTTGAATCGATCCGAATCGCTTCTGCCTGATTCCGAGGAGCTCTGATACATGTCATCGTACCTGGCGCCGCCCGATCTGCTCGCCGGTCGCACGATACTGATTACCGGCGCAGGCGCGGGAATCGGGCGCGCCGCCGCGCTCGCGTTCGCCGCGCACGGCGCCACCGTGGTATTGCTCGGACGCACGCGCAGCAAGCTCGAGCGCGTGTACGACGAGATCGAGACGCGCGGCGGGCCGCGCCCGGCGATGATCGAGCTCGACTTGGCCGACGCCGGACTCGCGCACTATGCAGGTATCGCGGACACGCTGGAGCAGGAATTCGGGCGCCTCGACGGTTTACTGCACAACGCGGCGGAGCTCGGCGTGCTGGCACCGGTCGAGCTTTACGACGCGTCGACGTGGGAGCGCGTGTTAAGGGTGAATCTCACGGCGGCGTTTCTACTGACTCGCGCCTGCCTTCCCCTTCTCAAGCGGGCGGAAGATGCATCCATCGTTTTCACGACCGCGGACGTCGGACGACGCGCGCGGGCATATTGGGGCGCGTACGGCGCCGCCGCCTCGGCGCTCGAAGGACTGGCGCAAACGCTCGCGCAGGAGCTCGCCGACAATACGCGCGTGCGGGTCAACACCCTCGACCCGGGCGCGGTGCGCACCGATTTTCGTGCGCAAGCCTATCCCGGCGAGAACCCCCGCCTGCACCCGCTGCCGGAACAGATCATGGAAACCTATCTGTACTTGATGGGACCCGCGAGTCGCGGCGTGTCAGGACGGGTCTTCACGGCCGGGCGCGGTGAAATTACGCCGAGCGCGAACTAACGTCGGAGCGCGCGCAGAACCAGCCGGCGTTGGACGGACGACAAGCGAGCGCTTGTCGTCGATTACGCGATTATCTGCGCGATCAGTTTGTCTTCGAGCTCGATGCGGACCGCCAGCTCTTCGCCGAGGCGCGACAGGTCCGATTTGAAGGATTCCGTAATCTGCCAACGATCGCTGGAATCGTATTTATCGTTGAAGTCGAGAGCGGCGGTGGTGGTGTTCGCGATACGGGGATAAAGGTCGTGGGCGACCGTCGCGATCTCACGGCGGCGCTCGGTACCGTTCACGATGCGCTCGTAGAGACTGAAATGCCCGGCGGCGATGTAATCGACCAGCAACTGGCAAAATTCCTGGAGTAATTTCTGCGCCGGATCGTGCTGCTCGTCGGCGAAGGAGTCGATGCCGGCGAGACGCCAATAGAGCGCCAGGACTTGGGTTCGCTCCGCCACCATCTTGGCGACGGAATCGCGCGTCCCGCGACGACGTTCGTTTTCGGATCCCTGTTTGTCGTTGGACTTCTGCGTTGTTCTCATGCGCGAGCGGTCCCCTCTCTTAGACCGCCAGACTATAACCTTAGTAAGCAAGCGGGTGCAACGCTTTTCCGACGCTTCTTGTTACGACAGCCCCGGCATGCGACCGCGCATACCGGCGAGCATGCGTTGCAGCCCGCCCTTGCGCAACTGCTTCATCATCCGCTCCATCTGCGTAAACTGCTTCAAAAGCCGGTTGACGTCCTGCACTTGTGTTCCCGAGCCGCCCGCGATACGGCGCTTGCGCGAACCGCGAATAATATCCGGGTTGCGCCGTTCCTCCGGCGTCATGGAATTGATAATCGCGACCAGCCGTTTGATCTGGCTGTCATCGGCCTGCCCGCGCGCGGCGGCCGGCAGCTGATCGGCGCCCGGAAGCTTCTCGAGCAGGCTCGACAACCCGCCCATGCGCTGCATCTGCAGCATTTGATCCCGGAAGTCCTCGAGGTCGAGACCCTTGCCCTTTTTGAGCTTCTGCGTGAGCTGCTCGACCTTCGCGTGATCGACGGTGCGTTGCGCTTCCTCGACCAGCGACAGCACGTCGCCCATGCCGAGAATCCGCGAGGCGATGCGCTCGGGATGAAACGGCTCGAGCGCGTCCGGCGCTTCGCCGACGCCGAGGAACTTGATCGGCTTTCCGGTGACATGACGCACGGAGAGCGCCGCGCCGCCGCGGGCGTCGCCGTCGGCCTTGGTCAGCACCACGCCGGTCAGCGGCAATGCGGCATTGAACGCCTGCGCCGCGTTCACCGCGTCCTGACCGGCCATGCTGTCGACGACGAACAGCGTTTCGACCGGCTGAATGGCCGCGTGCACCGCCTGGATCTCCTGCATCATGGCGTCATCGACATGCAGCCGCCCCGCCGTGTCGATCAGCACGACGTCGAGCACCTTGCGGCGCGCCGCCTCGACGGCGCCGGTCGCGATGCCGACCGGCGTTTGCCGCGGGTTGCTTTCGAAAAATTCGACCTCGACCGCTTCGGCGAGCTTGCGCAGCTGCTCGATCGCCGCCGGACGGTAAATGTCGGCGCTCGCGACGAGCACCGACTTGTGATCGCGCGTGCGCAGCCGCCGCCCGAGCTTGGCCACGGTCGTGGTTTTGCCCGCTCCTTGCAGGCCGGCGAACAGGATGACCGCCGGCGGCCGGGCCGAAAGGTTGAGGGCGTCGTTCGCGCTGCCCATCAACTCGACCAGTTCGTCGTAAACGACCTTGATCAGCGCTTGTCCGGGCGTGAGGCTCGTCAACACTTCCTGCCCCGCCGCGCGTTCCCGCACGCGCTCGACGAACGCCTTCACGACCGGCACCGCCACGTCCGCCTCGAGCAGCGCGACGCGCACCTCGCGCAAGGTCTCGCGCATGTTGTCCTCGGTCAGGCGACCGTGGCCGCGCAACCGCTTGAAAGTGTCCTGGAGTCGCTGACTTAGATTGTCAAACATTCAGAGTCCTCGTTACGTCTGGTACACGCATGCTCGCCATCTACGCGCGAAGCTCGGTCCTCACGCCTGGCTGACGCTTGCCAACGCTCCGGCTCCGCGCCGCTCTTCAAAGGAAAGAGGAGCTATGCCATGATGCCGCAGCTATTATGACCAATCCGCTGCTGAATTTCTTAGTCATCGCGCTCTACCTCGCTCTCGCCGCGGGCCTTGCTTACCGGCTCGCGCGCGGCGAGGCGGCGGCGGGCGTCGCCAAAGCGGCGCTGCTCGGGATCGGCCTGCTCGCGGTCCTGCTGCACGCCGTCATTCTCTATCGCGGTCCCCAAAGCGGGCCCGGGCTCAACTTGTCCCTCACCGCCGCCGGCGCCCTCGTCGCCTGGGTGGTCGCATGCCTGTACATCCTCGTTTCGTTGTGGCGCCCGATCGACAACCTCGGCGTTATCGTGACGCCGCTCGCGGCGCTCGCGGTGCTGGTCGAGTGGCTGCGACCGACACAAGCGTCGATCGTGCTGACCTCGCAGGCGCAGGCGATACACATCGTCGTCGCCCTGGTGGCATACAGCCTGCTCTGTCTCGCCGCGGTGCAAAGCCTCATGCTGCTGGTGCAGGAGAACAAGATTCGCCGCAAGCATCCGGGCGGATTCTTGCGCGCGCTCCCTCCCATGCAAACGATGGAAGAGATCATGTTCCAGATGATTGCGCTCGGCTTCGCGCTGCTCACGATCACTCTGGTCAGCGGCGTTTTCTTTTCGGAGCACGTGTTCGGCACGCCGTTCAAGCTGACGCATCACATCGTGCTCGCCGCGCTCGGCTGGGCGGTTTACGCGTGGCTCCTGATCGGCCGTTGGCGCTTCGGCTGGCGCGGCCGCACGGCGGTGCGCTGGACGCTGACCGGATTCGTGCTGCTCGTGCTCGCCTACTTCGGCACCAAGTTCGTCCTCGAGATAATCCTGCGCCGCTGAGCTGTTTTCCGGGCTTCGCTTTCCCCAGGTTCGACGGTTCACGGGCGGGTGCTAGAATCGAGCGACTCAATCCCGAGATCCGTCCCGCTTGAGTGGTATTCCGCTGGGCGCCCTCATCGGCGCGCTGATATTTCTCGTCTGCCTCTCCGCGTTCTTTTCCGCGGCGGAAATCGCCATGGTGAGCCTGAACCGGCATCGGCTCCGTCATTTGGCGGCGTCGGGCCGGCGCGGCGCGCGGCTCGCCGAACGGCTCCTCGCGCGGCCCGACCGGCTGATCGGCGTCATCCTGCTCGGCAGCAACGCGGTGAACGCCCTGTTCTCGGCGTTGACGACGGTCACGGTGATTCGCCTGCTTGGGGAGAAGGAAAGCACGATCGCCATCGCCACCGTCATTATCACGCTCGTGGTGTTGATCCTGACCGATCTCGCGCCGAAGACGCTGGCCGCGCTGCATCCCGAGCGCGTCGCCCTCCCGAGCGCTTTCGTGTTGCGCCCGATGCTGTGGCTCATCTATCCCGTGGTGTGGGTCATCAACGGCATCGCGAACGGCATCCTGCGGCTCGTCGGCGTGCGCGTCGGCGCGCGTCGCGCCGAGAACATCAGCCCCGAGGAGTTGAAGACGACGATCATGGAAGCCGGCGTGCTGATCCCCGAGTCGCACCAGGACATGCTCCTCGCGATCCTCGATCTCGAGAAAATCACCGTGGAGGACGTGATGGTGCCGCGCAACCGCATCGTCGGCGTCAACCTCGACGCCGAATGGGACGAGGTGGTGGGCGCGCTGGCGCGCAGCTCCTACACCCGTCTGCCGGCGTATCGCGGCAGCCTCGATAACGTCGTCGGCGTCATTCACGCCCGCCGCGTGCTCAACCTGCTGCACGCCGGCCGGCTCGATCGCGAATCGCTGCAAGAGTCGATTCTCGAGCCCTACTTCGTCCCGGCCGGGACTTCACTCACCACGCAGCTGCTCAACTTCCGACAGGCCAAGCGGCGCATGGGCCTGGTCGTGGACGAATACGGCGACATCCAGGGTCTGGTGACGCTCGATGAAATCCTCGAGGAAATCGTCGGCGACTTCACGACGCGCGCGCTTGGCCGCGTGGCGGAAGACGTGCAGCCGCAGGAAGACGGCAGTTACCTCGTGCGCGGCGCCATGAGCCTGCGCGACCTCAATCGCCGCCTGCAATGGCACCTGCCGACGGAAGAATCGCGCACCGTCAACGGATTGATTCTCGAATATCTCGAAGACATTCCCGAACCCGGCACGAGTCTGCTGCTGAACGGCTACATGATCGAGATCGTGCGCACCCGCGGCACCGCCGTCGATGTCGCCCGCATCCGTCCCGTCACGGCCGATGCGCAGGCGGCGCCCGCCGAGCCGCCTTCCTGACGATTCCCTTCTCGTTTATGCCCGAGGTTGCGCGACGTCCGCGAGCCCGAGATTGACGTTGCGCGCCGCCATGTAGCGGGTGGAAACATCGTCCCAGTTCCAGAGATTCCACACCGCTTCGAAAAACTGGGTCTTCTCGGCGCGGTACTGCAGGTAATACGCGTGTTCCCAGGCGTCGAGCACCATCAGCGGCAGGCTGCCCTGCGCGGTCTCCGATTGATGATCGTGTATTTGCACGACGATCAGCCGCGCGCTCGCGGGATCCCACGCGAGCGCCGCCCATCCGGAACCCATGATGGTGCCGGCGGCGCGCACCATCTGGTTCTTGAAGCCGTCGAACGAGCCGAAGTCGGTATCGATCTGGCCGGCCAACGCGCCGTTCGGCCGCCCGCCGCCCTCCGGGCTCAGGTTCTGCCAGAACAGTGAATGCAGAATATGGCCCGACACGTTGAACGCCAGCGCCCGTTCCAAAGCCGCGATGCGCGCGAAATCGCCCTTGCGGCGCGCCTCCTCCAGTCCCGCGAGCGCCTGATTCGCGCCAGTGACATAGGTGCGGTGATGTTTGTCGTGGTGCAGCTGCATGATCTCGCCGGAGATGTGCGGCTCGAGCGCACCGTAGTCGTAAGGCAGGTCGGGCAATACGTATTCATTCATAGTGGAAGCTCCTTTTCTCGATCGATTCTGACGCATGCTTTTCCCTTCTGGCCTCAGGGACACGCGTGCCGACTGCGCTTCGATGTTATTGAAGCGCATTTAGGGGCACAATCGGGTGATCCCGTACCACGCGCCGCGACACGGAAGTCAGGTTTGATTCCAGTGCGGCGGATATGTTTTGGCGAAATACGGCAACGCCTCCACGCGACGCATCCACGCCCCGAGTTTCGGACCGACGGCGGACGCAATGGCGAGATCCGGCTTCCGGCGCTCCATGCGCAGCGCGAGCGCGACGAGCGGATACAGCGTGAAGTCCGCCGCGCCGGCGGCGCCGGCGAGGAATTCATCTCCGGCGATATATCGCTCGAACGTGGCGAGCTCGCCGACAAAATCGTCCCGGCTCTTGGCGATGGCCGCCTGATCCCACCGGCTCGCGTCCTCTTTAAATAGAATCTCCGCCACCATTCCTTCCATGGCGCGAGCCGCGTATTCGTCGGCCTCGCGAATCATGCGACGCGCGATCGCGCGCTGTCTCACGTCGGCGGGAAACAGCGCCTCCCCGGAACCCGGGTAACGGTCTTCGAGATACTCGACGATCGCCGCCGATTCATACAGAACAAAACCGTCTTCATCGATCACCGGGACGCGGCGGCGCGGGTTGAGGGCGGCGAACGCCGGCGTCGCGAAGTCGCCGGCCGAAAACGACAGCGGCTTCAATTCATACGGCGCGCGCTTGTGCTCGAGCGCGAGCCACACGCGCCAAGCATAGGGCGAGCCCGAGAGATAGTGGAAGGCGATCACTGTCGGCCTCCTGCAAGCGTCGAGCGCCCTCGCCTCACGCTCGTTGTTATTTCTGCAAATACCCGGCGTGATCGACGATCTTCCCGGGCGCGCCTTTCGCCAGCGCCGCCCGCAAGTCCGCCGGCAAGGGTTTTTTGACGAGCGTGTTAGCGTCGACCAGCACGTACGTCGTATCGGCGGTCGCGATAACGGCTTCCGCGTCCGCCACGCGAAATTCCGTCATCAAGCCGAACGAGGTATTTCCCAGATGCTTGGCATAAACGCAAATCTCGAGCACCTGATCGAAACGCGCCGGCGCTTTCCATTCCAGGGTTTGCCGCACGAGCTGATAGTCGAGCTCGCCGTTGATGATCACGCCGCGCAATCCCAATGCACCCATGAACTCCGTCGTCGCGAGATCCACGTAATCGCCGTAACGCGCGTTGAACACCACGCGCTGCGCGTCGCATTCGCCGTAGCGAACGCGCAGGTAGTAACGGAAAGGCTTTTCCACGGCGCGCGAGCCGCTCTAACCGCGTCCGAGAAAGGGCATGGAAAGCGGAAGCACGACGGCCTCGTACATATTCACGTCGGGCGGCAGCGTCATCATGAGTACGGCAATGCGGGCGAGATCGTCGGGCGACATCGCGCCCTCCTTGCGCACTACGTCCTCGCGCCCGCGCCAGAGCGGTGTCGCCACATTGCCCGGCTGAAGCACGGATGCCGCAATCCCGTATTCCCGCCCATCCACGGCAAGCGAGTGCGTCAACCCTTGGAGACCGAACTTGGAGGTCGCGTAGGCCGCGGAATGCGAACGCGGCGCTTTCGCCGACACACTACCGATATTGAGTATGCGCCCGGAACGCTGTTGTTTCATGATCTTCAGCGCCTCACGGCTGCACAGGAAGGCGCCCGTCAAATTACAATCGATGACACGGCGCCACGCCTCGAGGCTCAACTCATCGGTCGGCTTGCCGGCCGCGGTGCCGGCGTTATTGACGAGAACGTCCACGCGCCCGAAAGCGTCGATGGCGCGCCGGAACAACTGCATCACCTGCTCCTCGACCGTTACATCCGTCGACAGCGCCATCGCGGTACCGCCCGCGGCTTGAATCTCTTTTGCCAGCTCGTCGAGCGGTTCCGGCCGGCGCGCGGCCAACACTACCCGCGCGCCCTCTTTCGCGAAGGCGAGCGCGATGCTGCGGCCAATACCGGTGCTCGCGCCGGTAACGACGGCCACTTTGTCGGTCAGTTGTCCCATACGCTTCTCCTCATCCGCGTTGCTTGAGTATCGGTCTAGCCCGGGCCGACAGATTGGTACGCTGCGCGCCGTCGGCGCCGGAATCGGCGGGATCGAGCCAGCGTTGAAATGCCTCCCGCAGCAACGGCCATTCTTGGTCGATCACGGCATACCAGGCGGTATCGCGATCGCGCCCCTTGTGCACGGCCGCCTGTCGGAACACGCCCGCGAAACAAAAGCCCCACCGCTGCGCGGCGGCGCGCGAAACGGCATTGCAGCTTAACGGCAGGATGCGGGCCGCGGGTCGATGATATCAGGCGGTGACGCGTCTTAGATAATGCAATTGCACGATGCCGTTGGGAAACACTTTCGATTCCGTAAGCGTCAGCCGCTCGGCAGGCGCGGCCCCCGCGAAGAGCGGAATTCCGCCGCCGAGAACGACCGGAATGACGGCGACGATGTACTCGCTGATCATTCCCGCGGCGCGAAACGCCCCCGCCATCGTACCGCCTCCGACCAGCCATGCGCGCCGGCAACCGCGCGCGCTCAGCTGCGCCGCCACTTCGCTCGGGCCACCGCGCGCGACTTGGACGTCGGGCCGGCGAATGGCGAGCGGCTGCCGCGAGCACACCCAGCACGGCTTTCCCGGATAAGGCCAGTCGCCGAAGCTCAGGCTCTGCTCATAAGTTTTGCGCCCGAGCAGCACCGCGTCGATCGACGCGTAAAAATTCGCGTAGCCGTAATCCTCGCCCGTCGCCTCGAACGGAGCGAGCCACTCGATACCACCGTCGGGTGTCGCGATATACCCGTCGAGACTCGCCGCGACGTAATAAATTATTTCCGGCGTCGCCGCGCTCACGCTATATCCTCGTCCATGTCACACCCGCGGTAGGCGCGCAAAAGACACCAGCTGCCATCGTCATGAATACGATTCATCCAAAGAGAATACTTTACGGAACCGCCGTAAAAACCGGCGCGAAGCCCCCGCCCGGGGTGCGAAAGTTGGTCGTCTGGCCCTGATAAAGCCGTGCCGCGACGAGCTGGATTTCTCCCGCATAAACGTAGCAACGCAGATCGACCTTGAGGTCGATCAGTTCATTGCCGATCAAAACGCGCCGACCGCTCGGTTCGACGCGCTCCTGCGCGATGTACGATCCCGCCGCCACGATTTCTTCCCATACGCGCCGCGTGAGCTTGTCGCCGCGATACGTGGCCCGGCTGCCGTAGCCCATCGACGGCTTGAAGAACAGGCGACGGCGGTTGGTCCAGAGATCGGCGGCATTCATCTCGTTCACCTCCACCGCGCGCGGCACGCGCGCCGCGAGCTCGCCGATAACCGCGGAAGACGCGCCCATAGCGGCAAGCGACGCGGCGGCGCTCAGCGCCACCAGATTGCGCTTGTCCGCGTACAACGCATACGCGTGCGGATGCGGCGTGACGGCGGCGGCACCGTGCAGGTAGGCGGCACGCAGCGCGGCATGCGCCGGCTGTTCGAAGTAGAAGTCGGTGGTGCGGTTGTAGACGAGATCGATCGGCCCGCCGTCGTGGCTCAGCCGGCCGTCACTCCAGACGAGCGCGCGTGCGTCCGCGATGACCGCCTCGTAACCCGCGCGCTCGAACAGTCGCCGGAACAACTCGAACTCCGGCCACAAGTACTGGCTTTGCGGATCGTCATCGACAATAGCGACGCGTCGCAGTGGATCGCTACCGTGCCGGCGCTGCCACTCGGCGCGAAACATCGCGAGAAACAACTCCTCTTTGTCGATGTTGCCATCGCCGGGCGCAATGAAAAAGGGTTCGATCTCCGCGCAACAGGCGCGCTGGACCCGGGCGAGGACGGCATTGAGCAGTGCGCCACCGGCGTTGGTGTTGATTTCGATCAACCGGGGCCCGTCGGGACCCAGGTGGAAGTCGTAGCTCAAGAAGACGCCGCGCGGACCGGGGTCACGTTTAGCCACTTGCGGAGCGCGCGCTAAGGCGATGCGCCGATAGCCGGGCAGCGCGATGACCGCTTCGGCGGCGCGGACCACCGCGCGCATCTGCGCAATATGATCCCGAGCCAGGAACACCGGCAGCGACGCGAATAGATGCGGTCGCGTTTCGAGAATCAGGCGATGGAGCGAGCCCGTACGCGGGTCGGTTTCGAGCGCCGCCTTGAGGCGCGTCGCATCGAGAGTGATGCAACGGCAATCGCGATTCAGCGCGGCGACATCGGGCGCACAGGCCTCTGGCTCACACACCGGGATTTTCATAGTTTAAACGTGGGGACCGAACGCCTGGCAATCAAGACCCGGATGGGGCGTAGCCGCGCCTTGCTCTCGGGCCACGGCAAGTCGTTCGTAATCTCCAGGCAGGCGACTTTATCATCGCGCAGAAACGACTCGTATCAGTCACACCGTCGCGATCGGCGTCACCGGCGAGCCGACGGCGCCCGGCAGGCGTAGCGGCGGCGCCGTGAGCAGAAAATGGTTGCGACGATGCGCGCGCAACCATTGCGCGAGATCCTTGAGCCACCAAAGCTCGCCGAGCGGGACGCCGAGCTTGAACAGGCAATGTTCGTGCAACGGCAGCGCCGCTCGCGCGCCGTCGCGTTCCTTGGCGGGATACGCTTCCACGGCGTAGTTGTCCGCACAGATCGCCGCGACGCCGCTTTGCGTCACCCACTCCAACAGTCGTTCATCCCGGCCGTCGAGCGCGGCGCACGAGCGGTTGAGCACATCCATGTCCGGACGCCGATTCATGCCGGCCATAACCTCCACGAAACCCGTATGCAGGACCAGCATGTCGCCCGGCTCGATACGTACGTTGTCCGCTTCCATGACGCGCCGCAGATCCTCGTGGCCGACCAAGCGCCGTTCGTTGCCGAAGTGCGCGTGCAGATCGACCAGCACGCCACGCCCCTGAATGGCCTTGACCGCCATGTTCTCGATGCCCAACGCGGTCGCGCAGGATTCGCCGCCGCAGCCCTCTCCTTTCGGATCGTGCGGCCCCTTGATGTGCTCGTGCGCGCGATAACCGTTGTAATACACCATCTCCGGCTGTCCATCGCCGTCGGCGTCGAACCACGAGCCGATATGCGCGAAGCTGTCCCACTGCGTGGAGTATTGCAGCGATAGCAACACTTGATCGTCGCAAACGACGTCGGTGTTGCGCGGATCGAGCTTATTCAACGGAAAGTTCATGTACGGCTCGCCCTTGAGCGTCGTCGGCGCGAGCTGGGGCGGCTTACGCCGGGCGTTGAGCTTGGACTCGCCGGGGTAATCGAGCGGCAGGCTCAAGCAGAAGGACAGTCCTTCCTTTACTTCCGCGACGGCCTGGCGCACCTTCTCCGGCGTCAGCAGGTTCAGTCGCCCGAGCTGATCATCCGCGCCGAAATCACCCCACGTGGAGCCGGTCGGCCGCTGCTTCCATCGTTGTGTCATGGTGATCTGCGTCCGGACAAGGACGGTCGAAATTCTGTCATCGCGGTTGCAGCGGCGTCAACGCGAGACCGTGAGCGGCGCACATGCGGAAATCGCAATCGTCGGTGCCGGTTGGTCGCGCCCGGTTGCATTCAAACGTTTTTCTTGACCGCGACGTCGTCGCGTATGTAAACCGGCAGCGCCTGTTCGGGCGCCACGGCCTTGCCGGCGGCGAAATCTGCGGCGCCCAGCTCGGCAACCGCACGGGCGCGCGGATAGCACCCGCGCAGCCATTGCGTCGCGTGTTGTTTCAAACGCGTTTGCAGCGCGTCGGCATATTGGTCCCACCCGCTGCCGGCACCGATCCATCCCGCGCCGGCGGGCAGCGGCACCTCGGACGGCGCGGTCACGATCTCCTCTCCCTGGAGCTCCATTGCCGCGTTCTTGACGTACGCGCCCCAGTACACTTGCTGCATGCGCGCGTCGATTGCGGCGAGTACTTTCGGCGCCGGTGCGCCGAGCGCGAGCGCCGCGAGCGATGACACCGGCAGCACCGGTAAATCGGCGCCGAAGGCGAGCCCTTGCGCGACGCCCGCGCTGATGCGCAGGCCCGTGAACGAGCCCGGCCCGCGGCCGAAGGCGATGGCGTCGAGATCGTTGAGCGCCACACCCGCCTCCGCGAGCACGTCGTCGATCAGCACGAGCAGCCTTTCGGCGTGGCGCTGGCCGAGCTCCAAGCGCTCGTGCGCCGACCCGTCGATCCACACCGCCGCGGTGCACGCTTGTGTCGCCGTATCGAAGGCGAGAATTTTCATACTGACGGACCTAAGCGGCGCTCGAGCTCGCGCCGGAGCGCGTCGCGCCGGAATTCGCGATCGACATTCGGCCGGCGGCGCACCGCCCAGATGGCGTCGGGGAAATGGGGATCGTCGCGAAAACGGGGAATAATGTGCCAATGCAGATGAGGCACCTGATTGCCGAACGTCGCGAGATTTATTTTCTCGGGTTGCAGCAGCGCGCGTAACGACTCTTCGACCGCATAGACAACGCGCATGAGCCGGTCGCGCTGCTCCGGGGCGAGATCCGACATTTCGCGCACGTGCTCCCTCCAGATCGCGCGGCAGTAGCCCGGGTACGCGGAATCGCCGACGTCGATCACCCGGCACTGAGCATCGCGCCACAGAACGATTTCAGACGGCACTGGACCGCATAAGGGACATGGCGTCACGGAAGTCATCCTTCAGGCGGCTTGCACGACGATCTCGGACTTAAGCGAATTAGCGATGAAACAGCGTTCGTGGGCGTCACGATGCAGCTCACTGAGCTCGACCGTCGACGGTCGGCGTTCGCCGGCGAACGCCACTTGCGGCCGCAAGGTAATGCGCGTGATCGCCATTCGCCCGGCGTCGTTCTTTTCCATTACGCCGTCCGCGTCGTCGAGGTAACGTTCGACGATGAACCCGCGCTTGGCCGCGAGGGACAGGAACCACAGCATATGGCAGCTCGAGGTGGAGGCGATCAGCGCCTCTTCCGGGTCCACGTGGGCCGCCACCGACATCGGCTCGGGAACCAGCGACGGTGACGACGATGCCGGCACGCTTGCGCCGCCGTCGAAGAGCCATTCGTGCGCCCGGCTGTAACGATTGTCGAGAAAGGGCGCGCCGCCGCGCGACCACGATATGCGAGCCTGATACTTGTGCATTGCGCAACTCCGATCGGGTGTTATCGAGGCTGGATCACCATCTGTGTTTGTATCACCACGGCGCACAACTTGCCCGCCTCGGACCGGATGTGCGTCTGCCACACCATGGTCGTCTTGCCGCGGTGAAACGGCGTGCACTCTCCCGTAATGCGGGCGCCGACGGGAACCGCACCCAAGAAGTTGGTCTTGGATTCGATGGTCGTGGTCCGCGCGCCCTTCGGAAGATTCACCAGGGTAGCGACCCCGCCCAAGGTATCGGCGAACGCCATGAGCGCGCCGCCATGCAGCACGCCGTCCCCGTTCGACATGTCGGGGCGCACTTCCAGCGAGGCGGTGACGCGCTCGGGGCCGACCTCGTTGAACCGGATTCCCAAAAGGCCCGGAAACGCCGGGGCGAGTCGTTCTTGAAATAACGCGGCGTCCATC
>Ga0070741_10004626_pt1 | contig 31880 bp, 28 predicted proteins | sample Coa_R1_4_FD_66440 | JGI IMG/M metagenome (GOLD analysis project Ga0070741, IMG submission 66440) | Surface soil microbial communities from Centralia Pennsylvania, which are recovering from an underground coalmine fire - Coalmine... | ecosystem: Environmental > Terrestrial > Soil > Unclassified ... | reverse complement strand
GCTCCGATGTACATGCGACCTCCCTTCTCTACGCTGTCAGTGTGCGGGCAGCGCGCTTGCACCCGCGCGAAGCGGCGACGCGCGGGGTTTGCGCCTGCGTTGAAACCTCCTCACGGAGGTCCGGCGGTGGCGCGGCCAGACGCACGGACGGCCCCGCGGGCGGGGCCGTCCAAACAGCGTGCGCGCGTCACTGCGTCGTCAGACGTGGACGCCGCGACCGCCGGTCACCAGCCGGTAGCCGAAGAGCAGCACCAGCGCGCCGACGACCGCGAGCACGATCGTGCCCGCGTCGAAGTCGTCGATGCCGTTGCCGATGCCGAGCGCGACGGAGATGAAGCCGCCCACGATCGCGCCGGCGATGCCGAGCAACACGGTGATGATGATGCCGCCAGGATCATCGCCCGGCATGATCGCCTTGGCGAGCACACCCGCGATGAGGCCGACGAGCAACCACGCGAGGATTCCCATGTGACCTCCTTAGCTGCGTGAACGGATCATCTCGCATGGCGCGGAACAGGGTCGGAACACCGGGCGGCGGGAAGATGGCAAGGCTCTCACAAAGATCGGGCGGGCGGTTCTGCCGCCCGCCCGCGCGACTGCGAATCGACCGACGGTCAGTTCTGGTGGATCTCGCCACGCCAGGCGCCCGTCTCGGCGCCGCGCGATTCGATGAACTCCTTGAACCGCTCGAGGTCGCTGCTCACGCGGCGGTTCATGAAGCCGAGCTTGTCGCCGACGCTCTCGACGATGCCCTCCGGGCTGTAGCCGAGCTGCAGCATGACGCGCGTGTGCTGGTCATCGAGCTTGTGGAAGGTCACGACGCCGGCGTTCTCGTCGCCGTCCTCGCTCCGCCAGGCGATGCGCTGGTCGGGGGTCTGCTCGGTGATGCGCGCGTCCCACTCCTTGCGCTGACCGCCGACCCTGGCGACCCAGTGCAGCCGGTCATCGCTCAGCTGCTTGACCTGCTCGACACCCTCCATGAAGCGGGGGAAGTCCTCGAACTGCGTCCACTGGTCGTAGACGGTGCGGACCGGCAGATCCACTTCGATGGTCTTCTCGATGGTCTGCATGTTCACCCTCCGATTGCGTGAATCGAGGCCATCCGAAGCCTCCTGGGCAGGGTACGGGGCGCGCCATCGAACCCGGGTGGGAGATGTGGCTGGACGAGTTGCAGTCCCATTTCGAGCCGGGGGAGCCCGGAATTTACGTTTTTGAATGGGCGCCGAAACAGGCGGCGGGATTCTGACGATGCCGGTGATATGGAATTGCAACCCGGCCCGATCGATTGTTTGCGGTCTGCCCGGACGGCGCTGGTAGCATCAGTCAATGCCTATACATTTCGCAGTGATTGACGTAATCGCCGTGACGCCGGTGCGATAGGGGACGCGGTGGCCGACCGATCGCTGGAGCTGGCTCGCCCGGATGGCGGCCTGCGCGAGGACGCGCTGCTGGCGCAACTGATGCGCAGCGTGGGCGCGATCGCCTGGGAGGCGGACGCCGACGGGCGCGTGACGTTTGTGAGCGACGGCGCTTCGAGCGTCATCGGCGTGCCGGCGGAGACGCTGCTGGGCCAGGGGTTCCGCGAGCGGGCGGTCCACGCAGACGACGCGGTTCGCTTCGCGGCGGCGCTGGCCCAGACGGCCGCCGACGGACGGACGCGCGAGGTGGCGCACCGGCTGCGCGGGGCGGGCGGCGAGGACATCGCGGCCGTCACCGTGGTGAGCCGTGCGGCGGACGGCGCGGAGACGCGGCTCGCCGGGCTCACGCGCGAGGTGCGGGGAGGGGCGCCGCCGGAAGCCGACGAGCGGCTGCGCTTCCAGGCGCTGTTGCTCGACACGGTGGGGCAGGCGGTCATCGCGACGGACCTGGAGGGCCGGATCACGTACTGGAACCGGGCGGCCGAGCGCATCTACGGCTGGAGCGCCGCGCAGGCGGTCGGGCGCAACATCATCGACGTGACGCCCCAGGACGACCCGGAGGTGCGGGAGCGGGCGGGGGAGATCATGGCGCGGCTGCAGCGGGGCGAGCCGTGGTCGGGGGAGTTCCCGGTGCGCGCGTCGGACGGGCGCATGTTCCCGGCGATCGTGACGAACGCGCCGATCCTCGACAGCGCCGGGAACCTGACGGGGATCGTCGGTGTGTCGTCGGACCTGAGCGCGCTGAAGGCGGCGGAGGACGCCGTGCGGGAGCGCGACGAGCGCTACCGGCGCCTCGCGGACTCAGTGCCGGCGCTGGTCTCGGTAGCGGGGCCGGACGGGACGGTCGAGTACTTCAACCGGCGCTGGTACGAGTACACGGGCCTCTCGCGCGAGGAGTCGGAGCGCCGCGCGTGGCGGGCGGTGATCCACCCTGACGACTGGTCGCGCGTGTTCGAGGAGGCGCGCGCAGCGATCCGGCGCGGCGAGGGCTGGGAGGTCGAGTTCCGGGCGCGTCGTGAGGACGGCGCGTACCGCTGGCACCACGGGCGCTCGGTCGCGGTGCGCGACGCGGCCGGCGCGGTGACGGCATGGGTCGCGAGCGCGATGGACATCCACGAGCGGAAGGTCGCGGAGACCGCGCTGCGCGACAGCGAGCGGCGCTACCGGGAGTTCGCGGAGGCGCTGCCGATCATCATCGGCACGTGCACGCCGGCGGGCGACGTCACCTACGCGAACGAGTGCTGGTACCAGTACACCGGCGAGCAGCGCGGGCCCGGCCTCGCGGAGCGCTTCCGGCAGGCGGTGCACCCCGACGACCGCGCGCGGGCGCACGCGGCGTGGGAGCGCGTGCTCGCGGCGGGCGACTCGGTGTTCGACGTGGACTACCGGCTGCGCCGTCATGACGGCGCCTACCGCTGGCATCGCTCGCACTCGGTGGCGGTGCGCGACCGCAACGGCGATATCGCGATGTGGATTGGCGCCGTCGCGGAGGTCCACGAGCAGCGGATGCTCGAGGACGCGCTGCGGGTGAGCGAAGCGCGATACCGCTCCCTGGCGGAGGCGGCGCCGCAGATCGTCTGGACCGTGCGCCGCGACGGTCGCATGAACTACTTCAACCAGCGCTGGTACGCGTACACCGGGCTGCCGCAGGGGTCGCCGTTCCGCGGCGACTGGGTCGAGACGCTGCATCCCGACGACCGGGAGGCGGTGATCGCCGCCCGGGCCGGGGCGATGGCACGCGGCGCTGGGTGGGAGCACGAGTGCCGTCTGCGCCGCGCCGACGGTGCGTATCGCTGGCACCTGGTGCGGGTCGTGCCCGTGGACACCGGCAGCGACGATGTGTGCTGGATCGGCACATCGACGGACATCGACGCGCAGAAGCGCGCGGAGGAAGCGGCGCGGATCAGCGAACAGCGCTATCGCAGCGTCGCGGACGCGGCGCCGGCGCTCGTCGCCGCGATCAGCACGGAGGGGCGGCGCGAGTTCGTCAATCGGCGCTGGATTGAGTACACGGGCCTGCCCGAGCGCGAGCTGCTCGGCGCGCCGGCGATCGACGACGTGATGCACCCCGACGACCGCGAGCGCGTCGGGCGGGCGTGGGACGCGGCGCGGGAGCGGGGCGAGCCGATGTACGCCGACTACCGGGTGCGGCGGTACGACGGCACGTATCGCTGGCACGCGAGCCAGACGGTGCCGGTGCGCCGCGACGACGGCACGATCATCGAGTGGGTCAGCAACAGCTTCGACATCGACGACCGGAAGCGGGCGGCGGAAATCGAGCGCTTCCTCTCGGATGCTTCGGCGCGCCTCGCGGAGTCGTTGGAGTTCACGGCAGCGGTGGAGGTGATCACCTCCGCCGCCGTGCCGTACCTGGGGGACGGCTGCGCGCTGCACCTGAGCGACGACGCGGGGAAGCTGCGGTTGATCGCGGCGCAGTACCCGACGCCGGCGCTCGGCGAGGGGGCGAGCGGCGCCGAGCTGGACCCGGAGGCACTCGCCGGCGCGCCGGCGGTGATGCGCGGGGCGCCGGCGGAGCTGATGGCGGACGCGACGCTCGAGGGGCTGCTCGCCGCCGGGGTCGAGGCGGGCCGCGCGCGGGCGCTGCTCGGCGCCGGGCTGCGATCGCACATGACGGTGCCGCTGCGCGTACGTACCCGCACGATCGGCGCGCTCTCGCTGCTCAGCTTCGGTGAACGGCGGCTGGACGAGCGCGACCTGACCGTGGCGCAGGAGTTCGCCGACCGCGCGGCGGCGGCGCTCGAGAACGCGCGGTTGTACCAGGAGGCGCGGGACGCCGAGCGAGAGACCGAGGAGGCGCGGGCGCTGCTGGACACCCTGCTCTCGAGCGCGCCCGTGGGCGTGGCGTTCTGGGACCGCGACCTGCGGTACGTGCAGCTCAACGACACGCTGGCGCGGATGCACGGCGCACCGGTCGAAGAGCACCTGGGACGGACGGCCGAGGAAGTGCTGCCCGGCGTGGCGCCTGCCGTCATCGAGGCACAGCGGCGCGTGGTCTTCGGCGGCGAGCCGCTGGTGCAGGTCGAGATCGCCTGGGATGCGAATCCCGGCGAGACGCGCTGGTGGAACGAGAGCTTCTACCCGGTGCGGCGTGCGGACGGCGAGGTGATCGGCGTCGGCGTCGTCGCGCTGGACATCACGGACCGGCGCCGGGCGGAGCTGGCGCTGCAGGACAGCGAGCAGCGGCTGGCGGGCATCATCGCTTCGGCCATGGACGCGATCGTGATGGTGGACCACAGCCAGCGGATCACGGTGTTCAACCGGGCGGCGGAGGAGATGTTCCGCTGCCCCGCGGACGTGGCGATCGGGCGCCGGCTGGACACCTTCATCCCGGAGCGGTTCCGCCGCCTGCATCGCGGGCACATCCGCGACTTCGCGGAGACGGGCGTGACGACGCGGACGATGCAGTCGCTGGGGGAGCTGCTCGGGCGGCGGTTCGACGGCGAGGAGTTTCCGATCGAGGCGACGATCTCGCAGGTGGAGATCGCCGGCGAGCGGTTCTTCACGGCGATCGTGCGCGACGTGTCGGAGCGCAGGCGCGCGGAGGAGGAGCGGCGCGTCAACGAGCTGCGGTACCGCACGCTCGCGGACGCGCTGCCGCAGATCGTGTGGACGGCGGCGTCGGACGGCTCGATCGACTACTACAGCGAACGGTGGTCGGAGTACACGGGGCTTGGGATCGAGGCGAGCGAGGGCCGCGGCTGGGAGCAGGCGGTGCACCCGGACGACATCGAGCGGGCGACGGCGCTGTGGCGCGCGTCGGTCGAGACGGGGGATCACTACGAGGTCGAGTACCGGCTTCGGCGGCGTGACGGCGAGTATCGCTGGCACCTCGGGCGGGCGGTGCCGATCCGGGCGGTGGACGACCGGATCCTCGCGTGGTTCGGGAGTTCGACGGACATCGACGACCGCAAGCGCGAGGAGATCCGGCAGCGGTTCATCTCCGAGGCGACGAACGCGCTGGCGACGTCGCTGGACTACGAGGCGACGCTGGCGACGCTGGCGCGGCTGGCGGTGCCGGATATGGCGGACTGGTGCGCGGTGGACCTGGTCGCGGGGGACGGGATCGAGCGGGTGGCCGTCGCGCACGTCGACCCGGCGAAGGAGCAGTGGGCGTTAGAGATGCAGCGGCGCTACCCGCCCGTCACGGATGCCAATATCGGCGTGGCGGCGGTGATCCGTTCGGGCGTCGCGGAGCTGTACAGCGAGGGGGAGGAGCTGCTCGGGCGGCCGGGGTTGGACCCGGAGCGCGTGGAGCTCGTCCGGTCGATCGGGTTCACGTCGCTGATCATCGCGCCGATCGTCGTGCGCGGAGAGGCGGTCGGCGCGATCAGTCTCGTGTCGGCTGAGTCGAAGCGCCACTTCACGCCCGCGGACTCGAGCGTTGCGGAGGAGCTGGGGCGGCGCGCGGGGATCGCGATCGAGAACGCGCAGCTGTACGACGCTGAGCGCGCGGCGCGCCGGGCGGCGGAGGAGGCGGGGAGCAAACTGTCGTTCCTGGCGGAGGCGAGCCGGTTGCTGGCGTCCTCGCTGGACTACGATGCGACGCTGCGGCAGCTCGCGCGGCTGGCGGCGCCGACGCTGGGGGACTGGTGCGCGGTCGACCTGATCGAGGACGGGCGCCTGCGCCGGGTCGCGACGGCGTACGCGGACCGGGCGCAAGAACCGGCGGCGCGCGAGTTCGCGCGCCGGATCCCGCTGGACCTCGACGCGGAGGGCGGCGCGCCACGGGTCATTCGCGAAGGCCGCCCGGTGCTGGTGCCGCGCGTGACGGACCGCGAGTTGCGCCAGGTCGCGCGCGACCCGGAGCCGCTGCGGCTGCTGCACCGCGCCCGCTTGCGCTCCTACATGTGCGTCCCGCTCATCGCGCGCGGGCGGACGCTGGGCGCGATGACGTTCATCACGGCGCAGGGCGAGCGGGAGCTGACGGCGGAGGACCTGCGGCTGGCCGAGGACCTGGCGGCGCGCGCGGCGACGGCGGTGGACAATGCGCGGCTGTTCGCGGAGGCGCAGACGATCGCGGCGGAGCTGCGGGTGGCGAACCAGGCGAAGGACGAGTTCCTGGGGCTGGTATCGCACGAGCTGCGCACGCCGATCACGACGATCTTCGGGAATGCGCAGGTGCTCCGGAACCGCGCCAACCGGCTCGACGACGAGAGCCGGGCGCTGGCGGTGGAGGACATCGAGCAGGAGGCGGAGCGACTGCACCGGATCATCGACAACATGCTGGTGCTGTCGCGGGTGGAGGCGGGGCGGGAGATCGAGACGGAGCCGCTCGTCGTGGAGCGGACGCTGCGGCGGATCATCGACAGCTATGCGCAACGGCACCCGCAGCGGCCGATCGAGCTGCGCACCGAGGGGCGGGTGGCGCCGGTTTCGGCGGAGCCGACGTATTTCGAGCAGATCGTACGGAACCTGCTGAGCAACGCGGACAAGTACAGCCCGCCGGGAGCGCCGATCGAGGTGACGGCGCGGCCCGACGGCACGGCGGCGGTGGTGGTCTCGGTGGCGGATCGGGGCAAGGGGATCCCGCCGGAGGAGATGGGGCTGATCTTCAGGACGTTCTTCCGCTCGCCGCGCACGTCGGCCCAGGCGTCGGGCGCGGGCATCGGGCTTGCGGTATGCAAGCGACTGGTCGAAGTGCAGGGCGGCCGCATCTGGGCGCGGGCGCGGGAGGGCGGCGGCACGGAATTCGGATTCTCGTTGCCACTGGAAAAGGAGTCAAAACCATGAGCACGGAACCACTGGTCCTGGCAGTCGACGACGAGGCCGGCGTGCTGCGGCTGATCAAGCTGGAGTTGAGCACGCAGGGCTTCCGCGTGATCACCGCGTCCGGCGGCGAGGAGGCGCTGCGGATGGCGGAGGAGCAACGGCCGGACATTGCGCTGCTCGACATCGTCATGCCGGACATCACCGGGCTGGAGGTGATGCGGCGGCTGCGGGAGCGGACGAGCATCCCGATCATCCTGCTGACAGCGAAGGGGGGCGACGCGGACAAGGTGCGGGGGCTGGAGCTGGGGGCGGACGACTACCTGGCGAAGCCGTTCAGTCCGGAAGAGCTGAGCGCGCGGGTGCGGGCGGTGCTGCGGCGCAGCATCGGCTCATCGAGCGCAGAGAACATCGTCAAGGTGGGGAACATCGAGATCGACCTGAACCGGCGGCTGGTGAAGCGCGACGGCGAGATCGTGACGCTGACCCGGACGGAGTGGCTGCTGCTGCAGGTGCTCGCGTCGAACCCGGGGAAGATCATGCTGAACCCGGAGCTGCTGAGCAAGGTGTGGGGGCCCGAGTACCGCGACGACCTGCAGTACCTGCGGGTGTGGGTATCGCGGCTGCGGCGGAAGCTGGAGGCGGAGCCTTCGAAGCCGCAGTTGATCAAGACATTCCAGGGCATCGGCTACATGCTCGATATCCCGGGCGCGAACGGCGCGTCACCGGCGGAGGAGGAAGAGGTCGCGGAGGACGAGGACGTCGAGGTGCTCAACTAAGGAGCGGCGGTGCGGCGAGCAAGCGGACGGGGCGCCTCCCGCGGGAGGCGCCCCGTCGTCGTGTGGCGGCGCGCGTCCGTGCGCGCCGTGATCAACTCGCACGCAGCGGCGCGGTGACGTCGGCGGCGAGCGAGTAGATCAGCAGGTTGGAGGAGCCGCAGCGGCAGCGCGTGGACTCGAACTGCTTGATCGGCACGACGCGCGAGTAGTGGCCCTTGCAGGTACGGCAGAAATACTCGATCTCGACGCTCGTCGTTCGGCCGATGCGGCGGGTGAGGTCGAGCTTCGTCGGTATGGTCGGCTCCATTCGGAACACCCTCTTTCGTTCGTCGGTGTCTGGCGGGTAATGGGGACTGCGGGGATCGTACGGGAGCCGGCGATCCTCGCAGGTAATGCGCGCGCGGGCGGGCGTTGCAATGAGCTATCAGGCGCGGATGCCCCGCGATCTCCCCGCCAGCGCTACGGCGGCGACATGTGGAGGCGCTCACCGTCGCGCACGACGCCGACGTGTTCCTGGATGAAGGCGTCATCGCGCACGGCGGTGGGTTCGGCATCGAGCCGCTCGTCGATGGCGGGCGGGCGCGGGCGCGACGCAACGTCCCGACGCGTCGTGTTGCTGGTGCGGTGGCGGCGCCGAAGCGGCCGGGTGCGTTTCATCATGTGCAACTCCTTGCGCATCGCGTGGCGGATCCGGTGCCTCTTACGGCGCGTAGTGCGTGTGCCGGCGCGTCACGGCGTACGGCATGCTCAGCAGCGCGAGCACGATGAGGCCGATGACGAGGTAGACGACGAGCGCGATGAGCGACGCCGGCTCGAAGACGCCGCCGGTGTCCGTGACGGCCTTGTTGCTCAGATCGAACATGCCGAAGAACGGCTTCACCCAGAAGTCGCTGTGGCGGTAGATGCGCTGGACGATCTCGCTCCCGCGGTTCGCGTCGAAGAGCAGCGCGAAGAAGCGCGCCCCGACGAGCAGGAGCACGAACGCCCAGAACAAGCCGAGGATGGTAGTGATCAGACTGCGGATCATGGATGCCTCTCTCCTTTTCACGGACGGCGAACATGTCGGCCCGCCGCTTCAGGTCGCCCGCCGCGCGCCAGTGCATCGATTCAAGGTGGGTGGCGAATTGACGCACCGCCGGCGGCAGACGACCTGTCACTCGACTATCGCGCAGGCGCGCTCACGCAGGGGGAACGGCGCGACATTCGCGCGTTGCAATCGGCTCACAGGCGCGTGATCCCGCGGACGGTCAGCGGCGCCGTTGCTGGCCGGGCGGCACGGCGGCCGTCGGCTGCGCGGGAGCGGTGTTGTTCGGGGGCGCGCCGGCCGGGGGCGGGGGTTGCGCCGGCGGCGCGGGCGGTCGCGGCTGCTGGGCCGGGCGGGCGCCGCCGCGATAGGACCGCTGGTATTCCTGGGCGAGGTAGCGGCGCCAGCCGCTGACCTCGCCGGGGATGCTGTTCAGGCGCTGGCTCGCCGGCAGCGGCTGCGAGAGCTGCTGGCCGCCCCAGTAGTCATCGGCCTGCACCCTGTCGAGCGCTTCCGTCGCGAACAGGCCGGTAACGGTCGGGCAGCCGCCGCCGGCCGGCGCGCGCAGGCCGCTGGGGACGCAGACGGTCGCGGTCTCCAGGCCGTCGGGCCGCGTCCAGTCGAGCGCCGGCTTGCCCTTGAGCGCCTCGACGATGACGTCGTGCCAGGTCTGGCCGGCGATCGTGGTGCTGAAGATGTTGACCATCGGCGTGTTGTCGCTGTTGCCGACCCAGACGCCGACGGCGATGTTCGGCGTGTAGCCGAACGTCCACGTGTCGCCGATGAGGCGGCTGTTCTCGTACGGCTCGCTGGTGCCGGTCTTCACGGCGACCTTGTAGCCGGGGATGTTGAGGTTGCTGCCGTGCCCGTACGTGATCGACCGGTTGTCGTCGTTCGTCAGCACGTCCGTGATCATGTACGCGTACTGGGGCTTGATCGGGTAGGCGTACTTCGGCTGGGTGTTGTCCAGCACGACGCGGCCATCGCGCCGGGTGATCTCGAGCACGGGGTTGGGGTCGAGCTGGCGGTTCCCGGCGGGGAGCGCGTGCGTCGCGGGGATGCCCGCCTGCACGCCATTGTTCGCGAACGTCGCGTAACCGAAGACCATGTCCAGCAGCTTCACATCGACGCCGCCGAGGGTGACGGCGGGGCCGAGGTCGCGGTCGAGGGTGGTGATGCCCATCGCCTTTGCCGTGGCGACCATGTTCGGCACGCCGACCCAGAGGATCGTCTTGAACGCGGGGATGTTGAAGGAGTTGCCGAGCGCGACCTTCACGGGGATGACGCCGTGCGACTTGCCGTCGGGGTTGCGCGGCGCGAACGGCGGTTCGCCCGGTGACGTATACGTGATCGGCGTGTCGACGATCGGCCAATCAGGGCTCCAGCCCTGCTCGAAGGCGGTGGCGTAGGTGAAGGGCTTGAGCGTCGAGCCCGGGGAATTGAGGGCGAGCGCGTTGTTCACGGTGCCATCGACGTCGTCGCGGTAGTAGTCGCGGCTGCCGACCATCGCGAGGATCTGGCCGGTGGGCGGGTCGATGATCACGACGGCGCCGTTGTGGCCGTTGGTCGAGTTCTCGTACTTCTCGAGGTTCTGCTCGAGGATGGCGTTCGCCCGGTCGTTGAGCGTGAGGTCGAGCGTGGTGACGACGTCGAGGCCGCCGTGGTAGAGCGCGTCCTCGCCCAGCGTGGCCTTGATGTAGTCGGCGACGTAGAGCACGAAGTGCGGGGCGAGGAACGGGCGATCCTTCGGGTGCAGCTCGAGGACCTCGAGCCGCGCCCAGGCGGCCTGCTCGGCGGTGATGTAGCCGTGCTTGACCATCAGATCGAGCACTTCGCTCTGGCGCTGCTTTGCGGCGTCGTAGTGGGTGAACGGATCGTATTCGGACGGCGACTGGGGGAGGCCGGCGAGGAAGGCCGCTTGCGCGAGGTCGAGGTCCTTCGCGCGGATGCCGAAGTAGCCCTCGGACGCGGCCTCGATGCCGGTGAGGACGCCGCCGTAGGGCACCTCGTTCAGGTACCACTCGAGGATCTGGTGCTTGTCGTACTCCTGGGTGATCTTCACGGCGAGCACCGCCTCGCGCAGCTTGCGCGAGAACGTGCGCTCGGTGCGTTCCTTCGGCGAGAAGTAGATCTGCTTGACGAGCTGCTGCGTGATCGAGCTGCCGCCGCTCCCCTGCAGGAAGCTGTCGCCGGGCTTGAGGTTCTCGACGGTGGCGCGGCCGATGCCGCGGACATTGATGCCGGGGTTCGTGTAGAAGCTGGCGTCCTCGGCGGCGATCGTCGCGTCCTGGAGCAGCGGCGACACCTGGTCGAGGGACACCGGATAGCGCAGGCCGACGGTGGGGTCGAGGAACTCGTAGAGCAGCGTGCCGTTGCGGTCGAAGATGCGGGCGCCGCCGCCGCGGGCGGCGATCGCCTCCTCGGGCGAGGAATACCGGGAGCCGATCTGCGCGTAGTAGCTCGTCGCCGCGGCGGCGATGCCGGCGACGCCCGCGAACACCGCGATGAGCAGCGGCGCGAGCAGCGCGAGGAACAGTGGACGCGTGTCATTCCCGGACCGCCGCCGCTGGTGCCGCAGCCGCCGGAACCGATGTGCCCTGGTCAAGCTCTACCTCTCGCCCGCCCGCGGCCAGCCGCCGGCGGGCCGCCGGTCACCGCTGGCGGGCGACCGCCTCCTCGCGCGAGAGCCGCACGAGCCCCGAACTGATCGCGAAGGCCGCGGCCTGCTGGCGGTTCCGAAGATGCAGCTTCTCCAGGATGTTGCGCAGGTGGACCTTCACGGTGTTCTCCGTGATCAACAGCTTCCGGGCGATGTCCCGGTTGGTGGCGCCCTGGACGAGCAGCTCCAGCACGTCGCGCTCGCGCTCGGTGACCTTGGCGCTGTCGGTCTCGAGCGCTTCGGCCTCATGGTCGCGGGTGCGGGCCATGGCGGTGAACTCGTCGAGCAGGCGCGAGGCCATGTTCGGCATGATCACCGCCTCGCCGGCGGCGATGCGCTTGATCGCGTCGATCAGCGTCTGGATGGTGACGTCCTTGGTGATATAGCCACGGGCGCCGGCCTTGACGGCATCGAGGAGGTCCGTTGGCGAGCGCGACTCCGTGAGGACGGCGACGCGGGTCGACGGCAGTTCCTGGAGGATGGAGCGCATGGCGCTCACGCCGTCCATCTCGGGGATCCGCGTATCGATGAGGACGACGTCGGGCCGGGCGCGGCGCGCCTTCTCGCATGCCTCGCTGCCGGTCCGCGCCTGGCCGACGACCTTGATGTCGCCGCAGCGGGAGAAGACGGTCGTCAGGCCATCGCGGTATAGCTTCTGCTCATCGGCCAACAAGAGCCGAATCGGGGCGTTCATCTCCAACTCCGAACTCGTCGTACATCCCTCCCCTTCGTGCCTCGATCCCTGCGGTGGGCCCGGGGACGGGCGCCGGTCAGTACCAGCGCCCGGTCCTCGAAGCAGACACGAGGTTGAGTACGAGCACGGCGAGCGCCGCGATGAGCAGGATCCAGATGAACGCTCCCCAGTTCACCGCGAACCCGACCAACCACAGCACCAGCAGCACCACGAACAACAGCCACAGCAGAGAAACCATCGTTTACCTCTCGTCCCGGGGGACTAGCGCCCGGTGATTCGTTTCGCCGCTCCCTTGATTTTCCCGCCGGTTTCCTGGAGCTTGCCCTTGGCCTGGGTCGCCCGGCCTTCGTTGGCCATGCGCCGGTTCCCGGTCGCCTTGCCAGCCACCTCCTTCCCCTTGCCGGCCGCCTGCTTGCCCCGTCCCTTCCACTTGTCCGCGTCCTGGGCCATTCGATCCGCTCCCGTTTCGGCGTACTCCGTATGGGTGACGCCCTGACTATGCCGGACGCGCAGTAACAGGGACGGAACGCGCTGTGCGGTCAGGTTTCAATCTGGTTGCAGCGGCGGAGCGCGGACGCGGGGCGCTGCGCGGCGTTGTCAGGCATCCGCAAGCGCGTTCGTCGCGCGGGCAACGCGGGGACGAGCGCGCCTGGCCTAGGCTGCGCTGAGGGCCGGCATTTCCGGCCGGGAGGATGAGATGGCGCACACCCATTACGAACACGAACCGGCGCACGAGCACGACGTCGAGTACGTCGAGCGCACGGGCGCCGGGTTCGGCGCCGGGCTGCTGATCGCGCTCGCAACGCTGATCATCCTGGCGGCGATCGCGTTCGCCGTGCTCTGGAGCCGCCCGTGGTCGAACGGCAGCGGCGGCGGGGGCGCGAACCAGCCGGGGATCGGAGACAACAGCGGCGGCGGGCAGCAGGGGGGCAGCGGGTCCGGCGAGCAGCCGGGCGGCGGTGGCGGGGGCCAGCAAGGCGGCCAGTAGGGGCCGTGGAGGCGACGCGCGAAACGGGGCGCCCACAAGACGCCCCGTTTCGCTATGCCGCGCCGGCGGCGAGTTACATAACGGAGAGCGTGGCCCCGCCGTCCACGAGGATCGTCTGGCCGCTCACCTGGCGGGCCTGGCGAGAGGCGAGGAAGACGACCATCGCGGCGACGTCCTCGGCCTCGCCGACGCGGCCGACGGGGATGCGGCGCGCGCGTTCCTCGCGCATCTCCTCGAAGCTGCGGCCGGCGGCGCGCGCCTGCGCCTCGATGACGGAGCGAATGCGGTCGGTAAAGGTGCTGCCCGGGCCGACGTTGTTCACGGTGATGCCGTCGGGGCCGAGCTCGCGCGACAGCGTCTTGGCGAGGCCGGTGGTGGCGAGCCGGACGCTGTTCGAGAGGATCAGGCCATCGATCGGTTCCTTCACGGTCGTCGACGTAATATTGATCACGCGCGCCTGGTCGGACTTGCGCAGCCAGGGCAGCGCTTCGCGGACCGCCCAGACGACGCTCATGAAGTTCTGGTCGACGGCCCGGCGCCAGGCGGCGTCGTCGTGCTGCTCGAAGCTGCCAACCGGCGGCCCGCCGGCGTTGTTGACCAGGATATCGATGCCGCCGAAGGTCTCGGCGGCGCGGGCGATGAGGCGGCGCACGTCGGCCTCGACGCCCATGTCGGTCGGGACGGCGATGACGTCCGCAGCGCGGGCCGTACGGCCGCGCAACGTCTGCGCGGCTTCCTCGAGCGCGGCTTCGCCGCGGGCGGCGATGGCGACGCGGCAGCCCTCTTCGGCGAGCATCAGCGCGACGGCGCGGCCAATCCCGCGGCTGGCGCCGCCGACGACCGCCACGCGCCCGGCGAGGCCGAGGTCCATGATTCTTCCCCCCGTGGTCGTGTCCACCAGAGCGCGGCGGCGCTCGTCCGGGGACGATGGTCGATGTTGGATGGTAGATGTTGGCGGCGGTAGACCGAAGCGTCGTCCTACGGTGCCACGAGCGCCTGGAGGACGGCCGCTTCGTCCGGCGTAGCCGGGCGGGGGCGGTCCTCGCCCGCGTCCTGGGTGACGGCGTCCACTCGATACGCGGTGACGCCGGCCCCCTTCGTCAGCGTGAGCGTGAGCACCGGCGAGACGCGGGGCTCCGGGATGTTCGCGAGGTCGACGCTATCCAGGTCGAAGACGAAGTTCCCGAGGCCCCAGGCGATGAGCTGACTACCCCGCTGCTCGACCGGCTGCGGCATGTGGGCATGCGCGCCGATGTAGGCGTCGGCGCCGGCGGCGAGCGCCGCTTCGGCGAGCGCGCGCTGCGTGGCGTTGGGGGCGGGACGATACTCGTCGCCGGCGTGCACGGCGACGACGACGAAGTCGGCGACGGCCCGCGCGGCCCGCACGTCGGCGGCGATGGCGTCCGGCGCGCCGATGGCGACTCCGGGCGCATCGACGCCCGGCGCCCACTGGCGGACGGAGAAGCCGCCGCCTTCGTCGGGCGTCGCGACGTAGCCGAGCACGGCGACGCGGAGGCCGTTCGCCTCGACGATCGCGGGCAGGCGCGCACCGAGCGCGTTGGGGCCGGCGCCCGCGTGGGCGATGCCGTCCGCGTCGAGCGCATCGATCGTGTCGGCGAGTCCGACGGCGCCGTAGTCCAAGATGTGGTTGTTGGCGAGCGAAACGACGGAGACGTGTCCCAGCCGCAGGGCATCGGCGAAGCGCGGGGGCGTACGGAAGTTGTAGCTCTTGGGCCACGGCTCGCCGCGGTCGGTGAGCGCGCCCTCCAGGTTCGCAAGCACGATGTCGCCGGAAAGCAGCGGCGCGACGAGCGCGAAGGGGTAGCCGGCGCCTGTCTGCTCCATGCGCGGCACGAGCTCGCGCGCGAGGCTGACATCGCCGACAGCCGTTAAGGTGACGGACGCCGCGGACGCCGGCGTCGGGGTCGCTGGCCCGATGGTGGCTGCAGCGGAGGTGCCCGTGGCGGCGGGTCGTGCCGAGGGCGGCGCTTCGGGCGCGCCGGCCTCGCGGGCGCACGCGGCGCACCAGGCGGCGGCGAGGAGCAGCAGGGCCAGCGCGGGCCAGCGCGGGATGCGCGTCACGGCGCCTCCATCTCGACCGCGCGGATGTGGAAGCCGGCGCGCTCGAGCATCGCGCGTGCGCCGGGGTCGTCACCGGGCACGCGAGCGCGCAGGCGCGCGCAACCGGCGTCGCGCAGCGCGGACGCCGCGTGCGCGACGAGTGCGGCGCCGATACCTCGGCGGCGGGACGCGGGCGCGACAGCGACGCGCACGATGACGCCGGTCGTCTCCCCCGCCCGGTCGTCCTCGGTGTGCCACCAGGCCCAGCCGAGGACGGCGGCGGCCCGGATCGCGACGGCGACGCCGTGGCCGCGCGACATCGCCTCGCGCAGGGCCTCGCCGGCGGTGAGCACGACCGTCGAGGACTCCGGGCAGGCGCGCTCGATCTCGACGATGCCGGAGACGTGCGCGGGTCCGGCGGCGACGATCTGGAGCGGGACGGCGTCCATCGCCGCGATCTTACGAGAAGCGCGTGACGCGTGCCGAGAGGATGTTCGGGATCTGCTTGAGCTCTTCGACCTGCTGCTCCGAGATCGGGTCATCGACCCCGACCGCCATGAGCGCGCGCCCGCGGACAGCGGTGCGGCCGACGCGCATGAAGCTGATGTTGATGTCGTGCTTGCCGAGGAAGGTGCCGACGGCGCCGATCATGCCGGGGCGATCCTGGTTCTCGCAGAGCAGGAGCCAGCCATCGCCGGGCGGGATGTCCACCCAGAAGTCGTTGACGGCGACGATGTGCGGGCCATCGTGCGCGACGGTGCCCGTGACGTCCGTATCCCCCGCGCTCGTGTGGATGTGCACGCGGATCAGGTTGGCGTAGATCTCCTCGGCGGGACCCTTGCGCTCGGTGATGCGCATGCCGCGGTGCTCGGCGATGAGGTTCGCATTCACGATCGTGACGTTCTCGTCGGCGATGGGCGCGACAAGGCCCTTGATGACGGCGGCCTTGAGCGCGGTGGTGTCGTGGGCGGCGATCTCGCCGAGGTACTCGATCTCGATGTTGCCCATCTGTCCGGCGGAGAGCTGGGTCGCCAGGCTGGCGATCTTTTCGGCGACGGCGATGTAGGGCGCGATGACGGACATGGTCTCGGCGGCGATCATCGGCGCGTTGACGGCGTACTGCGCGGGCTCGCCGCGGAGGACCGCGAGGACCTGCCGGGCGACATCGACGGCGACGCGCTCCTGTGCCTCGGCGGTGGAGGCGCCGAGATGCGGGGTGACGATGATCTTCGGGTGACCGAGCACGGGCTGCGACCAGAACGGGTTGCCGTCGCGCCGCGCCCTGCCTTTCGGCTCGTCCGGAAAGACGTCGAGCGCGGCGCCGGCGATGTGGCCGGCATCGATCGCGCGCACGAGCGCGTCGTAGTCGACGAGCTCGCCGCGGGCGGCGTTGATGATGCGCAGGCCCGGCTTCGCGGCGGCCATCTCGCGCTCGCCGATCATGTGCCGCGTCTGCGCGGTGAGCGCGGTGTGCAGCGTCAGGAAGTCCGCGCGCTCGATGACGGCGGCGACGCTATCGGCGAGCTCGACGCCGAGCATGGCGGCGCGCTCGGGCGAGACGAACGGGTCGTAGGCGACGACGCTCATGTCGAGCCCTTTGCCGCGGCGCGCGACCTCCGAGCCAACCTGGCCGAGGCCGATGACGCCCAGCGTCTTGCCGCGCAGCTCGACGCCGACGAAGCGGGAGCGGTCCCACTCACCGGCCCTGAGCGAGGCATCGGCGTCCGGGATGTGGCGCGCGAGCGCGAGCATCAGCGCGACGGCGTGCTCGGCGGCGGAGATCGTGTTGCCGAGCGGCGCATTGACGACGATCACGCCGCGCTCGGTCGCCGCGGCGAGGTCGATATTGTCGACGCCGACGCCGGCACGGCCGACCACGTGCAGCTGCTTCGCCGCCGCGAAGACCTCGCGCGTCACCTTCGTCTCGCTGCGCACGACGAGCGCCTGGTAGGCGCCGATGGCGGCGATCAGGTCCTCGGAGGCCAGGCCGGTGCGGACGTCGACCTCGGCCTCGCGGCGCAGGAGGGCGATGCCGTCTTCGGCGATCGGGTCGGCGACGAGGACCTTGTTCACGTTGCTCCCTTCGACGAAGAAGGGCAGCCCGCCGGGGCCGCCCTTCGATGTGACACGAACGTCAGCCCGGATCAGCCGGCCGTCGCGCCCACTCCCGAGGGCGAGAAGCCGACGCGTGGCAGGGCCTGGCGGAGGGCGTCCAGGCAAGCCTGGATGTCCGCCTCCGAGACAAGGCCGAGGTGGCCGATGCGGAAGATCTTGCCGGTCAGCGCGCCCTGGCCGCCGGCGAGCACGGTGTTGTACTCGGTTCGCATCATCTTGCCCAGCGCGGACCACTCGACGCCGTCCGGGACGCGCACGGCGGTGACCGTGTTGGAGGCGACGCGCTCATCGGCGAGCAGCTTCAGGCCGAGCGCCTTGACGCCGTCCCGGGTCAACTGGCCGATACGGGCGTGGCGTGCGTGGATGTTCGCGAGCCCCTCCGCTTGCAGCTTCTTGAGCGCGACGTCCATCGCGAAGTAGACGGAGACGGCGGGCGTCCATGGCGTCTGGCCGGTCTCGAGATACTTCTTCGCCTTCGCGAAGTCGAAGTAGTAGCGCGGGATCTTCGCGCCGGCGACGGCGTCCCAGCCGCGCTTGCTGATGGAGACCATCGCCATGCCCGGCGGCACCATCCAGCCCTTCTGCGAGCCGGTGAAGACGACGTCGAGGTCCCAGGCGTCGATCGGCAGCGGCACGGAGCCCAGGCTGCTGATCGCATCGACCAGGATCAGGATGTCGGGCCGGACCGATCGGATCGCCTGCGCGATGGCGCCGAGGTCGTTCGTGACGCCGGTGCTCGTCTCGTTGTGGGTGACGCTCACGGCCTTGAAGCCGGAGTCCTTCTTGAGCGCCTGGGCGACGGCGTCCGGGTCGGCGGCCGTGCCCTGCTCGAAGGACAGCTTCTCGACGCTCACGCCGTAGGTCTGGGCGATGTCGGCGAAGCGGTCGCCGAAGACGCCGATCGAGACGCAGAGCATGCGGTCGCCGGGGGAGAGCGTGTTGACGACGGCCGCCTCGATCGCGCCGGTGCCGGCAGACGTGAGCGTGAGGACGTCGTTTTTCGTCTCGAAGAGCGACTGGAGCCCGCTGGTGATGCGCGCGATCATCTCCGCGAACTCGGGGCCGCGGTGGTTGATCATCTGGCGCGACATGGCCTGCAGGACGTCGTCCGGGCAGGGCGTCGGGCCGGGAATGCGCAGGTTCACGGGCACGGGAGGCTCCTTCCGGGTCAGGCCGCGGGCGCCGTCGCGGCGCGATTGTGCCTGCCCTCACATAGTGTCTCGAATGATAGGTGAGAGGCAGGTGACGGGCAAGGATCGCACCCCGCAGCAGCACGCGAAGGGCGCCGCGCGGCGCCCTTCGCGTGCTCCCCCATCGGCCGATTCAACAGTCGGTGCTGCTGACGGCGTGGTTGATGCACTCCGTGCCGTTGGAGAACGAGCCGATGATCGACCCGCGGAACGCGAAGACCGCCGCGACCATCACGACGACGACGATGAACCCGAGGATCAACCCGTATTCCGCGAGCGTCTGCCCGCGCTCGTCGTCGGCGGCGATGGCATGGCCCAGCGCCCGGGTCATCAGCCACCCTATCCAACCCCCGAACCCTGACATTGCTTCCCCCTGGTGCGCGGTCCCTGCCGGATAAGAAGAACGGGCACGGCATCCCGCCGTGCCCGTCCGCCGTTGCCCGCGAGTCCTAGCAGGTTGAGCTGCTCGGGGCGTTGTTCAGGCAGTTCGTCGCCCCGTTGAACGCGTTGACGATCGCGTTGCGGAACAGGAAGCCCGCGGTGACGACGACCGCGACGGCGATGACGGCCAGGATCAGGCCGTACTCGGCCAGCGTCTGGCCTTCCTCGTCCTGGAGCTTCGACTCGATGGCGTGGCCGATCCCCTGGAGGGTGACCATCACGCGCAGGGCCAGTTCGTTCAGCATTTCTTCCCCCTTTGGTTGGAGTTTCTCGATTCCCGGCCCGAGGGCCCGCCGGGCGTCTTATCGGTCCCCTTGCCGGGGCGTCGCGCGGCCCTCGGGTCGGACGTGCGACGGAGGCGAGGTCCGCGGCTGGCTCCCCCGGGTCCCGGTCATCCGGCCGGGTCCCCGCAGCCGTGGACTTGCCATCGATTTGAATTTCGGCACGATTGCCTTCGCCCGTAGGGGTTTCTTGCGACTTATTTAGGAGATCTTTTGCATTTGGCCCGGGCCGGGATGAGCGCCGGGGGGACGCGAAGACGGGCACGGCGTCCTGCCGTGCCCGTCCCGCTGGTTAGCTGCCGTGAACGCTTCCTAGCAGGTCGAGCTGCTGGGAGCGTTGTTGAGGCAGTTCGTCGCCCCGTTGAACGCGTTCACGATCGCGTTCCGGAAGAGGAAGCCGGCGGTCACGACGACCGCGACGGCGATGACGGCCAGGATCAGGCCGTACTCGGCCAGCGTCTGGCCTTCCTCGTCCTGGAGCTTCGACTCGATGGCGTGGCCGATCCCCTGGAGGGTCACGATCACGCGCAGAGCCAGTTCGTTCAGCATGCTTTCTTCCCCCTTGCGCTTGGGTGATTTGCCCGACCCGAGGGCTGCCGGGCGCTCAGTGATGGCCCCTCGCGGGGCGCCGCCCGGCCCTCGGACGTGCGGCGACGGCTGACGGCTCCTGGCGCGCGTCCGTGGCGTTCCCTCGCCCGGGCATGCGTCGTGGCGGCCGTGCCGTCAGCTTCAATGTCGGCCGAGTCGAGGCGGGCTGTAGGGGTTTCTTGACAGTCCGTTAGGGGTTTCTTTGCAGTTGCCTCCGGCGACCGCCCACAGTCTGCGGACGGTGGAGTCTGGCCAGCGCGGCGGGGCGGGCGGTTTGCGCTGGCCGGCTGCCGCCGGGTCGGGGCGCGGACGATAACCCACCGGAGGGTGGGCCGTGGCGCTGCGGGTGCGTACGCCAGCAGAAGCATTCGAGGCGCCGACGCCGACAGGCTCGGCCGCGGACGCCGGCGACGTCTCGCGGCGGACGTACGCCGTGCTCGTCGCTTCCGCGCTGGCCGTGGCGTTCATGGTCCGCGCGAGCTTCATTTTCGCCTCGCCGTTCCCGCTCAACGATGGCGGGCTCTTCTTCGTCATGGCGCGCGACATCGAGGCGGCGCGGTTCGGGCTGCCGGCGAGGACGTCGTACAACGGCGGCGGGATTCCCTTCGCGTACCCGCCGCTGGCGCTGTACCTCGCCGCCGCGCTCGAGCGCTTCACGCCGCTGTCGCTGGTCGATGCCCTGCGGTTCGTGCCGCTCGTCGCGAGCACCTCGAGCGTCGGCGCGTTCTTCCTCCTGGCGCGGCGACTGCTGCGCCGGCGGGAAGCCGTCGCCTTCGCGACCTTCGCGATGGCGCTTCTGCCCGCGACCGGCACCTGGATGATCATGGGCGGCGGGCTGACGCGCTCGGTCGGCTACACGTTCGCGCTGCTCGCGATGCACGAGGCGCACGCGATGTACACGGAGCGGAAGCGCCGGCGCGCGGTGAGCTTCGGGGTGCTCGCCGCGCTGACGACGCTGTCCCACCCGGAGATGCCGGTGGTGCTGGCGGTGTCCACCGCCACCTTCTTTGCGTTCGAAGGACGCAACCGCGCGGGCGTACGCTCATCCCTGCTCGGGGGGGCGGTCGCCGCGGCGTTGCTCGCGCCGTGGCTCGCGGCGGTGACGGCGGCGCACGGGCTCGCGCCGTTCCTCGCCGCGCGTGCGTCGGGTGGCGCGTCGCTGCTGTACTCGATCGGATTCCTCGCGCGGCTCGACTTCACGTCGCCGCCGATGTTCGACTTCATCGGTGCGCTGGCGCTGCTCGGGGTGCTCGCCTGCCTGGCGCGGCGCGAGTACATGCTGCTGGCGTGGATCGTGGCGATGTGCTTCCTCGACCCGCGCTCCGTGCGGCTCGGGAGCGCGGCGCCGATCGCGCTGTTGTCGGCGATCGGGCTCTTCGGGGCGGTCGCTCCGTTGCTGCGGTCGGCGGAGACGTCGTTCGCGGACGCGGGGTTCGGCCGGCGGCTGCGGGCGGCCCGCGCACCGGCGGGGTGGCTGCTGCCGGCATTCACGGCCGTGGCGATCGCGTACTCGGGCGTCGCCAGCCTTTCCTACGGGACGCGGTTGCTATCCGGGATGACGCCCGACGAGCAGTCGGCCATGGCGTGGGTCGCCCAGAACACGCCGACCGACGCGCGCTTCGTCGTCGTGACGGATGACGGCTGGGCGCGCGACCGCACCTCGGAGTGGTTCCCGGCGCTCACCGGTCGCCGCAGTGTCGCCACGGTGCAAGGCTCGGAGTGGGTGACGGGCGCGTACGGGCCGATGATCGACCAGTACGTGGACCTGCAGGCGTGCAGCCGCGGCGACAGCGCCTGCCTGGCGGCCTGGTCAGCGACGCATGGCGCGCCCTACGACTACGTCTACATCCCGGCGATCCCCGCGCGGATCCGGGAGCTGGACCAGGGCCCGTGCTGCGCCGCGTTGCGTGCCTCGCTCGCGTCGGACCCCGCCTACGAGCGCGTGTACGACGGCGCGGGGGCGGTGGTGTACCGGCGGACGCTCCCGGCCAGCGCTCCCTGATAGGGGACTCCCCGACAACCGGCCGCGCGCACGCGCCGATAACTCTGGGGGAGGCGATTCGTGGCCCAGCTCCGACCCCGCGCGCCGAGCGCCGCTCGTGCGCCATTTCTCCACGCGGTCCCCGCGCCCGACCGGGCGCCGGGACGCACGCAGGCGCTCTCGACGCGGGCCTACGCGCTACTCGCCGGCGTCGCCGTGTTCGCGGCGTTCATGGTGCGCGCGGGGTTCGTGTTCGACTCGTCGTTTCCGCTGAACGACGGCGGCTTGTTCTACGTGATGGCGCAGGAGATCGAGGACGCGCACTTCGCGCTGCCGCACGTCACCGCCTACAACCACGCGGGCATCCCGTTCGTGTACCCGCCGCTGGCGATGTACATCGCGGCGACGCTCGACCGGGCCACGCCGCTCTCGCTGATCGACGTCTTCCGGCTGATGCCGCTTGTCGTAAGCACGGCGAGCGTGGGGGCGTTCTTGCTGCTGGCGCGGCGCTTCTTCGCACGGCGCGAGGCGGTGGTCGTGGCGGCGTTTCTCTTCGGGATGATCCCGCCGACGTTCGACTGGATGATCATGGGCGGCGGCCTCACGCGGTCGCTCGGCTTCGCGTTCGCGCTGCTCGCACTGCACGAGGCGCACGCCGCGTATACGGAGCGCGCGTGGCGGCGCGGGGTGACCTTCGGCGTGCTCGCCGGGCTGACCGTGCTGAGCCACCTGGAGATGGCCACGTTCACGGCGTTCACGACGGGGCTGTTCTTCCTGTTCCACGGCCGGCACCGCGCGGGCGTCATCGCGAGCGGGGTCGGAGGCGTGATCGCGGCGGCGGTTTCGGCGCCGTGGTGGGCGACGATCATCGCGCGGCACGGGCTCGATCCGTTACTCGCGGCGCGCGCGTCGGGCGGCGAGAGCCCCGGCACCCCGGCCTATGCCCTGCTGAACTTCAACGCGACCGGCGAGACGCTGTTCCCGGCCGTCGCGGTGCTCGCGCTGCTCGGCATCGTCGCGTGCCTGCTGCGGCGCGAGTACCTGCTGCCGGCGTGGTTCATCGCGGCGATCTTCCTTGACCCGCGCGCGGCGCGGACGAGCAGCGCCGCGGCGCTGGCGCTGCTCGCGACGGTCGGGATCTTCGCGATCGTCGTGCCGCTGCTCAACTCGCCTGCAGCCGTGCAGCTCGAGGACGCGGGCTACGCGGTGACGGCGCGCGGCCTGCGGCCGAGCCCGCGCTGGCTCGCGGCGGCCGCGGTCATCGGCATCGTCGGCTACACGACGATTTCGGCGATGGTCTCGCAGGGACGGCTGCTCAGCGGCATGACGCCGGATGAGCGCGCCGCGATGGCGTGGGTGGCGCAGCACACGCCGGCGGACGCGCGCTTCGCGGTGGTGACCGATGATGGTTGGGCGCGCGACCGCACGTCCGAGTGGTTCCCCGCGCTCACCGGGCGGCAGAGCGTTGCGACCGTGCAGGGGCTGGAGTGGATGCCGGGCGCCTACCGGACGGCGCGGACGCGCTACCTCGCGCTGCAGGAATGCAGCCGAGCGGCTGCGTCGTGCCTCGGCGAGTGGTCCGCGACGAACGGCGTGCCGTTCGACTACGTGTACATCCCGGCGATCCCGCCCCGCATCAAGCAGACGGAGGACGACCCGTGCTGCGTGGCGTTGCGCATGGCGCTGGCGTCGGACGGGGGCTACGAGCGGGTGTACGACGGCCCGGGCGCGGTGGTGTACCACCGGAAGGGCGCGCCATGAGCCACGCCCGCGCGTGGCGCGCGCCGGACGAGGCCGCGCCGGAGCTCCGCGTCGTGGCACGCGGGCGCGGCGTCCGCCGCGGCGTGCCGAGCGCCTGGGTGCAGCTCGCGATGATCCTGGCCGCGCTGGCCGTGCTGCCGTTCGTCACGCGGGTGGACAACGACTTCTGGTGGCACCTGCGCACGGGCGATGTGATCGTGCACGGGGGCATCCCGCGTCACGACCCATTCTCGTGGACGGCCGCCGGGAAACGATGGGTGACGCACGAGTGGCTGAGCGAGGCGCTGATTTACGCCGTCGAGTCGGCGCTCGGCTACGCCGGGAACGCGCTGCTGTTCGACGCCGTGGCGATCGCGTCGGTGCTGATCATGTACCGGTGCGCGCGGGCGATGGGGGCGGGGACGCGGCCGCTGGTGGTGGTGCTGCTCGTGGCGGCGCTCGTGCTGCGGATGTTCATCACGGTGCGCCCGCAGCTCTTCACCTGGCTGTTCCTGGCGGTCTTCATCTCGCTCCTGGTGCGCGAGGATGGGGCGACGACCTCGCGGCGGGCATGGCTGCTGCCGCCGCTGATGGCGCTCTGGGCGAACCTGCACCTGGGGTTCGTATACGGCGAGGCGGTGGTCGGGTGCTGGCTGTTGTCGCGCGTCATCGCGCGGCTGGGTGATCCCTCGGTGCGGCTCGGAGAGCCGGCGCTCGTGACGCTGGGCTGCGTCGCCGCGGCGATGCTGACGCCGGCCGGGCCGCCGCTGCTGCTCTACCCGCTGCGCTACCTCACGGATGGCCACGAGACGCAGGCGCACGTCGCGGAATGGCAGCGGCCGAACCCGCTCAACGTCTTCCGCCTGCCGATTTTCATCGTCGCAGCGGCACTGGCGCTGGCGCTCATCTCGCGCCACCGGCCGCGGCCGTTCCTGGTCCTCGTGTCGGCGCTCTTCATCGCGCTGAGCATGCAGGCCGTACGCAACGCGCCGTTCGCGGCGCTGGTAGCGCTGCCCGTTGTGGGCGTGGCGGCGTCCCGGCGCTGGCCACGCTTCGGGCGAGACACGGGGGTCCGCATCCCCATCGCGCTCGCGCTGCTGTTCCCGGCGATCAGCGGCGGCCTGGTGGTGGCCGGGTCTCTCGGGCCGGGATCCGGGACGGCGTCGCTGCTGCGGCCGTCCGAGCGGCAGTACCCGGGCGCCGCGATCGCGTACGCGGACGCGCATCTCCGCGGCGAGCGGGTGCTGAACTACTACGACTGGGGCGGCTACCAGACGTGGAAGGCGCCGGCGCTGCCGGTGGCGATCGACGGGCGCACGGACTTCTACGGCGATGCGCTGATGAAGGACTACTTCACGATGATTTGGACCGGCAACGGCTGGGAGGCGCTGCTCGACGCGTACGGCGTCGACGCGGTGCTGCTTCCGGCGCAAAACCAGCTCGTGGAGCAGCTGCGCGACGACCCGTCGTGGGCCGTGACGTTCGAAGGCGCGCAGGCGGTGGTCATCGAGCGGCGATGATTCCGCCGCATCCGGCATGACGGCAACGCGAGATCGCGGGACGCGGCACTCATATGAAGCGCGCCGGCGCGCTCGCCGCGTTCGATGCGTGGCCCTCGCCGGGAGCGCGCGCTGCGGTTGATCGCCGGCTGCGAGCGCACCGCGCGTCGGCCGCAGGACCGCCGTTGACGTTGTCAGCGGGCCGGGGGTGAGGGTTGGTGGGCGATGCAGGACTCGAACCTGCGGCCTTCTCGGTGTAAGCGAGACGCTCTAGCCAGCTGAGCTAATCGCCCGTGCGCGCAGCCGCTGGCGGGCGCCGCATGCTAGTCATCGCGCTTCGGGCGGGTCAAGCGCAGTGCGTCGTTGACCGCCGCCGCGCGGCGTATCTACACTCGATCCGCCGTCACGCTGCATGCAAGACCGGAGGTTCGCGCCGTGGACAAGCAGGCCGCCATCTCGCTCGTGGAGTCGGAGTTCGGGAAGCTGCTCGCGGCCATCGACGGGCTGGACGAGCGCGCGATGTCGCGCGTGTTCTACGGCGACTGGTCGGTGAAGGACATCCTCGCGCACATCTCCGGCTGGCAGCACACGATGGCGGGCGCGCTCGAGCGAATGGCGCGCGGCGAGCGGCCGACGCCGGAAGGGGTGGACTACAGCGACGCCGACGCCTGGAACGCGAAGTTCGCCGCCGCGATGCGGCCGCAGAACGCGGCGACGGTCGTGGCAGACCTGCGACAATCGTTCGCGAACTTCGTGCGCGCGGCCAAGGCGCTGCCGGCGGAGCGATTTGGCGAGGGCAAGACGGCGAACAAGCTGCTCGAGGCGAACGGCTACGGGCACTACCGCGAGCACCTGGCGGCGATCGAGGAATACCGGAAGACGGCGGCGCCGGAGCGGGCCGCGGGCTAGGCAGCGGGACGCCGGGTGGGCGGGGCGCGGAAGCTCCGGGATCTCGCGCGGGCGCGATTCCGCGTGCGGGCGGGCTCCGTTACACTCGGCGCGGAATGATCCAGAAGGTGCATCACGTCGGTGTCGTCGTGCGGGACATGGAGCAGTCCCTGCGCTTCTATCGGGACACGCTTGGGCTCCACGTCCACAAGCTGGAGACAGTCCAGGACCAGGGCGTGAAGGCGGCGCTCCTGACGCTCGGCGACAGCGAGATCGAACTGCTCGAGCCCGTCGTGCCCGATACGGGCGTCGCACGCTATCTCGAGCGCCGCGGCGAGGGACTGCACCACGTCTGCTTCCAGGTCGACAGCGTGGACCGGGATCTCGACGCGCTGAAGGCGAAGCAGGTCGAGCTGATCGACCAGCAGCCGCGCATCGGCCTCGCCGGACGCATCTGTTTCCTGCACCCCTCGGCGCTGGACGGTACGCTCGTCGAGCTCTGCGAGCCGCTCGAATGACGCTGCGGCTCGACCACGTCGTCATCGCCGTGCGCGACCTCGACACCGCGACCGCGGACTATTCGCTGCTGCTCGGCCGCACACCGTCGTGGCGCGGCGAGCACCCGCAGTACGGCACGCGCAACACGCTCTTCCGGCTGGAGAACACCTACGTCGAGCTGCTGGCGCTCGGCGGCTCGGGGAAGCGTGACGCGCGCTGGGCGGGCGAGCTCGAGCGCTTCCTGGGCGAGCACGGCGAGGGCGTGTACGCGCTCGCGATCGGGGTCGACGAGGTCGACCGCTATGCGCGCGACGCCCGCAAGCGCGGGCTGCAGGTGCTCGACCCCGCGGACGGCAGCGGCGTCGACGAGATCACTGGCGGGCGGCGTGCGTGGCGCAACGCGCAGGTGCCGCTGAAGTCCACGCGCGGCGCGCGGCTGTTCTTCATCCAGCACCACTCGCCGCCGGAGGCGCTGCCGATGGCCTCGCTCGCGAGCAGCAACGCTGAGGCGGGCGTCGAGCGCCTTGACCACGTTGTCGTGCTGTCGGCGGACCTCGAGGCATCGCGCCAGTTGTGGCAGGAAGCGGTGGAGGCGCGGCTCGCGCTCGACCGCACGTTCCCGGACCGGAACGCGCGCATCCTGTTCTTCCGGCTCGGCGACATCACGATCGAGATCAGCGGCGGCGCCGTGCAGGCGAGAGAAGGCATCGGCAAGCCGGACCGGCTCTGGGGGCTGGCGTGGCGGGTGCCGAGCGTCGAGGAGGCGTGCACGCGGCTGCGCGCGGCCGGCATCGATGTCAGCGGGCCGCGACCGGGGATCAAGCCCGGGACGCGCGTCGCCACCGTGAAGGGCGAGCACGCGCACGGCGTCGCGACGCTGCTCATCGAGCACACGCGGGAGTCGTTCGCGCCGGAGTCGCGGCTGCCGCACAGCGGCGCCTTCGACGCGGCGCCGGAGCGCCGCGCGTTCACGGCGAAGGCGCTCGACCACGTGGTGCTCTCGGCCGCGGACGCGGAGGCGACCGCCGCGAAATGGCGCGAGGTGCTGGGAATGCCGCCGGCCGAGACGCTGCACCCGGTGGGCGCGCACATGAAGCTGATCCGGATTCCTGCGGGCAACGCGTTCATCGAGCTCGCGCAGCCGCTTTCGGAAGACCACCGGCTCGCCCGGTCGATCGGTGAGCGCGGGCAGGGCATGTTCTCCATCGCGGTGGAGGTCGACGACCTCGAGTCGGCGGTCGCCGACCTGCGCGCGAAGGGCGTGCCGGTCTCGGACCCGGAAGCCGGCGTCTGGTCGGGGACGCGCATCGCCCGCATCAACAAGAGCGCGACGAACGGCGTCTCGATCCAACTGATCCAGCGGGCCTAGGCCGGCGGACGATCCGGCGTCGCGCATCCGCCCCCGCTGGCCCACGAATGGGCACATCGCCACGCACAGACTGAACCGAGGACGGCCGCGGGATCCCTTCGCGCGCCGCCGCGCCCATCGAAAGCCATGCGCGCGGACTGCGACGTTTGACGGATGCAGAATCGGCCGCTGGTGCGATGAATGCGCGCTCGCCTGCGGGCTAACGTCTCCCCGTCGCCGGGACGTGACCGGGAGACGTTGGAGGAAGAGGATCAAGTCATGAAGACGATGACATGGGTCGCCATGGGGCTGGTCCTCCCGGCGCTGCTGCCGAGCGCGGCCTGCGGCGGGAGCAAGAAGAAGCAGTACACCGTGGACGCGACGGCCACGGAGTACTCATTCACGATGCCGGACGAGATCAAGGCCGGGCTCGTGACGTTCAACACCGCGAACAAGGGCGGGTTGTACCACGAGTTCGCGCTGGCGAAGCTCGAGGACGGCAAGACGGTCGACGACGTCAACGCCCTGATCGCGTCGGGGGCGCAGGAGACGCCGGACTGGATCACGGACATCGGCGGCGTGCCGGTGCTGTCGCCGGGCCACGGCGAGAAGCTCACGCGCAAGCTCGACCCGGGCACGTACGTGTTCATCTGCTTCATCCCGGGCCCGGATGGCGCGCCGCACGTGATGCACGGCATGGTGAAGCTGTTCACGGCGACCGGCGATTCGCAGGCGAAGGTGCCGTCCGCCGATGGCACGATCGTCTCGACGGACGACGCGTTCCAGGTGCCGGCGATCAAGGCCGGCACGCGGACGCTCGAGCTGAAGAACACCGGGAGCAAGCCCCACGAGTTCACGCTCATCTCGCTCGCGGACGGCAAGAGCATCGCCGACGTGCAGGCGTGGTTCGAGGCCGGCGGTCAGGGCGACGCGCCCGCGACATTCCTCGGCGGCCAGCAGACGGTGCAGCCCGGCGAGTCGATGTGGCTGACGCTGGACCTGCAGAAGGGCCAGAGCTACACGCTCGTCGAATCGGAGGATCTGCGGACGGCGGGCTTCACGGCGTCGTAGCCGCCGAAGCGCGTGACAATTCGGGGAGCGCGAGACCATCTCGCGCTCCTCGCTCGTGCGTTCGCGTCCCGCCTGCCGGACTTGACCAGGGCGCGTTCCGCCAGCCGATCGCGTCCGATATCATCCCCTCGCCATGGCAGACCGCAAGCTGCGCGTGCTCATCGCCAAGCCGGGGCTCGACGGCCACGACCGCGGCGCGAAGGTCGTCGCGCGCGCGCTCCGCGATGCCGGGATGGAGGTCATCTACACCGGCATCCGCCAGACGCCGGAGATGATCGCCGAGGCGGCGCTGCAGGAGGACGTGGACGTCGTCGGGCTGAGCATCCTCTCGGGCGCGCACATGGAGCTGTTCCCGCGCGTGATCAATGCGCTCAAGGAGCGCGACATCGACCCGGGGGAGGTGCTGCTGTTCGCCGGCGGCATCATCCCCGACGCCGACATCGAGCCGCTGAAGCAGATGGGCTTCCGCGCGATCTTCGGGCCCGGGACCTCCACCGAGGACGTGGTCCGGTTCGTCCGCGAGTGGGACGCCGCGCGTCAGAACGGCGCGAAGTGACGTGTCGGAGGTCGACGCGCTCGTCGAGCGCATGCGCGAGGGAAACCGCCGCGCCCTGTCCCGCATCCTGACGCTGATCGAGAACGACACGCCGGACGGGCGGCGGGCGCTGGCCGCGCTGTACCCGCGCTCGGGCCGCGCGCACACCGTCGGCCTCACGGGGTCCGCCGGGTCGGGAAAGAGCACGCTCGTCGGGGCGCTGGCGCGCGAGTTGCGGCGACGCGGCAAGACGCTCGGGATCGTCGCCATCGACCCCACGAGCCCCTTCAGCCAGGGCGCGCTGCTGGGCGACCGCATCCGCATGCAGGACCTGACGTCCGACCCCCAGGTGTTCCTGCGATCGATGGCCACGCGCGGGAACCTCGGCGGGCTGGCGCCGGCGACCGCGGGCCTGGTGACGGCGCTCGATGCGTTCGGGAAGGACGTGGTGCTCGTCGAGACCGTCGGAGCCGGACAGGACGAGGTCGAGGTGGCGGCGATGGCCGACACGACGGTCGTCGTGCTTACGCCCGGGTCGGGCGACGACGTGCAGGCGATGAAGGCGGGGATCATGGAGATCGCCGACGTGCTCGTCGTCAACAAGCGCGACCTGCCGAACGCCGACCTGCTCGCGCGGCAGCTGCAGTCGATCGTCGATGCGGCGCCGGGCGAGCGGCGCACGCCGATCGTGCGCACGTCGTCGGCGCTGGGCGAAGGCATCGATGAGCTGGCGGACGCGCTCGAGGCGCACCGGGACTACGTGAGCCAGCCCGCGGTGCGGGAGCGGCACCGCGAGGCGCAGGCGCGGCACCAGGTGCTGGCGCTGGCGCGGCAGATGCTGCTGGCGCGCGTGGTCGCGGACCACTCCGGCGACGGCAAGCTCGAGGAACTCGTCGCGCGCGTCGCGCGGCGGGAGATCGACCCGCATTCGGCGGCGGACGCGCTCATCGCCGGATAGGGAACGCGTCCGCAGAACGCGCCGGTACTACGCGGGTACCCGCAGATGGTTCGTGGCCTGCCGGCTTCCGACCTCTGATTTCCGACGACCTGCGCGCGAAGCGCGCTACAGCGGCGGGTTGCCGTGCTTCTTCGGCGGGGTGCTGTCCGTCTTGGAGCGCAGGGTGTCGAACGCGCGGATCACCTTCCAGCGCGTGTCGCGCGGGTCGATGACGTCGTCCACGTAGCCGCGGGCGGCGGCAACGTACGGGTTCGCGAAGCGCTCGGCGTAATCGGCGACGAGCTTCGCGCGCTCGGCGACGGGGTCGGCGGCCTCCTGCAGGCGCTGACGGTAGAGGATGTTCACCGCCGGCTCGGGTCCGACGACCGCGATCTCGCCCTGCGGCCAGGAGAAGTTGACGTCGGCGCGCAGGTGCTTCGATCCCATGGCGTCGTATGCGCCGCCGAACGCCTTGCGCATGATGACCGTGACCTTCGGCACCGTCGCCTCGGCGTAGGCGTACACCAGCTTCGCACCGTGGACGATGATGCCGCCGTACTCCTGCGCGACGCCCGGCAGGTAGCCCGGCACGTCGACGAGCGTGAGGATCGGGATGTTGAAGGCGTCGCAGAAGCGCACGAAGCGTGCGCCCTTGCGCGAGGAGTCGATGTCGAGCACGCCCGCGAGGTACAGCGGCTGGTTCGCGACGATGCCGACCGTGCGGCCGGCCATCCGCGCGAAGCCGACGACGATGTTCTGCGCGTACTGCGCGTGCACTTCCATGAAATCGCCGGCGTCGACGATGCGGTGGATCACCTCGCGCACGTCGTAGGGCTTGCTGGCGTCCTCGGGGACGATGGAGATCATGTCATCGGCGCGGCGATGGACGTCGTCGCCGGTCTCCATGAGCGGCGGGTCTTCCATGTTGTTCAGCGGCAGGAAGGACATCAGCCGCCGCACTTCGAGCAGCGTGTCCTCCTCGTTCTCGATGGCGAAGTGCGCGACGCCGCTGCGCATCGCGTGGGCGGTGGCGCCGCCCAGCTCCTCGTGCGTCACGTCCTCGAACGTGACGGACTTGATGACGTCCGGCCCGGTGAGGAACATCTGTGACGTGCCCTGCGTCATGAAGACGAAGTCGGTGAGGGCGGGCGAGTAGACGGCGCCGCCGGCGCAGGGGCCCATGATCACCGAGATCTGCGGGACGACGCCCGAGGCGAGCACATTGCGCAGGAAGACATCGCCGTAGCCGCCGAGGCTGGCGACGCCCTCCTGGATGCGGGCGCCACCGGAGTCGTTGAGGCCGATGACCGGCGTGCCGGTCTTCAGCGCCAAATCCATGATCTTCGACATCTTCTCGCCCATCGCCTCGGAGAGCGAGCCGCCGAAGACGGTGAAGTCCTGCGAGAAGACGAAGACGC
>Ga0070741_10004622_pt1 | contig 31902 bp, 31 predicted proteins | sample Coa_R1_4_FD_66440 | JGI IMG/M metagenome (GOLD analysis project Ga0070741, IMG submission 66440) | Surface soil microbial communities from Centralia Pennsylvania, which are recovering from an underground coalmine fire - Coalmine... | ecosystem: Environmental > Terrestrial > Soil > Unclassified ... | reverse complement strand
CGAGGACCGAGGGTGCGCTGCTCGGGGGGAGAGCGGCTTCAGATGCGGAGAGGTGGCCGAGCGGTCGAAGGCGCTGGACTGGAATTCCAGTAAACTCTTCACGGGGTTTCGTGGGTTCGAATCCCACCCTCTCCGCCACGTAATGCTTCGCGATGGCCCGTCCGTGGGATTCGAACCCACGACATCAGACCAATGGGTTCGAAAACGCGGCTCGGCCGCGTTTAACGGCATCGTCCGCGATGCCGGCCCCGGAGGGGCGAGGCCTCGTAGGGCCGAGTAATCCCACCCTCTCCGCCACTTCAGCTGGCGTTGTTTTCCGTAATCCGGGAGAGTACCCGCGCGACGATTCCGTCGCAGCGCTCGCCCGCGAATCCCCACAGGTTCCGCTCCGCGATGTCGACTTCGCGTGCCAACGCCTCGCGCAAGAGCGTCTTGGCGCGGAAGTGCCGGCTGCGCACCGTTTCCGCGGGAATCCCCAGCGACTCGGCGGTCTCCTCGACGGTGAGCTCCTCGACGGAGCGCAAGACAAAAACCGTACGGAAGCCTTCTGGCAGCGCATCGATCCTGCGCTCGAGAATGGCCCGCATCTGTGCGCGGTCGACTGCGACATCCGGTGAGCCGAGCTCATCGGAGGGGACGGATTCGATTTCGTGGTCGGTGGGTGAGGGAATCATGGGGATTACGTTCTGTCTGCGCGCATTGCGGCGCACCCTCCCGAGGCACTCGTTGACGACGAGACGCGACAGCCAGGTCGCAAGAGACGACTCGGCGCGAAATTGAGCGAGCGAGCGGTGCGCGGCGAGATAGGCTTCCTGCAGGGCGTCCTCCGCCTCCGCGCTGTTGCCCACGATGGCCCGTGCCAGACGGTAGAGCCGGCGATTGAAGCGCCGCATCAGCAGTCCAAACGCCGCCGGGTCGCCCGCCAGAACCCGCCGGACCAGTGAGGCGTCGTCGTCGGTCACGGCGGCAGAGCAAGTGAGCTCGGCGTTGGTCATACGATTCCAGAATGGGTCAGTGAACCTCTATCCTGCCCTTCATGGTGACATGAAGGCTGCACACGTAATCATACTCGCCCGCCTTTCGGGCCACGTAGGTCCACGACCCGTCCGGGTCGATCAGGTGCGAGTCGAATTTCCCGGCGGTGGAGGTCACCGTGTGCGGAAAGAGATCCTTGTTGATCCAGGTGATCCGGTCCCCGGGGTGTACCGCGATCACCTGTGGCTTGAACGCCATGCCCTCGATGATCACCGTATGCGCGTGCCCGGCAGCGCGCTTCGCGTGTTGGGCGGCATGGCCCGTCAGCGTGCCGGCGGCCATGGCCATGGCCAGAGCCAGGGAGAAAAGCAGCACCGGCGCGCGATACCTGCGCGCCGGTGCTGACCGGCCAGAGTCAGACCGAATCAAGGGCTGCGCCCTTACATTCCGCCGAGCATGCTCTGGATGTGCTTGGCATGCTCCAGGTGATCCACGAAGGCCGGCCGGACCTTGACCAGCAGCGCCTTGAGCTCCGCATTCTGGGCGCCCGGAATCAGAGCCTTGTCCATGGCATCGAGCACCGCCTGGTGATAGGTGACTTCATGGTCGATGTATGCTTTGTCGAAGGCGGCGCCTTTCAGCGTCTTGAGGTTGGCGATGTTCTGCTCGCCACCCTGCTTCAGGCTCTCGGCCGTGGCATTGCCCTCCGGGGTGACATGGAGCTTCGTCACGAGGGCGACCGCTGCCTTGTTGACTCCCGTGTGATCGGTGACCATGCGCTTCGCGAAAGCCTTGACGTCGGCGGCGTGCGCCTTGTGCTCGGCGAGCTTGCCGGCGTCGATGTCTACCTGATTGGCAGTCACCACGATCGCGGCGATCTGGGGGTCGGTCGGCAGGCCCTGCGCCGAGGCCAACGCCATGCCGGCTCCCAGGACAGCTCCGAGTAAGTACACGGCTCTTCTCATCATGGTCATGCTCCCGCGGCGAAGTGGATTTCTGGACCGGCGCCATCGGCGGACTCGAGGCACGCACGGATTGGAGGCACGCGCACGGGCCGCGCCGATTATTTGCCCCGGCATGCCAATGGATGTCACGAGTGGTCGGCCCGTTCCGGGCACCGCAGGCCTCGTCCGGGTCGGCTGTGTATGATCCAGGCCGTGAACGAGGTCATTGACCGCCTGCGCCGCGCACTGCCCCCGGGCGCGTTGCTCTCCACTGCCGAGGAGCTCAAGCCGTACGAATGCGATGCGCTGATGCTGTATCGCCGCGCACCGCTCGCGGTAGCGCTTCCGGCCGCCGAGGCGGAGGTAGCGGCGGTGCTGAGGACCTGCAATGAGGCGGGGGTGCCGGTCATCGCACGCGGTGCCGGCACGGGACTCTCGGGAGGCGCGACGCCCAACCCGGATGCCGTGCTCATGTCACTCGCCCGGCTCAATCGCATACTCGGCATCGATCCATTGGCGCGAACCGCCCGGGTGCAACCGGGGGTGCGAAATCTCGCGGTATCCGAGGCAGCCGCCCCGTACGGTCTTTACTACGCCCCCGATCCCTCGAGCCAGATCGCCTGCACGATCGGCGGCAATGTCGCCGAGAACTCGGGCGGTGTGCACTGCCTGAAATACGGCCTCACGGTGCACAACCTGCTCGCGCTGAGAGTCGTCACCGTGGAGGGCGAGGTGATGGAGATCGGCGCGCGCTCGCTCGATGCACCCGGATATGACCTGCTGGCGCTCCTCACGGGCTCCGAGGGGTTGCTCGCGGTAGTCACGGAAGCGACGCTGCGACTCATCCCCCGGCCCGAATGTGCGCGGGTCGTGCTCGCCGCCTTCGACAGTCTCGCCGAGGCCGGTCAGGCCGTGGCCGATGTGATTGCGGCCGGGATCATTCCCGCGGGGCTCGAGATGATGGACCGGCCCGCGATCGCGGCTGTCGAGCCTTTCGTGAAGGCCGGCTATCCGCTCGATGCCGAGGCGATCCTGCTCTGCGAGTGCGATGGCACGGCTCACGAGGTCGAGGAGGAGATCCTGCGCGTCCAAGCCGTGCTGCAGCGCGCGGGCAGCACCGAGTGTCGCATCTCGCGCGATGAGGCGGAGCGGCTGCGCTTCTGGGCGGGACGCAAGGCCGCGTTTCCCGCGATGGGTGCGCTCTCGCCCGATTACTACTGCATGGATGGCTCCATTCCTCGCAAGCGCCTCGCGGCCGTGCTCGAGGCCATCCGCAAAATGGAAGTCAAGTACCGCCTGCGCTGCACCAACGTCTTTCACGCGGGCGATGGCAACCTGCATCCGCTCATTCTGTTCGACTCCAACGACGCCGCGCAGGTCGCGCGCGCGGAGGCCTTCGGTGCAGAGATCCTCGAGCTCTGTGTCACGGAGGGCGGCAGCATCACCGGCGAGCACGGCGTTGGATTGGAGAAGATCGACCAGATGTGCGTGCAGTTCGGCCGCGCCGAGCTCGAGATTTTCCACGCCGTGAAGCGCGCGTTCGACGAGCGGGGTCTGCTCAACCCCGGTAAGGCAGTGCCGACGCTGCACCGTTGTGCGGAATTCGGGCGCCTGCACGTGCGCGGCGGGCGCCTGCCGCATCCGGAATTACCACGGTTCTAGCGGCTCATGGCGGTTGGTAACCCGATGGCGCCCGCTGCGAGATCTGCAAAACCCGCCGCCGGCATTGCCGGCGCGATGCCGAGCGCGGTATGACCGACATGTCTTCTCTGCAGGAGAGCATTCGCTCGGCGGCCGCGGCGCGCCGGCCCGTACGCATCCGCGCAGGCGGGAGTAAAGACTTCTATGGGGGGCCGCTCGTGGGCGAGCCGTTGGATGTCGGCGGTCTCGCGGGAATATCGGATTACGAGTCGACCGAGCTCACCGTCACGGCGGGCGCGGGCACCCGGCTCACGCAGATCGAGCGTGTCCTCGCCGAGCGCGACCAGATGCTCGCCTTCGAGCCGCCGCGGTTCGCGGGCAGGGCCACACTCGGCGGCGCGATAGCCGCCGGACTGTCGGGCCCACGTCGCGCCTACTGTGGGGCCCTGCGTGATTTCGTGTTGGGCGTCTCGATGATCGATGGACGCGGCGAGCTGCTGCATTTCGGCGGCAGGGTGATCAAGAATGTCGCAGGGTTCGACCTCTCGCGGTTGATGGCCGGCAGCCTCGGCACCCTCGGCCTGATCACCGAGGCGACCGTGAAGGTCACGCCCCGGCCGCGCGCGGAATGCACTCTGCGATTTGCCATGGATCAGGCGAGCGCATTGGAATCGATGGCGGTCTGGGCAGCTCGGCCTTTACCGCTCTCTGCAACGGCATGGCATGACGGCCTCTTACACGTGCGGCTGTCTGGTGCGGAGGCGGCAGTGCGCGCCGCGCGCGAGAATCTCGGCGGAGAGATCGTGCCCGGTGCTGAAGCATATTGGGACGACGTGCGGGAGCAGCAGCTCGAGCTCTTCGCGGCCGCGCCCGACCTCTGGCGCGTGTCGCTGCCGGTGCACGCGCCCTTCTTGCCGATCCAGGGACGAACCCTGATCGAGTGGGGAGGGGCGGTGCGCTGGTTGCCAGGTCCGCAGGACGGGAGCGCTTTACGTACCCTCGCCGCGAGGCTCGGCGGCCACGCGATGCTGTATCGTGCGTCTGTGAAGCCGGCGCAAGGGTGCTTCCAGCCGTTGCCTCCGGCCATGCTTTCGCTCCACCGGCGTCTGAAGGCAGCCTTCGACCCGCAAGGCATTTTCAATCGCGGCCGACTCCACCCGGATCTCTGAGTGCAAACCCGACTGAGTGCTGCTCTGCTCGATACGCCCGAAGGACGGGAGGCCGACGGCATCCTGCGCAAATGCGTGCACTGCGGGTTCTGCACCGCCACCTGTCCCACGTATCAGCTGCTGGGCGATGAGCTCGATGGTCCCCGCGGCCGCATCTATCTCATCAAGGAGATGCTGGAGGGAGCGTCCCCCTCCCGCTCCACCCAACTCCACCTCGACCGTTGTCTGACTTGCCGTGCGTGCGAGACAACGTGTCCATCAGGCGTCCGTTACGGGCGCTTGCTCGACATCGGCCGGCACCACATAGAGCAAGTTGTGCCGCGGACGTTCCGAGAGCGTCTCCTCAGGCGCGTGCTTCTGGCGACCATTCCGCGACGGAAGCGATTCACCGCTCTGCTGGCGCTCGGTCGGGCACTGCGACCCCTGATGCCAGCTACGCTGCGACGCAGCGTGCCGGCGAGGCAGCACGCGGCGGCCTGGCCGGCTCCGCGGCACGATCGACACATGTTGGTGCTTGCCGGTTGCGTGCAGCCCGCAATAGCACCTGACATCAATGCCGCCGCGGCGCGGATACTCGATCGGCTGGGTATCACGCTGATCGAGGTCGACGACGGCTGCTGCGGTGCTCTTGCGCACCATCTGGCGGAGCAAAGGAGCGCGCGCGAGCAGATGCGGCGCAACATCGATGCCTGGTGGCTCCACATCGAGCGTGGTGCCGAAGCGCTGGTCGTCACCGCATCCGGCTGTGGCGCCATGATCCGAGACTACGGCGAGCTGCTTCGGGATGATCGCGCATACGCACAAAAGGCGGCACGGGTGTCGCAGCTCTTTCGCGACCTCGGTCAGGTGGTTGCGCAGGAGCTTGCAAAGCCGGGCGTGAAGCTCGAGCCGACCTCGCCCGCCGGGCGCGGGCAGCGGGTTGCATTTCATTCGCCTTGCACGCTGCAACATGGCCTGAAGCTTCGGGGTGTCATCGAGCCGCTGCTCGAGCGGGCAGGGTACACCCTCACTTCCGTCGCCGACGCGCACCTCTGCTGCGGCTCCGCCGGCAGCTATTCCTTGCTGCAGCCTGCCATCTCGCGTCAGCTCAAGGCCAACAAACTGGCAGCGCTACAGGCCGGCACTCCCGATGTCATAGCAACCGCCAATATTGGCTGCCAGATGCACCTGGCCTCCGGCGCCGAGTGCCCCGTGCGACACTGGATAGAGCTGCTCGCGCAGTCTATTGCGTCATCTTCATGACCGTATTGGTGTTGTCGTCATTGAAGTAGATGATGTCATTGCCCTGGCTGTCGGCAGTCGCGGCGATGCCGAAAAGGGCGCCGGGGGTGCCGCTCGTATCGAGTTGCACCGGTTGACCCACGAAGCCTCCGGGGAGAACGGGAGAGACTTCCACCGCCAGGTTCGGCATCTGCCCGCCCGTTATGTTGATGTCGCTGTTCGTGACAACCAGGTCGCCATCGGTGAGCAATGCGGCGCTGAGTGGGGCAAAAAGCGGTGTTCCGTGGGCGATCACACGGGCGGAGGATGCCGACGGACCGCTGAACGTCGGCGTGGGGGTGGGCGCAGCCGTTGCGGGCGAGCCGCACTGCCCGGCGACCATTACGCCATTGGCCCCGATGCTCGACACATTCGCCAGCGCGATCACGCTAAAAGAACTGGTATCGATTACGTAAAGGGTATCAATTGAGCCATCATAGGTAAGGCCGGATGGCGCGTATATGGCACCTGGCTGTCCGCTCCCGCAAAATCCCTGGACGATCTGGGTGAAGGCCGTCTGCGTGTCGCCGTTCAAGGTGATGCGATCGATCGTGCCATTCGCGTTCGAGACATAGAGCGCGGCAGGGTTCTGGCCATTGGCCGGCGCGAAGGCCTCGCCCCAGGGACTGGCGAACGTGTCGGTCGAGAACGGCGTGCTCACGGTGCCGGCGGGGGCAACGAGTGGATTCTGGTTTGCGGTGAACGCCGCAGCGGAGATGTTGCCGTCTGGAAGGATGGCGAGCGCATTGCATCCTTGCAGCGACGGTGATTGGGCGATGTGATATGGCGTCGAGCCTGGCGTCGGGTGCAGGCCGACAATGGTCGTGCCCTTCCCCTCGGTGTTGGTTGCGCCGTCGTTGAAGTTGCAGACGATCAGGTCACCGGCGCTGACCAGGCCGGCGGTCGCCGGCGCAATGGCGAGGCCGTAGGGGTTGCCACCCCTCTCCACCGGGTCGACCGTAGAGCCGATGGCCGTAATGGTGTTCGGTGACAGCATGCTCAGGATGGACGGAAGTACCGTGATCGCGACTGTCGTTGCCGATCCGGTGCCGCCCGCTCCCGTGCAGGCCAGGGTGTACGTGACCGTCCCGGTGCCGACCGGCGCGACCGTTACGGATCCGCTGGCCGGCTCACTCCCGCTGAAGGCGCCGCCGATGTCGCTCGAGGGGGATGCGGAGCAGGAGGTCGCGTTGCTCGACGTCCAGGCGAGGCTCACTGCCTGCCCGAGATGAATTGTGGGCGCCTGGGTCGGCGAGCTGAACATTACGGTGGGCATTGACATCATCATCGGAGGGTTGCCCCCATAGCCACTCATGCCGCTGCCCCCGCCGTAGCCGCCGCAGCCTGCCAGATAGAAAAGAAAGGCGCAGGGTACTGCCTTCAGGCAGTTCAACGTGTGTCGGAGCATGGTGAGCACCCACTTTGATCCGTGACTCGCAGCGTAAGTGCCGGCGTGCTCGAAAGGCGGTTCAAGCCGGCGGGTCGCGGCTCTCTTTCTATGTTGGGGCTGCAAATCCGCGCACGAGAAAAAGCAGGCCGAGCGCGAGGAAGATTGCGCTCGCGAAATAGCGGATCCATTTGTGCGGCAGGCGCGCCGAGAACGCCTTGCCGAAGAAGACCGCCGGCGCGTTGGCGAGGAACATCCCGGTGGTCGTGCCCGCGACCACTGCGAGCAGGTTGGAATAGGCGGCCGCGAGCGCGACGGTGGCGATCTGCGTCTTGTCGCCGATCTCCGCAATGAAGAAACTGACCAGCGTGGCCAGGAACGCGCCCCTGCGGCCTCCATCCGTCGATGCGTCATCGAGGGTGTCAGGCTTGAGCGTCCACAGAGACATGACGATCATGCTGACGCCCACGGTGACATCGAGTATCTGCGGTGTGAGCGTGCGGCCGAGCCGCTGGCCGACGAAGGCAGCGACGGCGTGATTGGCAAGCGTTGCGCAGAGCACCCCGGCGAGGATCGGCCACGGGCGGCGGAAGCGCGCCGCCAGCATGAGCGAGAGGAGTTGCGTCCGATCGCCCATCTCGGCGACGGCCACCGTCGACAGGCTGATCAGGAAGGATTCCATCAGGGACCCGCTTTTTAGCAGAGCATCGCGGCGCAGCGCAAGAACCTTCACTCGCGTCCCGGTACAGACACACGCCGTCTCGTCGCTCGTTGCGGCGACCGAGGCGCACATTCGCTTGCGGCGAGTGTCACCACTTCGTCTAGGGGAGAGCCGACGTGCATTCCATACAGAGAAACCTGCTGGCGCCGATCGCGCTGGTGGCAGCCGCGTCCCTCACGACCGTCGCCTACGCCGATCGGGACGACTTCGCGTATCAACAGACGAACCTCGTATCCGACGGTGCCGTTCAGGCGCTGACGACCGACGGGCACCTCAAGAATCCGTGGGGAATTGCGGCGTTTCCCGGTGGCCCGTTCTGGATCTCCGATAACGGCATGGGCGTCGCCACGCTCTACGATGGCAAGGGCGACATAGTGCCCCTCATCGTGATGATTCCTCCTCCCGCCGGCTCCCCGCCGGGCACGCCGGCTACCCCCACGGGCGTCGTGTGGAATCCGAGCGGACAGGCGTTTCTGCTCGCACCGGGCAAGGCCGCCTTGTTCATCTTTGCCACCGAGGATGGCACGATCTCTGCGTGGAATCCGACGGTCGATCGGACTGCCGCCGTGCTGAAGATCGACAATTCCCAGGGTGGCAACGGGGCGGTGTACAAGGGGCTCGCGCTCGCGACGAATTCGCAGGGCGTGTTCCTGTACGCGACCAACTTCCGCAATGGTACGGTCGACGTGTTCGACTCGACGTTCAAGCCGGCGACGCTCTCCGGCTCGTTCTCCGACCCGAGGATACCCGCAGGGTATGCGCCATTCGGTATTGCCCTGATCGATGGAAACCTGTTCGTCAGCTATGCGTTGCAGGATTCGGCGAAACACGACGATGTGGCAGGCCAGGGTCACGGTTTCGTGGACGTGTTTGATACGAATGGTCACCTGATCCGGCGCTTTGCCTCGCGCGGTGCGCTCAACTCACCCTGGGGGATGGTCCGCGCGCCGCTCGATTTTGGCGGGTTCAGCTCCCACGTGCTGGTCGGCAATTTTGGCGACGGGCACATCAGCGCTTTCGACTCGGACGGCGACTTCCGCGGGCAGCTGCGCAGGTCCTCGGGGAGCCGCATCATCATCGACGGTCTCTGGGGCCTCTTCTTCGGCACGGGACTCGCTGCGAACCCCAATACGCTGTACTTCACGGCCGGGACCAATCATGAGGCGGACGGTCTCTTTGGAACGGTGCAGGCGGTCGAGCCAATCGAGCAGCACGGCAACTGACGGCTCAGTTCATCGCCGCGGATCACGCGTCTGTCGCCCGCCCATGCGCCGCAAGCCAGCTTGCGGCGCATGGGGCGGGCGTTTGCTATCATCGCCGTTCCGAGATTCCGGGCTCGGCGTGTAATCCTTTGATTTCAAAGAACTAGCGCTCGAGCTCTTGAGCCATGGCGGCCCGCGTCGGCTACTCCGCGACGACCAGTCGTGAACCCCGTCAGGGCCGGAAGGCAGCAGCGGCAGCGGCGATGTCGGGTGCCGGAGCTCTCGCTGATGCGGGCCGCCTCCACTGCAAGGCCGAGTGATGACTGAAACCTACACGGCGCTCGCGCGCAAGTGGCGGCCGCGGGCCTTTGCCGAGCTGATCGGCCAGGACCATGTGCGCCGCGCGCTCGTCAACGCGCTCGAAACGGGCCGCGTGCATCATGCCTTCCTCTTCACCGGTACGCGCGGGGTGGGCAAGACGACCATTGCCCGCATTCTCGCCAAGTGCCTGAATTGCGAAAAAGGAGTCACTCCGACGCCGTGCGGCGAGTGCGCGAGCTGCCGCGAGATCGATGCCGGGCGCTTCGTCGATCTCATAGAGGTCGATGCGGCCTCGCGCACCAAGGTCGATGACACGCGCGAGCTGCTCGACAACGTGCAATACGCTCCCACCCGCGGGCGCTACAAGGTGTACCTCATCGATGAGGTCCACATGCTCTCGACGCATTCCTTCAACGCGCTGCTGAAGACCCTGGAGGAGCCGCCGCCGCACGTGAAGTTTCTCCTGGCTACCACCGACCCGCAGAAGCTGCCGGTCACCGTGCTGTCGCGCTGCCTGCAGTTCAACCTCAAGCGGATTCCCCTCACACAGATCGCCGGACACCTGCGCGCCATTCTCGAGAAGGAAGGCATTGGATTCGAGCCGGCCGGCCTCGCGCTGGTTGCGCAGGCCGCCGACGGCAGCATGCGGGACGGGCTCTCACTGCTCGATCAGCTCATCGCCTTCGGCGGCGGCCGTGCCGGGGAGGCGGAGGCCCGGGCCATGCTCGGCACGATCTCCCGCGATCACGTGCTGCAACTGGCAGAGCGCCTCGCCGCCGCCGATGCGGCCGAGCTCATGCGGTATGCCCGCTCCCTGGAAGAATGGGCGCCCGACTATGCCCAGGTGCTCGATGAGCTCGGCTCGCTCCTCGCCCGGATCGCCCTCAAGCAGGTCGTGAAGGATTTCGATGGCGATGACCTCTACGCCCCGGAGCTGCTCGACCGCCTGGCCCAGGCGATCGCCCCCGAGGACGTGCAGCTCTATTACCAGACCGCCATAATCGGCCGACGGGACCTCGCCCTGGCGCCCGATCCCCGCACGGGCTTCGAGATGGCGCTGCTCAGAATGGTGGCGTTCCGGCCCCAGGCCGCGGCAGCGACGGCGCCACCGGCCGCTCCCGGCGCGAGGACCCGTCCTCCGGCCTCTGCTCCTGCTTCGCCCGGCGCCGCGGCTGCTGCCAACCCCCGGCCTCTGCAGAGCGACCGCGACGCGCTCCCGGGGACATTCGACCCTTCATCCGCTGCGCAGGACTGGGCCGCGATCCTTTCTGCGCTGGACCTGCAGGGCGCAGCGCGGCAGCTTGCAGCGCATTGTGTGCTCGTCGGACGGGAGGGTGCAGTGGTGCGCCTCGCGCTCGATCCCCGAAGCAAATTCATGCGGACTGCCGCCGTGGAGGAGAAGCTCGCCCAGGCGCTCGCGCGGCACTATGGCGAGCCGATCCGTCTGGAGTTCACCACTGTGATCGGGCAGGCAGAGACCCCGGCCCAGGCCGGGGAGCGCGCCACCCAGGAGGAGGCCGAGGCTGCGCGCCGCGCCTTCGAGGCCGACCCGGGCGTCCAGGGCTTTCGCGAGCGCTTCGGCGCAACGCCCCTTCCCGAGACCATCCGGCCGATAAAATAGGCCATCAAGCTGCGGAGAGACTATGAAGGGGAATTTCAACAATTTGGTGAAGCAGGCCCAGGCGATGCAGGCCAACATGCAGAAGGTCCAGGAGGAGATCGCCGCTCTCGAGGTGATCGGCGAGGCCGGCGGCGGGATGGTGAAGGTCACCATGAGCGGGCGGCACGAGACCCGCCGCGTGCAGATCGAGCCCGCCGTGATCGGTGAGGACCGGGAGATGCTCGAGGATCTCATCGCCGCGGCCGTGAACGATGCCGTCCACAAAGTGGAGGCAAAGGTGCAGGAGAAAATGTCGTCGATGACGGCAGGCCTGCAACTGCCGCCGGGAATGAAACTGCCGTTTTGAAGCACTCTCCCCGCCTCGCCCAGCTCATCGAAGCCCTGCGTTCGCTCCCGGGTGTCGGGCCGAAGACGGCTCAGCGCATGGCCTTTCATCTCCTGCAGGACGCGCGCCCCGCGGCGCGCACGCTCGCGCAGGCGCTCGACGGCGCGCTGGCTTCGGTGATGCGCTGCCGCCGTTGCCGCATGCTCACCGAGGAGGAGCTGTGCTCGATCTGCTCCGCGCCGCAGCGGGAGACCTCGCTTCTGTGCGTCGTGGAGTCTCCGGCCGATGTGGTCGCCATCGAGCAGTCGGGCAGTTACCGCGGGCGATACTTCGTGTTGATGGGTCACCTGTCGCCGCTCGATGGCATCGGCCCGGAGCAGCTCGGCATTCGCGAGCTCGAGGCCTTTCTCGAGGAGGGCTCGGTCCGCGAGCTGATCCTCGCGACCAATCCGACCGTGGAGGGAGAGGCCACGGCGCATTTCCTCGCGGAGCTCGCCACTCGCCGCGGACTGCGTGCCAGCCGGATCGCGCACGGCGTGCCCATCGGCGGTGAGCTGGAGTACGTCGATGGCGGTACGCTGGCGCATGCGCTCACCGGTCGCCAGCCCGTTTGATCGCTCAGCGCCTCTGCTTCGGCCGCCTGACGCTCGTCAGCTCTTCGGCGAGGCGTCGCAGGCGCCGGTAGCTCTCGTAGCGCCTGGCATCCATCGCTCCCGATTCGACGGCCTGTAGCACGGCACATCCGGGCTCGCGCATGTGCCGGCAGTCGAGGAACCGGCAGCCGGGAGCGAGCCGCGCCACTTCGACGAATCCGAGATGGCGCGGGTCGAGGTGATCGACCGCCGGGGCAAAGTCGCGCACGCCCGGGGAGTCGATGAGCCTTCCTCCGCCGGCGAGCTCGAACAGCCGGGAGGCGGTCGTCGTATGACGCCCTTCCTCCTCGCGCATGAGCCCGCCGATCTCGACCGCGGCATCGGGAGCCAGCCGGCGGACCAGCGATGATTTCCCGACACCTGACTGTCCGACGAGCGCTGCGACCTGCCCGGCACACGCCGCAAGCAACAGGTCGACACCTTCACCGGTTGCGGCGGAGACCGTGATGCACGGATATCCTGCCGCGGCGTAGACCTCGAGTTGCCTCCTCAGCGCCTCGTCGAGGCCGAGCTCCGCCTTGTTGAGCACCGGCGTCGCGGCGATCCCGGCGGACTCGGCGGCGGCGAGGTAACGGTCGGCGACGAACGGGTCGGGTGGCGGCAGGGGCGCAATCACGACCAACAGGCGGGTGATATTGGCGAGCACCGGCTCGATACCGCCGCGCGCGTTCGAGCGGTAGAGGGTGGTGCGACGGGGCAAGACCTCCACCACGTGCACCTCGCCGTGGTGCGGGTCGTTGCGGCAGCGGACCTCATCGCCGCACACGGCGCCGAGGTCGCGCCCGAAGGGCCGCGCTTTGATCGTACGGCCGGAGGCCTCCTGGACGAGGAGGTGCCGGCCGAAAGCGGCGATCACGCGCGCATCGAAGGTTGCTACACTCACAGTATGCCGAGCGCAGAGAATCTGATCTGGATCGATCTCGAGATGACGGGTCTCAAGCCCGACACGGACTCTATCATCGAGATCGCCACCATCGTCACCGACAAGCAGCTCTGCGTCCTCGCCGAGGGGCCCGTGATGGCCATTCACCAGCCCGATGAGGCGCTGGCGCGGATGGACGACTGGAACCAGCGCCAGCACGGCTCCTCGGGGCTCGTGGCGCGGGTGCGGGCGAGCCGCATCAGCGTGCCGGAGGCGGAGGCGCGCACGCTCGAGTTCCTGGCCACGCTGGTCGCCCCGGGCGCCTCGCCGATGTGCGGCAACAGCATCTGCCAGGATCGGCGATTCCTCGCCCGCTACATGCCGCAGCTCGAGAAGTTCTTCCACTACCGCAACCTCGATGTCAGCACTCTGAAGGAGCTGGCCCGGCGGTGGGCGCCGGAAGTCGCGGCCGGCATCGCCAAGCAGAGCGCGCATCTCGCGCTCGCCGACATCCGCGAGTCGATAGAGGAGCTCAAGTACTACCGGGCGCGGCTGTTCGCTCCGGCCTATGCGGGCCTCACGGGCCTTTAGCCCGCCCGGACTCTCCTGCCAGAAACAGCCACGTCTCCACCACCGTGTCCGGGTTCAGGGACATGCTCTCGATCCCCTGGTCGAGCAGCCAGCGCGCGAGATCGGGGTGATCGGAGGGACCCTGACCGCAGATGCCGATGTACTTGCCACGCGCGCGACAGGCGGCGATCGCCATGCCGAGCAGACGCTTGACGGCCTCGTCGCGCTCATCGAAGTGCTGGGCCACGATGGCCGAATCCCGATCGAGACCGAGAGTGAGTTGGGTCAGATCGTTGGAGCCGATGGACATGCCGTCGAAATGCTCGAGGTAGTCCTCCGCCAGCAGCGCGTTGGTCGGCAGCTCGCACATCATGATGACCTTGAGACCGTTCTCGCCGCGGCCGAGACCGTTGAGCGCCAGCAGCTCGGTCACCTTCTTGGCCTCCTTGATGCTGCGCACGAACGGAACCATCACCTGCACGTTGGTGAGCCCCATGAGGTCGCGCACCCGCTTGAGCGCGCGGCATTCGAGCTCGAAGCAGGGGCGGAAGCTCTCGTCCACGTAGCGCGCAGCCCCGCGGAAGCCGAGCATCGGGTTTTCCTCGTCCGGCTCATAGCGCCCGCCGCCCACGAGGTTGGCATACTCGTTGGACTTGAAGTCCGACAGGCGCACGATCACCGGCTCCGGCGCGAACGCCGCGGCGATCTGCGCGATACCCTCGGCGAGCTTCTCGACGTAGAAGCTGACAGGGTCGGCATAACCTGACATCTGGGCGTTTATCTGCGACTTGAGGTCATCATCCAGGCGCTCGTACTCGAGCAGCGCGCGCGGGTGTACGCCGATCATCCGGTTGACGATGAACTCCAGCCGGGCGAGGCCGACGCCGTGGTTGGGGATTCCGGCGAAGTCGAACGCCCGATCCGGATTGCCGACATTCATCATGATCTTCACCGGAATCTTCGGCAGCGAGTCGAGCTCGATCTGCTTGCGCTCGTACTCGAGCAGTCCCGCATAGACGTAGCCGGTGTCGCCCTCGGCGCAGGAGACGGTGACTTCCTGGCCCTCGCGGATCCGCTTAGTGGCATCGCCGCACCCGACCACGGCCGGGATGCCAAGCTCCCGTGCGATGATGGCTGCGTGACAGGTGCGGCCGCCGCGGTTGGTGACGATCGCAGCGGCGCGTTTCATCACCGGCTCCCAATCGGGATCGGTCATGTCGGCGACCAACACGTCGCCTGCCTGCACGCGTGCCATCTCGGATACGTCGTCGATGACGCGCGCCGGCCCGGCGCCGATCCGCTGGCCGATGCTGCGGCCGGTGCTGAGGATCTGCGACCGCGACTTCAGCGAGAAGCGTTGGATCGTGCGGCCGGCGCGGCTCTGCACGGTCTCCGGACGGGCCTGCAGGATGAAGATCTCGCCGGTGGCGCCGTCCTTGCCCCACTCGATGTCCATCGGCTGGCGGTAGTGCTCCTCGATGATGAGCGCCTGGCGGGCGAGAGCCGTGAGATCGGCATCGGTCAGGCAGAATCGTGCCCGCTCGGCCTCCGGCACCGGCACGGTCTGCACGCGCTCAGAGGAGCCCGCGGGCGCGTAGACCATCTTGATGGCCTTGCCGCCGAGGTTGCGGCGCAACACGGCGTGCCGGCCGGCCCTGAGCGCCGGCTTGTAGACATAGAACTCATCGGGGTTGACTGCGCCCTGCACCACGGTCTCCCCGAGGCCGTAGGAGGCTGTTATGAATACGACATCGCGGAACCCCGAGTCGGTATCGAGCGTGAACATGACGCCGCTGGCACCGAGGTCGCTGCGCACCATGTGCTGCACACCTGCCGATAGCGCTACCGCGCCGTGCTCGAACCCCTGGTGCACGCGGTAGGAGATCGCCCGGTCGTTGAACAGGGATGCGAACACCTCGTGCATCGACTCGAGCACGCGCGCTTCGCCCCGGACATTGAGAAAGGTTTCCTGCTGTCCGGCGAAGGAGGCATCGGGCAGGTCCTCCGCCGTCGCAGAGGAGCGCACCGCCACGGCGATCTCCGCCCCGCCGCTCATTCGCCGCAGCTCCTCCTTCACCGCCTGCTGCAGGGGAGCAGGGAAGGGCGTCGCGAGCACCCACTGGCGGATGCGGGCGCCGGCGGCGGCGAGTCGAGTCACGTCGTCCACATCGAGCGCGGCCAGCTCAGCGCGGATGCGCGCGCCGAGCCCGTCCTGCTCGAGAAATTCCCTGAAAGCATGCGCCGTGGTGGCGAAGCCGCCCGGCACGCGCACACCGAGCCGGGCGAGCGAGCCGATCATCTCGCCGAGCGAGGCGTTCTTGCCGCCCACGCGGTCCAAATCGCCCATCCCTAACCGCTCGAGGGGAATGACGTATTCGTTCACGAGAACTCCGCTTGCTCCGCGCCGCGCGCGGTGGAAGACTTAGGCCCTCTGCAGCCGGGCCGCATGCCGTGAGCCGTCGAACCGTATTCTTCGTATCGGACCAGACGGGAGTGACCGCGGAAACACTGGGTCACAGCCTCATGACCCAGTTCGAGGGTTTGCAGTTTCGGCCGGTGACTTTGCCATTTGTATCGACCCTTGACAAGGCGCAGGAAGCAGTACGCAGGATCGACCGCGCCGCCCAGGAAGAGGGGCTGCGGCCGATCGTGTTCAGCACGCTGGTACAGGACGAGCTGCGCGATGTGGTGATGCAGGCCAATGGCCTCTTTCTCGACTTCTTTGCCGCTTTCGTCGGCCCTCTCGAGCGCGAGCTCAACACCCGCTCCACCCATCGGGCCGGCCGTGCGCATGGCATCGCGGACCTGAGTGCATACACGGCGCGCATCAACGCCACCAACTTCGCGTTGGCCAATGATGACGGCACCGGCGGCGACTATGCCCATGCCGATGTCATACTGCTCGGCGTCTCGCGCTCCGGGAAGACCCCGACGTGCCTCTACCTGGCGCTGCAATATGGCGTGTTCGCGGCCAACTATCCCCTTACCGAGGAAGACCTCGAGTCCGGGCAGCTCCCCGCCCGGCTCGAGCCCCATCGTCGCAAGCTTTATGCCCTGACGATCAAGGCCGAGCGGCTGCAACAGATCCGTAACGAGCGCCGCCCGCAGAGCCGCTATGCCTCCCAGCAGCAGGTGAGCTACGAGCTGCGTGCGGCCGAGGCGCTGATCGCGCGCCTGCGCATTCCCACGCTCGATACCACCGAATGCTCGATCGAGGAGATCGCTGCCCGCATTCTCAACACCACGGGCATCGAGCGGCGGCTGCGGCCATAGCCGTCTTCCGGCAGGAGGTCTGTCGGTGCCCGGAGTCGGTGCGCAAGGGATTTCCAGGCCTCATCGTCACCTGGAACCGGAACTCAATGGCCTGCAAGTTCCGTGCTGAAAAGTTCCGCGACAGCCGTCGAAAAAACCGGCGTTGCACGGCTTGCAGTGTCACGGACGTACGTTATAGTCGGGGTGATGCTTGATGACACTCTGACACGAGTCTCCTGGCGCGCGCGGCCACGCAGCTTCGTCGCGCTGATGAGCCTCTATGAGAGCAATTTCATCCGCCTCGGCTGGCTGGCAGGGGATCTCGCGCGCCTCGAAGGCCGGCACTGCTCGCACGTGGCGGGCGATTGTGACCTCCTTCTCACCGTTACCGGCCGCTCGCCCTACACCACTACCGCCGACCTGACCTACGTCTTGCCGGGGGGCGCCGGCGCCATGGCCTATCCGGACATGCGCCTGTGCATCTACCATGATGCGCATCTGCTCGAGGCGCAGGAATGGGCGGCGGGCCAAGGGCTGGGCCAGGGAGTGGGCCAGGCCCAGCCGGCCCTGCGGCCGCCCAGGAGCGCACCTGAGACCCCCAGGAAAGCGGAGCGTGAACTGGATCAGCGCTGGGCGCGCAACATGATGTTAAACAAGTGGCTGGAATACTGCGCGGAGCGGGGGCATCGCTTCTCAACGGCTACGAGGCTCAACGCCGCCGAGTGAGAACCGGCGGCCCGCCGCCGTTCGTCTCATGATGGCGCTTCGACAGCTCGGCTTCCTGAAGGTCAATTTCCGCCGCGAGGAAACCGCGGAGGATGACCATCGCGTGCTCGCCCTGTTCCGCAACCGCGCGGAGCTGAAGAAGGCGTATGGCGAGCTGCAGGAAGAAATCTACCGGTTGAAGGACCGCATCAAGCAGCAGGAGGGCGCCACGCAGCGCGTACAGGAGATGCTGGGCGCGCTCGAGGACCGCCTGGGCCTGTCCGAAACCGCGTTTCCCGCACTCGTGTTTTATCAGCTGCGCAGACTCTGGCAGACCGGGCGTGAGCTTCTCGAGCGCTTCGTCACCGAGCTCGCCGCCCAACAGGATGAGCGTGAGCGCCGCCAACATCTCGCGGAGCACAACCGGCGGGTGTTCGCCAAGCGTCAGGCCGCCGACCAGCGGCTGCGCGGCGCGCAGCGCCTGGTCGCCGAAGAGGCGGCACGGCTGACCGATCTCGAGAGCCGGCGCGCACGGCTGCAGCGGTTCTGGCACTACTTCAAGCGGCGGGCGCTCGAGCAGACGATCTCACAGGCGCGTGCGGCCGCGGCGGCCGCGGACCTGTCCCTGATCGCCGCGCGCGAGGCGGTCGAGGAGATCGAGCGTGAGCCGATCCCAGAGTTCCCGGGCCTTTCCCTCGAGGCGCGACGCGCCATCAACATCGCGGTGATCGCATACGCCGAGGTGCTCTGTCTGCGGCTCTCCCGCACGGAGCTCGTCATGCAGGCGCGCGAGGCCACGCGCCACCGCGAGGCTACCGACGAATACGGCTCGCGCGCGGAGTGCGAGGCGTTGATGAAGCAAATCGAACGTGCGGGCGAGCTGTTGCGGGCCACCGCCAATCTGACTCAGGAAGTCAAACAGAGGTCCGGGCGCCTGACACAACTGGCGCGGTACCGTGTCGCGACGGAGACGGCGCCGGCGGCGGAGTCGCTGGCGTTTTCCGAGGGGGACGTCCTCGGAGGGGAGCCGGGTGGCCTTTCGGCGGCACGCATGCCCAACGTGCTCGCCGAGGATACCTGGGACGTCTACAGCGTCCTGCTGCGTTAGGGTCCGGCCGTCCTGGTTAGGATCCCCGCTGCGGGTCCGTGCTCGCAGTCTTCTCCACGGGGAGGCCTGAGCGGTCGAGCGCGACCATGTCGGCCGTGATGTCGGCCGCCTGATCCAGGATCACGTCCGGAATCTTGTCCTTGTCCTTGTCGATCTGCTCCACGCTCTTGAGGGGAGGCAGGCCGAGGGCGGCACGGCGCCTGTTGTCGAGTGACAGCAGTGCCTTGTCGTCACGGGTGCGTTCCTCACGCCGCGCCGTGAGATTCAGAGACACGGTGTGCTGTGCGCGCATGCCATCGATGGTGTTGATGTCGGCGGCCAGCCACTGATAGTTGGGATCTCGCTGCGCGCGTGCGGTCTGGGCGGCACTGAGCTGTGCAACCGACGGCACCGCCGACATTCCCGTGCTTACCGTGAAGGGTACGCCCGAGATGCGGTCCCAGGGCAGGGAGGCCGGCTGATCGGCCTCGCCGACTTCTTTCGGGTCGATGGGAGAGGGCAGCGTCACATCCGGCACCACGCCGCGATGTTGCGTGCTCTCGCCGGTGATGCGGTAGAACTTGCCGATGGTCACGGTGAGCTGGCCTTCGACCGGCTTCTCACTCCAGCGGTCGAGCGGCACGAGGTTCTGCACCGTCCCCTTGCCGAAGGTGTTCTGGCCGATGATGAGGCCCCGATGATAGTCCTGGATGGCGCCGGCGAAGATCTCCGAGGCCGAGGCGCTGAAACGATTCACCAACACGGCGAGCGGGCCGGTGTAGGCAGGTCCCTCCTCAGGATCCTCCAGGGTCTCGATGTGTCCGCTGCGGTCACGCAACCGCACGACCGGGCCGTGTGGAGTGAAGAGGCCCGTGAGCGCGGTCGCTTCCGGCAGATAGCCGCCGCCGTTGTCGCGCAGGTCGAGCACCAGACCGTCGATGTGCTCGCTTTCGAGTTTCTCGAGCAGGCGCAACACGTCGCGAGTCGTGCTGCGATAGTTGGGATCGCCGGCATTCTCCGCGGCGATGTCCTCGTAGAAGCTCGGTACCGTGATGACGCCGATCCGGTACGTCCGGCCGTGGTCGGTCACGGTCTTGAGGTCGCTGTGCGCTTCCTGGTTCTTGAGAGTCACTTTGTTACGGACGAACTGCAGGGTCTTCTCCTTGGAGCCGGGCGCCGCGCCCGCAGGCAGCACCTGTAGCCGTACCTCGGTGCCCGCCTTGCCGCGGATGAGCTGCACCACGTCATCCAGCCGCCACCCGATGACGTCGGTGACGGGTCCCGCGGCGCCCTGGCCGACGGCCGTGATGCGATCATTCGGCTTCAGGGTCCCGGCGGTGGCCGCCGGGCCGCCCTGGATGACGTTCATGATGGTGACGTAGTTGTCGATGAGCTGCAGGGACGCCCCGATGCCCTCGTAGTTGAGGCTCATCTGGATGCGGTACTCCTCGGAGTTGAGCGGCGAGAAGTAGCTGGTGTGCGGGTCGTACGTGCGCGCGTAGGCATTCATCAGGTCCTCGAACACGTCTTCGGACTTGATCTGATCCACGCGGGTGATGACGGTCTGATAGCGCTTACGCAGCAGCGTTGCCGCCTGCGGCCAGGTCTTGCCGGCGAGCATGAGGGAGACGGCGTCGTTGATGACGCGCTTCTTCCAGAGCTGATCCATCTCGGCCTGAGTGGCCGGCCAGGGCGCATGCTCGCGGTCGAAGTCGTAGCGGGCGGTCGTGTTCCAGTCCGGCGGCGATTTCAAAAGCTCGAGCGCGTACTGCATCCGCTCCCGGTTGCGCTGCTTGAAGCGGTCGAAGATCACATAACCAGGGTCGATGTTCCCGGTATGGATCATGTCGTCGAACCGGTCGCGGTACGCCGAAAGCTGTTGCACGTCGCTCGCGAGGAAATAGCTGTGCTCCGGGTCGAGGAACTCGAGGTAGCGCTTGAATACTTCCGCGGAAAAGGCGTCATCGATCGCAGCGCGGCTGTAGTGAGTCTCCTCGAGGATCCGGCCGATCTTGCGCGCGACGGCCCGTTGATCCTCGGTCGGCGCCAGTGCCCCGGGAGGCAGGATCGAGGCGGCGCTGGCAGGGGTGCGCAGGACGGCGTCCGTCGCGGCGAGCAAGAGAACCGACAGGGCGGTGAGGGCTAGCCATCCGAGCGGACGGCGGAGGTGCTTGGACATCTGAAGCTGCTCGCGGATCCTTAGGGGAAGTGGAGTGGGGCTCTATGGAAAGACGGTAGTCGGGGACCAGGCGCGCTCTGCGCACTCACGGCCATAGTATCCCTGAGACATCCCGAATGCGTCCGGATTCGCAAAGGGTTCTTGGGGCACACCCGGATGGGCTCGCACGGCTCATTCCCGGGGTACACGCCGCAGCAGAGCGAGCCAGAGTCTCGCGGCGAGGATCAGCAGGGCGGGGCCCACCGCGACGGCCCAGTAACCGAGCCAGCCGTGGGCGAGGCCGGAAAAGTAGTCCCCATACAGAGCCAGCGGACCGAGGCCGCGCGGATCATCGCCGTGGGTATACGGGCCGAGCGCCCGGTGTCCGACGATCCAGATGAGGAGGGGGATCACGAGCAGCCCGAGCGCCAGCGCACCCCCGAAAAGCGCCGCCTCGCGCCGGGTGCGGCTCTCGAGGCTGAAGGCTTGGGCCCGGGCCAGGGGCCCTGGCTTGCCGGCAGGCTCCATCATGGAGCCAGTGTAGCCCATCGGGCCGTCATCGAGTGGATTGGAAAGTCGCCTGCACCCGTGCTCGCGATGCCTGGCGAGGCGGATGGGCTGCTGGGTCATAATGCGAGGCTATGCGGAAAATCAAAGCAGCCGTCATCGGTGTCGGCTACCTCGGACGCTTCCATGCGCAGAAGTACGCGCAAGCGGCGCAATGCGAGCTGCTGGGTGTCGTCGATGCCCGACAGGAGGCTCGGGATACCGTCGCGGCAGAGGTGGGGACGCGGCCTGTTGCAGACTATCGGGAACTGCTCGGCGCGGTTGAGGCGGTCAGCGTCGTCACGCCGACGCCGGCTCATCATCCGATAGCGCGTGCCTTTCTCGAATCCGGTGCGCACGTGTTAGTCGAGAAGCCGATCACCGAGACGCCTGCCGAGGCGCGCGAGCTGATCGAGCTTGCGGCCAGCCGCGGCCTCATCCTGCAGGTGGGGCACCTCGAGCGCTTCAACTCCGCGATCCTGGCTGCAGAGCCGTACCTCAAGGCGCCGCGCTTCGTCGAATGTCACAGGCTCGCCCCGTATCGCGAGCGGGGAACGGACGTGAACGTCGTTCTCGATCTCATGATCCACGACATCGACATCGTGCAGACCATCGTCGGGTCGCCGGTCAAAACCATCGATGCCGTCGGCACGCCGGTCTTCTCCGAGGACATCGATATCGCCAATGCCCGCATCACCTTCAGCAATGGATGCGTCGTCAACGCCACCGCCAGCCGCGTCAGCTTGAAAACCGAGCGCAAGATGCGCATCTTCGAGGACGATGCCTACCTCTCACTGGATCTGCAGCAGAAGATTCTGACACTCATCCGCAAGCGCCGCCCCGGAGAGCCGGCCGGGCCGCTGCCGGTCAACATCGAGGAGCAGAGCCTCGATCCCGGAGATGCGTTGAAGGCCGAGATCGACTCTTTCCTCACTTGCATCCGCGAAGGACGACCCCCGGTGGTCACGGGTGAGGCCGGCCTGATGGCGCTCGAGACCGCCATGCGCGTTACCGAGCAGGTTCGCCGGTCGCTCGCCGAGCGCCGGAGAATGGGAGCGAAGCCCGATGTCGAAGACACCTGATCATTTCCGCCACGCACCGCGGCTGGTGACGCTTGCAACGCTCCAGATGGCGTGCGGGTGGGATGCCGCGGCCAACATAGCGAGGGCCGAGCGATTGGTACGCGAAGCGGCGGCAAGGGGCGCCCGCATCATCCTGCTGCCTGAGCTCTTCGAGACGCCGTACTTCTGCATCGAGCAGGATGCGCGGCATCTGAAGCTCGCACGTACGGTGGAGGACAACCTGGCGGTCCGGCACTTCAGCGGCGTCGCGCGCGAGTTGGGAGTGGTGCTGCCCATCAGCTTCTTCGAGCGCGCCGGTCCCGCCTACTTCAACTCAATCCTCATTCTCGATGCCGACGGCTCGCGGCTCGGCGTCTATCGCAAGTCGCACATCCCGAACGGCCCGGGATATCAGGAGAAGAATTACTTCAGCCCCGGCGACACCGGCTTCAAGGTCTGGCAAACGCGCCACGCGCGCCTTGGAGTGGGGATCTGCTGGGATCAGTGGTTTCCCGAGGCGGCACGGGCGATGACCCTCGCCGGCGCCGAAATTCTGCTCTATCCGACCGCCATCGGCACCGAGCCGCCGCCGGCGCTGCCGGTGAATTCCCGTGAGCACTGGCAGCGCACCCAACAGGGACATGCCGCCGCCAATCTCATCCCGCTCGCGGCGGCGAACCGCTACGGGCTCGAGCGCTCATTGCAGGACCCCGATGGGCTCTACATCCGCTTCTACGGGTCATCGTTCATAACAGATGCGATGGGCGCGAAGATCGCCGAAGCGCCCGAAGAGGGTGATGCGGTGCTCACCGCGACATTCGACCTCGAGGAGACGGCCGCGCTGCGGGACAACTGGTTCGTCTTCCGCGATCGCCGGCCTGATCTCTACGGCGCGCTGGTGTCGCTCGATGGGAAAGTCGAAGGCAAGTGACCCGGCGGGTCGAAGCCGTCCGGATCAGTGTCTCTCGATCCAGGCCAGCGCGTCCTTCAGCTCCTTCACGAAGCGCGCGTATTCGTTGCGTCGCTGTGCGTCGTCGGGGACACGAAGCAGAAATGATGGATGAATGGTCACCCAGAGATGGGAGGTCGCCGAGAGTCTGGTCGGTGCCCCGCGAAGTTGCGACACGATCACCGGATGGCCCAGCAGGGCGCGCGCCGCCGTCCCGCCGAGCGCCATCACGAGCTTTGGCGCCACGAGCCGCAGCTCCTCGTCGAGCCACCAGTGACAGGCCTCGATCTCGCTCGCGCTCGGCTTGATGTGCAGCCGCCGCTTGCCGCGGGGCTCGAACTTGAAGTGTTTGACGGCGTTGGTGATGTAGACGGATTCGCGCCCGAGGCCGGCATCCTTCAGTGCCCGATCGAGAATCGCCCCTGCAGGTCCCACGAAGGGATGCCCCTGCAGATCCTCCGAGTCGCCGGGCGCTTCGCCGACCAGCATCAGGCGCGAGGGTGCCAGCCCTTCACCGGGCACGCCCTGCGTCGTCGATTTCCACAGCGTGCAGCGACGGCATTCATTCACCGCTCCGCGCAATTCGCCGAGCGACATGAGTGTCCGCGCGCCGGTGAGCCCGCCTTCCTCCTCACGGCCGGCCCGCCCACGCCTCGAGAGCGGCTCGGTATCCTCGATCGTCATCGTCTCCGTTCAATGAGCGACCGCTCCGGTTGGTTCCGGCAAAGATGGTGGAGGCGGGGGGAATCGAACCCCCGTCCGCAAGTCCTAGACTTCAGGATCTACGTACGTATCCCACTCTTTGGTTCTCACGCTGCGCTACCCGAGGGGCAGGGAAGACGCCGCGCCAGCGGACGGTAACTCTTAACGATCCGGCCCGTCGCACGCGCGGATCGCGATCCTGTGAACGCGTCCCCTGATTCGGTCGCACAGGCACGAGCCGGTCAGAGGTCAGCTGCGTTTAGGCAGCTAGAGCGTAGTTGTCGTCGTTGGCAACTATGAGTTGCAGCGTGATTTACGAGGGCACTGCACCTCGGTACGCCCCTGAAGGTTCGCAACCCACGTCGAAGCCGGTCGCCCCCAAAGGTACCGATAGGATACCTCAAGCTCCCAGGAAGCGCAGGGAAGTTCCCGCCGCGGCCGTGCCCGAGCCCACCGTCTGTCGGCGATCGGCGGCAGTTCCCGCGGCGGGTACTTTCCGGTAAGGTCGCGGCCTTTTCGCGCCGGCGCGGAAACGGAGCTTGCCGAACGTGAGCTTCGCTCATGAAGCGGAGCCGGGATCGCGGGGTCGGGTTGTTCAGGGAGTCGCACTGAATGGTAAAGAAGAAGCTTGCGGCCATTGGGGCCGTGTTGATGCTGCACGGTGTCGCTTACGCGGCCACAGCGCTTTCGGCCAATGCCGGGAGTGGATCGGAGGGCGAGGACAAGGACGCGCTTCCCAGCACTTGGGCCGCGCAGGGGCAGCTCGGGCTCATTGTCACGAGCGGCAACACCACCACGAAGAGCGGCAACGCCGCCTTTGACGCCGCACACCAAATGGGCCTCTGGACGTTGAGCGGCGGCTTCGCGGCTCTCTACGCCAGCACCGGTCCTTACAGCACGCAGCAGGACACCAATGCTCACGTGCAGGCGGATCTTGCGCTGAGCAAGCGCACCTTTTGGTTCTCGACCGCCCGCTGGGATCGCAACCTCTTTACCGGTTTCGCTTACCAGGACAGCGTCGCTACGGGCGCAGGCTACAAGCTCATCGAGACGCCTGCCACCCTGCTGGCCGGCGAGCTCGGCGTCGGCTACCGCATCGAGAAGCAGGAAACATTGCTCACCGGCCCCGCCGGCAACGTCATCAGCCGCATACGCATACCCGGTTCCCTCCAACGGGAAGCGGTGATGCAAGCGGGAGTGAACTACTCGCACTCGATTACGCAATCGACCAAGCTGGTGAACGCGCTGCTGGTCCAGTACGGCTCGAGCGATACCACGACCACCGACAATCTGTCGCTGCAGGTCAAAGTCGATGCCACGCTGTCGCTGGCCGTAGGCATGCAACTGATAAACAACACCAGCCCGCCGCCCGGCAGCGCCAAGCACACCGACACGGTGGTGACGGTCAATCTCGTCTACGCGCTGAAAAATCCGAAGCTCTCGGCGACTGCCGGCACGCCGGCGCTGGTGAGCGGGTTTAACCTGCCTTAGGCTGGTGGGATTTGAGCAGGCGGGCCTTGTCGCGTTGCCAGTCGCGGTCTTTCTCGACGGCGCGCTTGTCGTGCTGCTTCTTGCCCTTGGCCAGGCCCACCTGCAGCTTCGCGCGCCCGTCCTTCCAGTAGAGCTCGAGCGGGATTAGCGTGTATCCCTTGCGCTCGACGGCGCCGATGAGCCCGTTGAGCTCGGCGTGGTGCAGGAGGAGCTTACGCGTGCGCACGGGGTCAGCGACCACGTGGCTGGAGGTGGCGGGTAAGGGGGAGATGTGCGCACCGAAGAGGAACGCCTCGCCGCTGCGCAGGTAGACGTAAGCCTCCTTGAGCTGGGCTCGCCCGGCCCTCATGGCTTTCACTTCCCAGCCCTGCAGCGCAAGCCCGGCCTCGTAGCGCTCCTCGATGAAGTAATCGAAGCGAGCCTTGCGGTTCTCGGCGATGAGGCGGGAAGCGGTGGCGACCTTGGGCGGCATGGACGGGTGCGGATGGCAGTTGGGGGGCGTCATTGTATTGGGAAGCTTGTCCGCGGGGCGGCGATCTTGGGACAATCGCTGCCATGCGAGAGGTCAAGCGCTCGGCGCTCGTCGCCCAGCCGCCGAGTTGCCTGTTCGCGCTCATCAACGATATCGAGAGCTATCCGCGCTTCCTGCCGTGGTGCACCCACGCGCGCGTAGTGTCCCGAACCGAGCGCGAGATCGTGGCCACCATCGGGGTCAAGCAGGGCCCGCTGCACGGGGAGTTCACCACCCGTAACGAGCTCGAGCCCGACAGGCGCATTCTGATGCACCTCGTCAGCGGTCCTTTCAGGATGCTCGAGGGGCAGTGGCTGCTCACGCCCATAGGTCCCGACGGCTGCCGGGTGGAGCTGACCATGCGCTTCGCTTTCAGGAACATGCTTTCGGGAATGCTCTTCGAGCAGAAGTTCGCCGACACCGCGAGCTCTCTGGTCGAGGCCTTCGTGGTCCGTAGCCGCGCGCCTGCACCCCCGCCTGCCGCAGAACGAGGTCCCGCGAGCCCGTGAGCGGCCGCGCCGACAAACACTGTGTCGTGGCATATGCCAACCCGGCGCGGCAATACCTCTGGACCGTCATCCTGCCTGCCGCCGCCACCATAGGTGAGGCGATCGAGGCCGCCCGCCGCCAGGCACCGGGGGCCGACATCCCGTGGGAAAGCGCCCCCGTAGGGATTTTCGGCGAACCACGCAGCCGCTCCGACCTTCCGGCGGACGGCGATCGCATCGAGCTCTACCGGCCGCTGACCGACGATCCGCGAGCTCGCCGCCGCGCCCAATCCCTACGTCGTCCAAAACCACGCAAATGAGCCCTTCGGCCCGCTTGCGTCAATTCATGCGCCGTCCAAAATCTCGCAAATGAGCGTTCCGCCCCGATCATCAATCCGTGCGCCGTCCGAAAGTAGCCAGAGCTATCCCACGCCGGATCATCGATTCGGACGCCATTCGAAAGCACATGAGTGAGCGGCCCAGGGCCGCTCCCGTTTCCCGGGGCATCTCCTCTCGCGCTGGCGGATCTCAGAGAGCCGCGGGATGAAAGGCGGTGACACGGCTGGCCGCGCACAAAATCGCCCGGAGCGATTTTGAACGCGCAGCGGCCCCGTCAGGGGCGAGGCCCAGGATGGGCCGAGTAAAGCGCCGTCAGGCGACTTTGCGCCAATTCAGAAGATAGGAAACTTGTTCACCGAGGGCTGGCGGCCCGGTCCAGTCGGACGTCCCTTGGGCACGTTGTAGAGCGCGAGACGGTCCACCTTGTCCTTCTGGAAATAGACGATCACGCGACTCTCGATCGGCCGGCGGACGTAGCCGCGCTTGAAGTAATAGACGTAGTCCCACCGGTCGTTGTTGAAGACATCCTCCACCATCGGTGTGCCGAGAAGGTAGCGCACCTGGCTGCGGGTCATTCCGACCTTCAACTGGCCCACGGCCTTGCCGTCGAGGTAATTGCCCTGCTGAATGTCCATGCGGTACACGCAGCCCGTGAGGCCGACACAGGTGGCGAGCAGAGCGAGCGCGAGCGGGCGCAGGCGCGCCCCCGGCCGGAAACGGGAAATCAGGGATTCACGTGGCATGGAGGTCCGTCGACGGGGAAAATGCGTAATAATGGGCGCCGATGATACCTGATCGCGAATCCGCCGCGACCGATGCTCCCTGGCCGCGCACTGCGCCGGAGATGGCATAGTGGAAGGCAAGGACCTCCGCAAAGCGGGCCTGAAGGTCACGCTGCCTCGCCTCAAGATCCTCGAGATCCTCGAGGGCAGTGCGACCCGGCACATGTCAGCGGAAGACATCTATCGCACCCTGCTCGACTCCAATGAGGACATCGGTCTCGCCACCGTCTACCGGGTGCTGACACAGTTCGAGGCTGCAGGCCTCGTCACGCGCCATCACTTCGAGAACGGTATGGCGGTCTTCGAGCTCAACCAGGGCACGCATCACGATCATATCGTCTGCCTGGACTGCGGCCGCGTCGAAGAGTTCATGGATGCAGGCATAGAAGAGCGTCAAACCGCGGTTGCGCAGCGTTTGGGCTTCACTATCCGCGACCACTCGCTGATCCTTTACGGGCACTGCCGCAAGAACCATTGTCCCTATCGGCGCGCCCCCAAGCGCTTGCCCACGACCTGAAGCATCTCTCGCGCGTGCTCACGCGCTTTGGCCGTGACGTCCACGCCGCCCAGCATTCGAGCCAGCTCCTCTATGCGATCTTGATCGGAGAGCACCGTCAGTGAAGTGCGCGTGGTCTTGCCGTCTGTCAGCTTCGTCACTCGCAGATGCTGATGCCCCTGAGATGCGACCTGCGGCAGGTGCGTGACACAGAGGACTTGACCTCGCTCCCCAAGCGCGCGCAATTCGCGCCCGACGATCTCTGCCACGGCGCCGCCGATGCCGGAATCCACTTCATCGAACACCATGCAGCGGGTCTCCTGCGCGCTGCTGGCAACCTGTACGGCAAGCGACAGGCGCGACAGCTCGCCGCCGGAAGCAACCTTTGCGAGTGCGCGCGGCGGCTGGCCGGGGTTCGTGCTCACCCGCAGCTCGATGTCATCGAGGCCGTGCTGTGCGGGCTCCGTGCTCCGGCTCTGCGCCACATCGACCTCGAGGCGGCCACCGGACATCCCCAGGGTCTGCATGTGCGCGGTGATCGCCTTGGCGAGCACGGTCGCGGCGGCGGTCCTCTTCGCGGAGAGCTCCCGTGCCTGATCGCGGTAGCGCTCGAGAGCCGTCGACAGCTCTTTGCGCAACACTGCGAGATCGACTTCCGCGCGCTCCAGGCCGACGAGCTCCTCGGTGAGCTGCGCGCTGCGTGGCAGCAGCTCGAGCGGTGTCACGCGATTCTTGCGCGCCAGCTCTTCGATCGCAGCCAATCGTCTCTCGACTTCGTACTGGCGCTGGGTATCGAGATCCAGGCTCTCGCCATAGCGCTCGAGCTCTCGGGCGGCTTCGCGGATCTGCACTGCCGCCTCTTCGGCGAGTGCGACGATAGGTGCGAGCTTCGGGTCGATCGCCGCGACCGCGCGCAACGACTGTAGCCCTCGGCTGACGCTCACATGGGCGTTACCCTCCTCAGCCTGGTATAGCGCGGCAAGCGCCGTCTGCGCAGCCTCGGCCAGACGTCCGCGGTTCATGAGCCGCGCTCGTTCTTCCGACAAGCGGGTGACTTCGCCCTCTTCCAGACTCAGGGCCTGAAGCTCGCCCACCTGGTACTTCAGCAACTCGAGTTTGGCCTCGCGATCGCGCGCGCGGCTCTCGAGCTCGAGAGTGCGCTCCAGCATTTCCCGCCAGACCCGATGGGCAATGCCGACCTGATCGGCCAGCGGATCCAAACGGCCGTAAGTGTCGAGCAGCTCCCGCTGCGCGGCGGCGCGGGTCAGCGACTGGAATTCGTGCTGGCCGTGGATGTCGATGAGGATGCTCCCGGCCTCGCGCAGGAGTTGTACCGGAACGGACTGACCATTGAGGTACGCTCGGGAGCGCCCGTCTGTCGAGAGGACACGGCGGACGACGAGCTCTTCGCTGCCGTCGACGGACTGCTCTTCCAGCCAGCGCGTGAGCCCCGGGGGGGCCTTGGCGAGATCGAAGGTGGCGGCGATCTCGGCCCGCTCGGCGCCGTGGCGGATCATCTCCGGGCCGCCGCGGCCGCCGGCGAGCAGCTGCAGAGCATCGACCAGGATCGACTTGCCCGCCCCGGTCTCGCCGGTGAGCACCGTCAGACCCGGACGCAGCTCCAGCTCCACCGCCTCGATGATCGCGAAATCACGGATCTGCAGCCGGTTCAGCATGGGGTCTAAATCCCGGCCTCAGCGCTCGGGGCTGCCGCGGCCCCAGTGCAGCTTGGAGCGCAGGAGCCGGTAATAGTCGTGGCCGGGCGGATGCAGCAGCGTGATCCGCTCGCCGGCGGGCATCACCTGCAGCCGGTCCCCGGGGACGATCTCACCGAGAATCGCGCCGTCGCAGGTCACCTGTGCCCGGGTATCGGTCCGTTCCAACAGCTCGATCTCGATCAGCGAGCGCGCCGAGACCACGATCGGGCGGTCGGAGAGCGTATGCGGGCAGATCGGAGCCATGACGAGCGCATCGAGGTGCGGCTCGATGATCGGGCCGCCGCAGGACAGGGCATAGGCCGTCGAGCCGGTGGCGCTCGCGATAACGATCCCGTCGCCGGCGTGCGTGTTGACATAGCGGTTGCCGACTCGAGTCTCGAAGTCGAGCATCCGTCCGGTAGCGAGCTTCTGCAGCACGACGTCATTGAGCGCGAGCGCCTCGGCGATCACCCCACCCGCCTGGCGCAGGCAAGCGGACAGGAGAGGGCGCTCGTCGGCCTCGAGTCGACCTTCCAGGGCGGCATCGACACAGCCGAGCATGGCCTCAGGCATCACGTCGGTCAGGAAGCCGAGCCGTCCACGATTGATGCCGAGAAGGGGCACGCCATTGCGCGCGACCAAGCCGGCCGCATACAGCAACGTGCCATCGCCACCGACCGCGATCATGAGATCCGCTCGGCGGCCGAGCTCGCCTTCCGGGACCTGCAGCATCGGCGCCTGCGCACCAGGGAAAGCCACCGCGTCGCTGACGAGCACCGTGACCTGCCGGGTCGCCAGGTGCGCCAGCAAGGCGTGCGCGGATTCCGCGACGCGCGCGTCCGTGAATCTGCCGACCAGCGCGCACGTGCGGACGGGAAGGGCCATCCGCGGAATCGTAGCAGGACGGCAGGGTGCTTGCTTGACGGTCGCCTCGGCCGTCTAATACTAGTGTGATGAGATTTTCCGGCTCGGCGCGCCTCGCGCCGCTACAGGCCCCGGACTCGCTTGCGGCGAACCCGGTTGATCCCGCGCGCGCAGCGCATGAGTAGCGCATGAGTACAGAAGAGCAGCTCACCGAGCGGGCGCAACACCTGCTGCGGATACTCATCGAAAGCTACATCCGCGACGGCCAACCCGTGGGGTCGCGCTCGCTCTCGCGTGAGTCCGGCCTGCAGCTCTCCTCGGCGACCATCCGCAACGTAATGGCCGACCTCGAGGAGCTGGGCTTCGTCGCCTCGCCCCATACTTCGGCAGGTCGCATTCCGACCGACAAGGGATACCGCTTCTTCGTCGATACGCTGCTGCATGTGCAACCGGTCGAGGAGGCCGCTGCCGCGGAGATCCGCCGCCAGCTCGAAGGCCGCCCGTTGGAGTCGGCACGCGAGAGTCCCAAGGATCTCATCGCTACCGTCTCACAACTGCTTTCCAGCGTGACGCAGCTCGCCGGCGTGGTGACGCTGCCGCGCTCAGCCGAGGCCTCGATCACCCAGATCGAGTTCGTCAGCCTGTCCGAGAACCGCGTGCTCGTCGTGCTGGTCTATGGCGAGCGCGAGGTCCAGAACCGCATCATCCAGCTCGAGCGGTACTACTCACCCGATGAGCTCAAGCGCGCTTCCAACTTCCTCAACGAGCAGTTCCGCGGCCGCTCGCTGACCCAGGTGCGTCAGGAGATCCTGCGCCAGCTCAGCGAAACCCGCGCGCACATGAACCAGGTGATGCTGGATGCCATCTCGATGGCGCAGCACGTGTTTGAAGCCGGCGCCGGCGGAGAGGACCGGCTCGAGTACGTCATCAAAGGCGAGACGAATCTCATGGGCGTCGCGGAGCTCACGAGCGTCGAGAAGCTGCGGCGCCTCTTCGAGGCGTTCAACGAGAAGCGCGACTTCCTGCACCTGCTGGATCACAGCCTGCGGGCCGAGGGGGTGCAGATCTTCATCGGCCATGAGTCGGGCTACCAGATCCTGGATGACTGCAGCGTCGTCACCGC
>Ga0070741_10004621_pt1 | contig 31912 bp, 33 predicted proteins | sample Coa_R1_4_FD_66440 | JGI IMG/M metagenome (GOLD analysis project Ga0070741, IMG submission 66440) | Surface soil microbial communities from Centralia Pennsylvania, which are recovering from an underground coalmine fire - Coalmine... | ecosystem: Environmental > Terrestrial > Soil > Unclassified ... | reverse complement strand
GCTGCAATGAAGGAATAGAACTTGCCGAAGAATCCGCCGGTGAAGGGGATTCCGATGAGTGAAATCAGGAAGAAGCTGAGAAGGGCGGCGAGCCCCGGGCGACGCAACGCGAGTCCTGTGTAGTCGTCGATCGTGCGCGACTCTTCGCCGTAACCTGAGGCGGCTGTAAGAACGAGGAACGCGCCTACATTCATCGCGGCGTAGGCAGCGGTGTAGAAGAGCGCGGCGGAGATGGCGTTTTCGCGTGTGGAGCTGAAGGCGACGAGCAGATATCCGGCGTGCGCGATGGAGGAGTAAGCGAGCAGGCGCTTGACGTCTTTTTGGACTAAGGCCCCGAGATTCCCGATGCACATGCTGGCGACGGCAAGGATCTCGATGAGCACGATCCAGTGCGGCCGCAGTGCGGGCATGCCGTTGAAGAGGAATCGCAGCAGCACTGCGAAGGCAGCGGCTTTTGGCGCGGTGGACATCATTCCGACGACAGGAGCGGGAGCGCCCTGGTAGACGTCCGGCGTCCAGACGTGAAACGGAGCGAGCGAGACCTTGAAGCCGAGGCCGATCAGCACCATTGCGATCGCAAGAATCGCAAGGTGAGGCGTTGCGGTGGTCGCAATGCCGTTGTGGATTGCGGCGATTGAAGTTGAACCGGTGGCGCCGAAGCAGAGCGCGATGCCGTAGAGGAAGAACGCCGTGGCAAACGAGCCGAGCAGGAAGTACTTCAGCGAGGACTCGGATGCAGTGGCCTGGCCTTTCCGGAAGCCGGCCATGATGTAGGTGGAGATGGAGGAGATCTCGAGGCCGATGAAGACCATCAGGAGCTCGACCGAGCAGGTCATGAACATCATGCCGCTGGCGCCGAAGAGCATGAGCGCGTAGAACTCGCCGGCGTGGCTGTTGGGTGTGCCTTCGAAGTAGTCCAGTGTGACGAGCAGGGTGACGAGAACGATTGCGGCGATGAGGAGATGGAAGAACACCGAGAAGTCGTCGATTTGGACGGTGCCGTAGAAGGCGCTGATGGTTCGCCACCGAAACTGGCCGAAGACGCTGTGCTGGTAGAGTGCTGCGGCGCCGGCGCCGAGGGTGCCGAGGATGGCAAGCCAGCCGAGTGGCTTGCGCGAGCGGCCCGGGGTGATCACGGGTTCGGCGAGCATGACGATCACGCCGACGACAACCATGATGACCTCAGGAAGAATGGACAGGAGCGAGGTGGGCATCAGTAGCGTGCTCCTTTGTTCGTGGCCGGAGCCTGTTTGCCGAGTGCGGCGGCGCCGAGGTTGGGGTCGACGAAGCCGGTGGGCTGGATCGCCTGTGTGTCCGCAGCAGATGTTCCGTGCGGCGGCGCAATTTGTCGAGAGGCGATCGATGTTGTGTAGGTTTCGATTCCCCTGGTCCAGTAGGGAGAGAAGATGCCCATGACGAGGAAGAGCACAGCCAGCGGCCAGAGCTCTACGTGCTCGCGTGGGTTGATGTCCCAGCCGGGGACCTCTTCGGGGCGCAGTCCCAGCGAACCATAGAAGACGCGCTGGATCATCCAGAGCATGTAGGCCGCCGAGAAGATTACGCCTGTGGTGCCGACGACTGTCCAGAGCACGTGATGGGCGACGAAGGTCTGCATTGCGCCCGAGAGGATGAGGAATTCGCCAACGAAGCCGGACAGCATGGGAAGGCCGACGGCCGCGAGTCCAGTAATGACGAAGAAGGTGACCATCCAGGGATGCCGCGCGGCGAGGCCGCCGTAGTCGCGCATATCGTAAGTGCCGTAACGCTCGTACAACAGCCCAAGCAGGATGAAGAGCGCGGCGCCGATGAGGGATTCGTTGAGGATCTGGTAGGTACCGCCGTCGAGCCCGGCGATGGTGAAGGTGAAGATGCCGAGCACGATGAAGCTGTTGGCGCTGAGCGTGGCGAACGAGGCGAGCTTCTTCAGGTCGGTCTGGACGAGCGCGATGAGTGCGCCGTAGACGATGCCGATGGCTCCGAGGGCGATGAGCAGAGGAGCGAGCTGGCGGGACTGGTCTGGGAAGATGCTGAAGCTGAAGCGGAGGATGGAGTAGAGCCCGAGCTTGCCGGCGATGACCATGACGGCGCCGGTGGGGGCTTCCTGCACGGCCTCCGACAGCCAGCCATGCAGCGGGAAGATGGGCACCTTGACGCCGAAGGCAAAGAGGAATGCCAGCGAGCAGAGCAGGAGAGCGGTGCCGTTGGGGGAGATTGCGTGCTGGCGAGCGAGTGCTTGCAAGGTTGGCAAGTCGAAGGTGCCGGTGTGGGCATAGATCCAGATCATGCCGACGAGCAGAAGCGCCGACGGGATGAACGTGTAGAGGAAAAACTTGATCGCGGCGCGGCGGCGGTTCTCGGTGCGGCCGAAGGTCGCGATGAGGAGCGCCATCGGAACCAGCGATAGCTCCCAGAAACCGTAGTAGAGGAACAGGTCGAGCGAGACGAAGATGCCGATCATCGCGACCTGCTGCAGCAGGAAGAGCGAGAAGAAGAGCCGCGAGCGGGATCGTATCGCGTTCCACGAGCAGAGCACGCCGAGCGGAGCGAGAACGCTGGCCAGCACGACCAACCACATGGAGAGGCCATCGACGCCGAGGTGATAGCGGATGGCGGGCGAGGCAATCCAATCAGTGTTCTGTTCGAACTGGAACCGGACGAAGCTAGCGTAGTCGAAGTGCGCGGGAAGGTGCAGCGCGAAGACGAGCGTCAGGACCGTGACGATCAGCGCGATGATGTGGTGCAGCTTCGATCCGTCCTCGCGGTCAGGAATCAGCGCGACGATGATCGCGCCAACGAGCGGCGTGAGGATGAGCAGCGTGAGAATGGAATGATCGAGATTCATCGGGTGTTTATGACGACGGTGTTGGCATGCACGGGGTGGACAACGAAGAGAACGATAGCGATCACGACGGCGGCTCCGAACGCCAGCCAGCCCGCGTAGGAGCGAATGTTTCCGGACTGCATGCGGCGGGCCAGCCAGCCGAGGCCGCGCGTGCCGCCGGCCAGTGTGGCGGCGGTGCCTTGGACGACGAGGCCGTCAACGAGACCGCCAAGGACGATCCGGGACAGCATGAGGATGGGCGAGACGATCAGGCGGCCATAGATCTCGTCGACCCAGTACTTGTGGTCGAGCAGGTTGTAGAGCGGCTTGTAGCGTTCGGCGAGTGTGGCTGCGGTGCCGGGCTTGCGGTAGTAAAAAGCGTAGGCGATGAACAGGCCTAGCAGGGCGACTAGCACCGAGATCGCCGCGAGGCCGAGTTCGAGGCCACGCGAAGCTTCCGGCAGAGCTACGGCGCCGCCGATGCCGGCGAACACCGGTTCGAGGAAGTGCTCGAATTCATTGTGGCCGCCGAGTGCCGCGGAGATGCCGACCCAGCCTCCGATGACAGAGAGTATGCCAAGGATGATAAGTGGAACGGTCATTACCCAGGGCGACTCGTGCACGCCGTGCGGATGTGCGGCCTGCCCTTTATCGTGCTCCGGTTCTGCGACCATCGTCGCGTGACTCTCGCGCCGCGCGTGAACGGAAGCGAGATCTTCGTCGGGCTGCTGGTATGTAGCGTGCGCGCCGTGTCCGTGGGCGAGTGCGGCTTCATCAAACCGCGGCTCGCCGAAGAAGGTCTTGAACCAGAGCCGGAACATGTAGAAGCTCGTGATGCCGGCAGTGAGAAGCCCGATGGCCCACAGCGTATAGCCGAGCGCGCCGCCCTGCATGAACGTTCGGTAGAGGATCTCGTCCTTGGAAAAAAAACCGGCGAACGGCGGGACGCCTGCGATGGCGAAGACCGCGGCGGTCATGGTCCAGAAGGTGATCGGGATGCGCTTGCGCAGACCGCCCATGACGCGCATGTCCTGCTCGCCGCTGAGAGCGTGAATGACTGAACCCGCCGCAAGGAAGAGCAGCGCTTTGAAGAAGGCGTGCGTCATCAGGTGGAAGATGCCGGCCGAATAAGCGGCGACGCCACAGGCGAGGAACATGTACCCGAGCTGCGAGACAGTGGAGTAGGCGAGCACGCGCTTGATGTCGTGCTGCACGCAACCGATGGTGGCGGCAAAGAACGCTGTCGCGCAGCCGATGATCGCGACCACGGCAAGCGCGGAGGGTGAGCGGTCAAAAAGTACGTGGCAGCGCGCAACCATGTAGACACCCGCGGTGACCATGGTTGCAGCGTGAATGAGGGCGGAGACCGGTGTGGGGCCTTCCATCGCGTCCGGCAGCCAGATGTACAGCGGAATCTGCGCGGACTTGCCGGCGGCTCCGACGAACAGCAGCAGGCAGATTGCGGTAAGAAAACCGCCGGTGAGGCCGTGAGGCAGAGCGTTTACCTGACCGAAGACGTTCGCAAAATCGAGCGAGCCGAAGTGTGCGATGAGGAGGAACATCGCGAGCAGGAATCCGAAGTCGCCGATGCGGTTGACGATGAAGGCCTTCTTGCCGGCATTGGCGGCGGAGTCGCGACGGAAATAGAAGCCGATCAACAGGTAGGAAGCGAGACCGACGCCCTCCCATCCGACGAAGAGCAACTGGAAGCTCGCCGCGAGCACCAGAACCAGCATGAAGAACATGAAGAGGTTGAGGTACGCGAAGAAGCGCCAGTAACCTTCCTCTTCAGCCATGTAGCCAACCGAGTAGACGTGAATCAGGAAGCCGACACCCGTGACGACGCCGAGCATGATCAGCGTGAGGTGGTCGATCGCGAAGGCGAAGTTCACCTGGTATCCGCTGATGGCGATCCATGGTGCGCCGGTCAGCGTGAAGTGGTCTGGTGCGCCAGCCGACTTCATGTAGACCCACAGCTTCAAGACAATGAGTGCGGGGACCAGCGTGAAGAGCAGCGCGACGGTCGAGACAAGTGCGCGCGGAAACTTGCGGCCGATAGTTCCGTTGATAAGGAAGCCGGCGAAGGGGAGAGTCGGGATGAGCCAGAGCAGAGTATCGTTCATGCGGTTTGTGCGGGCTCGTTAGCTTTCATAGGTGCGTGCTCGTTAGTCTTTCATTAGATTGACCTGATCGACGTTCAAGGTCTGACGGGCGCGGAAGAGCGCGATGATGATCGCCAGGCCCACGGCGGCCTCGGCGGCGGCGACAACCATGACGAAAAAGACAAAGATCTGGCCTTCGATGCGGTGCCACATGTGCGCAAACGCGACGAAGCTCAGGTTCACGGCGTTGAGCATCAGCTCAATCGACATGAAGATCGTGATCACATTGCGCTTGATCAGAAAGGCGCAGACGCCGATCGAGAAGAGCACAGCAGCCAGGATGAGGTAGTACGCGGTAGGCACCATTTAGCGATCCTCCTTGCGGCGGAGGCGCTTGGAAACGAGCACAAATGCAACACCGGCGACGGCGCCCAAAACAAAGGAGATCCAGCTATGGCCAGAGCCGTTGAGAAGCAGAGCCGCGGTGACAGCGATGGTCATGGCTACTGCTCCTTTCTCGCGAGCACAACCGCGCCCAGAACCGCGACAAGAATCAGGACGGAGGTCACCTCGAACGGCAGCAATTGTGAAGTGAAGAGCGTATGCGACAGAACCACAATGTTGTTCACTGCACCAGTCAGATAGCCGCCAATCGGCACTGCGCCGAGGTGATCACGTTCGGAGAGAAACACGAACGTGAGCAAACAGAAGATGGCTGCCGCGCCGGGGAAGCCTGCGATTATTGCAGCACGTGAAAACTTAGAAGCGGGGCTGGTGTCTTCTTCGCCGGCGTTCAGCAGCATAATCACAAAGACAAACAGCACCATGATCGCGCCGGAGTAAACGATCACCTGCGCCGCCGCGAGGAACTCCGCGCCGAGAGACCAGTAGAGCACCGCCAGCGACATCATTACCACGATGAGCGAAAGCGCTGAGTTGATCGGGTGATGCTGCAGCAGGAGATTGAGCGCTCCTGCGACTGCCAGCAGACCGAAGATGATGAACAGGGCAAGTTCCATCGTTGCTGTCTTTGAGCTCTTTCTTACGTACGCGTGTACTTTCGATTGTAAAACGCGCAGCCGGAACAGATGCGGCTCGATTGGATGCCGCGCAAGCTGTTTTTAGCTAGCGATACGCGAGTGCCAGGGCCGTCGCCAGGATATTCAGGATGGCAACGGGCATAAGAAACTTCCAGCCAAAGTTCATGAGCTGATCGTAGCGGAAGCGCGGAAGTGTTCCACGCACCCAGATATAGAGCAGGAGAAATGCGAAAATTTTGATGACAAACCAGAAGATCGAAACAATCGTGCTGATCACCGGGCCGTTCAAAATGTTGTCGAAGATGTGACCGAAGGGCGAGGTGGCGCCGCCGAAGAAGAGCAGTGTGGCGACGCAGGCAACGGTGATCATGTTCGCGTACTCGGCCATGAAGAACATCGCGAATTTCATGGACGAATATTCGGTGTGGTAACCGGCGACGAGTTCGCTCTCGGCCTCGGGCAGATCGAATGGCGTGCGGTTCGTCTCCGCATACGCGGCCATGATGTAGATGAAGAACGCGACGAACTGGAATCCGCCGAAAAAGTTCCAGGACAGCAGCCCATGCGGCGACTGTACATCCACAATATGACGCAATGAGAGCGAGCCAGACCGCATAACGACGCCGACCAGCGAGAGCCCAAGCGCAAGCTCATAGCTGACGAGTTGCGCCGAAGCACGAAGCGAGCCGAACAGCGAGTATTTGTTGTTGGAGCTCCAGCCTGACAGCGCCACGCCATACACGCCGATCGATGTGATGCCGAGGATGACGAGCAGGCCGATATTGACGTTCGATATCTGGCCGAGATCGACCGTGACGCCGTGCCAGGTGAACGGCGTTACCTTCGCGAAGGGCACCATCGAAATCGAAACGAGTGCGCACGAGAGCGCGATGAGCGGCGCCAGGATAAACAGAGGACGCTCGACGGCGAGGGGCATCATGTCTTCCTTTAGGAAAAGCTTGATACCGTCCGCCAGCGGCTGCAGCATGCCGAAAGGGCCGACGCGTGACGGTCCCCAGCGGTTCTGCAGGCGGCCCAGAACCTTGCGTTCCAGCAGCACGGTGTACGCCACCGCGGTGAGCGTGATGCCCAGCACGACGACGATCTTGATGATGCTGATCAGCAGAAAAATTTGAAAATGGGTCATGTCGGTCAGTCGGCTTCCGCGAAGTGATCGGCGACCTCGCGCTGCTGGTGCTTCTGGATGTCGAGGAGCATGGGGCTGTACTTCGTAAGTGAGCCCGAGGTGAACAGCGTGTCGGACGAGGGAAGCACGAGGTCCTTGCGTGAGGTCGCGTTCGAAATCTGGACCAGACCTGAGCCTGCCGGCGCTAGATGCTGATCGTTTCCGCTGAGCAGTTGCAGGCGCAGCAGCTTGTCGTAACCCGGCACAAGGCGCTGGATCTCGTCGAGAATTGCGAATGGATCGAAGGGCGAGAGCTTCGGCTCGAGGTTCTGCGCCGTGAGCCAGACGGCGTGACGGTCGGCCTCGCCGGACTGTGCGCCGCGCGATTGCCCAACGTCCGCCCGCAGCCCGCCCTTGCCGAACGGCACGAGCGTCTTGACGGGATGGCCCATTTTGTCGGCAAGGCGAACGATGAGCTCGAAGTCCGGTCGCGTGCCGGCCTTATCCGCGGCCTTGTTCACAAGCTGGATATCCCCGTAGCTGTTAGTGACGGTGCCGGATTTCTCGTACAGCATCGCGGCCGGCAGCACGACGTCGGCGATTGCGGCGGTCTCGGTCAGGAACAGGTCCTGCACGATGAGGAATGTGTTCTGGAGGGCCTCTGCCGTAACCCCATACCGCGCGACGGGATTCGATCCGACTACGTAGAGCGCCGCCAGATTGCCGGCGTTCGCTGCGTCAAACATCGCCAGCATGTCGAGACCGGCCTCAGCAGGCGAGCCATACTCCGAACCCAACGCCGACCCAGACAGCGGCTGATAGCCAGGAAGTACATCGGGCAGCAGGCCCATATCCGATGCGCCACGCGAGTTCGCGTAATCCGCCAGGCAGGCGAACTTTGCATTCGGCAGCGCGTTTACAAGCCGCGCGAGCTCGCCATCGCGGAGCTCATTGCCGACGAGAACTACCAGCTTCTCTTCCCCGAGCACGGCAGAGCGGAAGCCGGAGAGTTCGTCCGCCTGTGCAATGACGGACGCTGCGCTGGCAGAGCCGTCGTCTCCGGCCAGATAAGTGACGAGGCTGCCGTAAGCAAACGGCGCCACCTGAATGAACGACTGTGCCTGCCGGCGCAGCTTGATCTCGTCGGTATTGGCGATGTACACGCGAGCCTTATTCAGCCGCACGTTGGTGCGAATATTCCACGCGGTCAGCGGCGCCTGGTTGGTGGGGTCGCCGCCGACGAGCAGAATTGCCGGTGCATTCGCCACATCGCGCTGCGAAGCGAAACGGCCAGTCGTTCCCTGAAGAGCGGCTGCGAGCGTCACAAAGTCCGCTGTGCGATGGTGGTCGATGTTGTTGGTACCAAGCACCGTGCGCGCGAACTTCTGCAGCAGATAATTTTCTTCGTTGGTCGTGCGGTTCGATCCGATCACGCCCAGCGACTGCGGGCCGCGCGTGTCACGCAGTTCGCGCAGCTTGCTGCCCGCAAACGTCAGCGCCTCTTCCCAGGACGCCGGCGTCAGCCTGCCATCTTTGCGGACTAGCGGCTGTGTCAGGCGCTCATTGCTGTTCGCGAAATCGAACGCATAGCGACCCTTGTTGCAGAGGAAGTCGCCGTTCATGCCGCTCTTGTCGCGGTTGTCCCCACGAATAATCTCTGCGCCTTCGCTCACCGCGCGCACGCCGAGCGTGGTCTTGCAGCCGTCGCCGCAGTGCGTGCAGATGGTGGCAACGTGGTTCATCTCCCACGGACGCGTCTTGTATCGATATGTGCCGGAGGTCAGTGCGCCCACCGGGCAGGCGTCGATGCACATGCCGCACTGTTCGCAGTCAAGGCGAGCGTGATTGTCTGGGGAAAGATCCGCCGGAACATTCGGCGCAATCACCGACGAGCTGCCGCGGTTCTGAATGCCCAGCGCGAACACGTCCATGCCCTCGCCGCACATGCGCACGCAGCGATAGCACAGAATGCAGCGCGGGCGATCGAAGAACACCACCGGCGACCACTGCTGCTCGTCGCGATGGTTCTTCGGCTCGGTGTAGAACGAGTCTGCCGCGCCGTACTTGAAGGTCATGTCCTGCAGCTCGCACTCGCCGCCGGCATCGCACACGGGGCAATCGAGCGGATGATTGCCGAGCAGCAACTGAATGGTCGCCTTACGCGCCTGCGCAATCTCGGGCGACTCGGTCGTGACGACCATGCTCTCAGTGACGGGCGTTGTGCAGGCGGTCTGCAGCTTCGGCACTTTCTCAAGGCGCACGACGCACATGCGGCAGGCGGCCTGCAGCGAAAGCCCGGGGTAATAACAGAAGGCCGGAACCTCGATCCCCGCAGACTTACACGCGTCGATGAGCAGCGTGCCCGCGGGTGCGGTGAGTTTCTTGCCGTCTACTGTGAACGTTACATCTGCCATGAGTTTCCTTTAATGGGCAGCCTCTGTGTGCCTGGTTGCGTGAGGCTGCGACTGAACCTGAGCAAGGGCTGCTTCAACCACCGGAGCGATCTCGTTCGCATCGCCGCTCCGTGCGTCCGCGCCGCAGATCACCTGCTGTTTATGGTCCGTGACCACAACGATTGTCGGAGTCCAGTTGACGTTCAACCGGCGTCCGAGATCGACATCCGCATTAACCTGCTTTGCAAGCGAACCATCGGGATCGATGACGAACGGCATTTGCTTCCCGTGACGCTGCAGCCAGTTCCGTGTAAATTGCAGCACGTCTTCCTTGCTTGAGATCGACATCTGCGCAGCGAAGAGATCGGTTCGGAACTGGTTTGCGAGCTGAGGATTGATCCGGTCCTGGATATAACGCGCGCAGACAGCGCCTTCGAAGGTCCAGACATGGCTCGGGATCGGGAGATCGTAACGCTCGATGGGAACGTGCGTCTCGGTTGCCGCATGCAGTTCGATGGGGTGAGCCGCGGCACAGTGTGGACAGCCAAGGTCCTCAAAAACAACGATCGCGACCTTGCTGTTGCTTGGCGGCTTGAGCAGCGAAAGATTTTTCAGAACGCCCGTAGGCGCCTGCGAGGTGAATTGGGCGCGAGCAGCGATGGGCAGACAGAGTGCCGCCGTGAGACTGGCGTATCGCATCGTTTGAGACCAGCGCATTATCTTCCTCCTCTCTGTCCTCTTGCTTCCACGATCAATGGGCTCCTGCCAGCTCGGGTTCGCCGACCGGCTGTATCTGGATGAGCAGCGGCTCCGTGCGCTTGCCCTCGAGATACTCCTCAAACTCGGAGCGGAACTTCTTAACAAAGCCGAGCGTGGGCATCGCAGCCGCATCGCCCAGCGGGCAGAAGGTGCGGCCCATCATGTTCTCGGCCAGGTACTGAATGTTGTCGATGTCCTTCCTGTTGCCGCCGCCCGCGTGGAAGCGCACCAGCGTCTTCTTCAGCCAGTCCGTGCCTTCGCGGCAGGGAATGCACCACCCGCAGCTCTCGTGCTGATAGAAGTTCATCACCCGCATCGCGAACTCGACGATGGACACCGTCTCATCGAGCACGACGATGCCGCCCGATCCAAGCATCGTTCCGGCCTTTGCCATCTGGTCGAAGTCGAGGCCCACATCAATCTCATCCGCCTTGAGCACCGGGCACGATGATCCGCCAGGCACAACCGCCTTGAGCTGCTTTCCGTCCTTAATTCCGCCGGCGACCTCGTAGATCGCCTTGCGCAGCGAATACCCCATCGGCAGCTCGTACACACCGGGTTTATTCACGTGGCCGGAGATACCGAAGAGCCGCGTCCCACCGTTGCGCTCGGTGCCGAGCTTTGCGTACGCCTCTCCGCCCATCAGCAGAATGTGCGGCACGCTTGCGATGGTCTCGGCATTGTTGATGACCGTCGGTCCGCCGTAAAGCCCGACCACGGCCGGGAAGGGAGGCTTGATGCGCGGCACGCCACGCTTGCCTTCGAGCGACTCCATCAGCGCGGACTCTTCGCCGACCTCGTACGCCCCGGCGCCGGTCTGCGTGACGATGTCGAAGTCGACGCCATCCTTACCAAAGATGTTTTTGCCGAGGAAGCCTTTCGCGTAGGCGTCGGCGACGGCCTTCTCCATGATCTTCAGCAGGTAGCGGTACTCGCCGCGCAGATAGATGAAGCCCATCTTGGCGCCAATCGCCAAACCGGCAATCATCGTGCCCTCGATCACCGCATGCGGGTCGTCGAGGAAGATCACGTGGTCCTTGCACGTCCCGGGCTCGGACTCGTCACCGTTCACCAGCACGTACTTCGGCTTCGCGGACTGTTTCGGAACAAACGACCACTTCAGGCCTGTGGGAAAGCCCGCACCGCCGCGCCCACGCAGCCCGCTGGCCTTCATCGTGTTGATGATCCAGTCAGGACCGTTTTCGAGCGCCATTTGCGCGGCCTTGTAGCCATCGAGCTCCAGGTACTTGTCGATGTTCGCCGCGCCCTGGCCGAAGCGCCTCTTGAGAACGATGACCTCGTCGGGGTGGCTAACGGAATTCGGCATTACTTCACGTCCTTTCCGCGCCCTGCAGCGTAGTCGTCCAGCACCTGGTCCATCTTCTCGGGCGTAAGGAACTCGTGGAAGTCGTAGTTCACCTGCGCCGCCGGCGCCCAGCAGCACGCGCCGATGCACTCCACCTCTTCCAGTGAAAACAGGCCGTCCGGCGTCACGCCCTTGTGGCCGATGCCGAGCCGATGCTTGCAGTGGTCCAGCAACTCATAGCCGCCGCGCAGCATGCACGAGATATTCGTGCACACCTGCACGTTGTACTTACCCGCGGGCTTCGTGCGCAGCATGGAGTAGTAGCTCAGCACGTTGCGCACGTCGAGTTCGAGGATGTCGAGCCGCTGCGCAAGCTCGGCGACAACCTCGTCGGAAACGTAGCCGACCTCATCCTGCGCGTACAGCAGCATGGGCACAAGCGCCGAGCGCTTGACGGGATAGAGCGTCACCAGCTTGTCAAAACGCGCGGCGAGCTCAGGAGAAAAGATCGTGTTGGCGATAGCGGCCATAGTTTGAATCCAGTTGCTACTGCGGTTCGTGGAGTATCTCGCGCGCGAACTGCTCAGCCGCGAGGTCCATCTCCCGCTTTATCGTTCCTACCGTTGCTGTGCCGTCCTCGTTCAACCGAAACTCGAGCGGCGAATGATTGCTGGCGGTTACCTCGTTAGGCGTGAAGCGGAGCCAGCGGTTGCCCACGCGGAGGGTGATCTCATCTGCACTTACTTCAACAACTGCGTGCTGCGTACTGTTCAGTCCGTGAGCGGCTGCGTAGCTGCGAAGCAGAGACGCCCAGGAGGTCCAAAGTTCGGTGTGGAGGGCACTATCGATCGATCGCCCCCAGCACAATATCCAGCGTCCCGATCACCGCCACAACATCAGCGATCAGACTTCCCTTGCACATCACTTCCAAAGCCTGCAGGTTCGAAAAATCCGCGTTGCGCATGTGCACGCGGTAGGGTTTCGCTGTGCCGTCTGAAACAACGTAGTAGTTCATCATGCCGTGGCCCGCTTCGACGGAGCTTGTCGCCTCGCCCGCAGGAACCGCGAAGCCTTCGGTCACGATCTTGAAGTGATGGATCAGCGACTCCATCTGGGTCTTCATCTGCTCGCGGTCCGGGAGGATGATCTTCGGCGCGTCGGCCACGTAGCGGCCTTCAGGCATGCCGTCCAGCGCCTGCAGGCAAATCTTCGTCGACTCCCGCATCTCCTGCATGCGTAGCTTGTACCGCGCCCAGGTGTCGCCCTCGGTGGAGACCGGCACATTGAATTGAAACTTCTCATAGCTTGAGTACGGCATATCGCGCCGCACATCGAAATCAACTCCCGACCCGCGCGCCGGCGGCCCAGTCACGCCGAGCGCGATCGCATCCTCATACGACAGCATGCCAACGCCCTTCAGGCGTCCCTGCCAGATCGGGTTCCCGTCGAGCAGTCCCTCGTACTCGGCTATCTTGTCCGGGAAAGTATCGAGGAACTTTCTGATCCGTGCAAACAGATCGATCGGCGGCTCCATCGCCACGCCGCCAATGCGGATGTAGCTGGTCATCATCCGCTGGCCGCTTACGGCCTCGAAGAAGCGCAGCAGATGCTCGCGCTCACGGAAGCAATACAAAAACACCGTCAGCGCGCCGATATCCATGGCGTGCGTGCCCAGCCATACCAGGTGCGAGTTGATGCGCGAGAGCTCGTTGAAGAGAACGCGCAACCACTGCGCTTTGGGAGGGATTTCAAGCTGCAGGAGTTTCTCGACCGCCAGCGCATAGGCGGTGTTGTTGATCATGGGCGCGAGGTAGTCGATGCGGTCGGTGAGCGGAACGACCTGCTGATAGAACTTGGCCTCGCAGGTCTTCTCGATGCCGGTGTGCAGGTAGCCGATGTCGGGAGCGAGCGAGATGACTGTCTCGCCGTCGACCTCAATGACCAGGCGCAACACGCCGTGCGTGGACGGATGCTGCGGGCCCATGTTGAGGATCATCGTTTGATCGGAGATCGGATCCGAGCCCTCGGGCTTGTGGTGCGAGAGCGACTCCTCGACGACATCCTGCACGTCGGGGATGATCATGTCCTCCGCATGACGCATGCCGGTCAGCGTCGCGCCGGTGATCTGCATATTGACGCGGCCGGCAAACGGAGAACGCGGCGCGTCTGGATCTTGAGCAGCGGTGGGCTTGTCAGGAGCTTCAATAGCCATTAGCGATACCCCTCCACCGGGTAGTCCTTGCGGAGCGGGTGTCCATTCCAGTTGTCGGGCATCATGATGCGCGTCAGCCGCGGATGTCCCGCGAAGGTGACGCCGAAGAGGTCGAAGACCTCGCGCTCATAGAAGTTCGCCGCCGGCCACACGCCAGTGATCGAATCGATCGTCGGCGCATCGCCCTCCAGTCGCGCCACAAGCCGAATGCGCTGCTTCAGCTTGTGCGAGAGCAGGGAATAGCTGAGCTGAAAACGCGGTTCGGTCGGATACCAGTCAACCGCCGTCACGTCCTCGAAGAAGTTGTAGCCGGCCGCCTTTGCGGCCTCGCACGCCTGCACAATCGTCTCGGGAGCAACCGCCAGGGTCAGCTCGTCGCGGTCCCACTTCGCGTCCGTGATGAGGTCCTTGAGCCCCTGAATGGCTGCGTGGTCGGCCAGCGCCGCAGCGACAGCTTCCTTGCCGAAAATCGCCTCGCGAGTGGCGGCTGTTTGCATTGGATCTTTGGGTTCAGACATCGCGATACAACCACTCCAATCAGGACTGCGGACCGAAAATCCTACGACTTACGACTTGGAAGATCGGGCTTATCGTTCGACCAGTTGAGAATGCCCTTCTTCCACACATAGAAGAGCCCCACACCGACGAAGCCGAGATAGACCAGCATCTCCCAGAAGCCGAAGAGACGAGATCCAGTGATAGCCGGAAGCTGCCGATAAATGACCGCCCAGGGCAGCATGAAGACCGCTTCTACATCGAAGAGGATGAACAGCATCGCCACCATGTAGAAGGCAACGGAGAAGCGGCCGCGCGCATTGCCCACCGGGTCCATGCCCGACTCATAAGTGCCCAGCTTCGTGCGCGAGCGCTTGTGCTTTCCAAGAAAGTACGACGCGCCCACCATGAAGCACGCGAGCCCGATCGCCACCACAATCTGAATAGCGAGCGGAACATATTGCCAGATGTAAGGATTGCTCTGCATGGCCATCTTTGAGTGTAGGAGTGAGGTCGTCAAGGGTCAAGGCGAGGCAGTGAATCCTTGATATGACTAAGGTGGAGGGGTGGGAAGTTTGATAGCTAAGATTTTGCTGGTCGTTTTTGTGGCGTCCGTGGTGCGCTCAGCCTTCGGTTTCGGCGAAGCACTCATTGCTGTCCCGCTGCTCGCGTTGTTCTTGCCGATCCAGATTGCAACTCCGCTCGCCGTGCTCATATCGGTTGCGATAGCGGCGGTGATTCTTGTGCAGGACTGGCGCAAGGTTCATGTGAGCAGCTCCGGCTGGTTGTTTGTGCCGACCCTCGCCGGAATCCCATTGGGAATATGGCTATTGCACAGCACGCATCAAGAGCTGGTGAAGGCCGCGCTGGCCATCGTCATCGTGCTCTTCTCCGGATTTTTTCTTGTGGGCAAACGTCCGCCGCACCTGGAGCGCGACAGCCATGCCTGGCTGCTCGGATGTGGCTTCGCGGCGGGTGTGCTCGGCGGAGCCTATGGCATCAACGGTCCGGCGCTGGTGGTTTACGGCTCCATGAGGCGATGGTCGCCACAGCACTTTCGCGCCACGCTGCAGGGTTATTTCCTGCCCGCAAGCGCACTAGGTATGCTCGGTTACCGGCTCTCCGGACTCTGGACCGCCGAGGTCACGCACTATTTTCTAATCGGAATATTTGCCGCGCTTCCCGCAGTCTTCGTCGGACGCTGGTTGAACCACCGCATGCGCGGAGAAGCGTTTCTCCGATACGTCCACGCCGGTGTCGTCGTCATAGGAATTGTTTTGCTCGTGCAGGCGCTGCGCCATCACTAGCGCCTCAGAAAAATCCCCGGTACCACGTCACCATCGGTCCGCCGAGCAGCGCCGCCACCAAGCCTCCGATACAAAGAAACGTACCCAGCGGAATCTGGCTCGCCGTCGTCGCGCGCCGTCGTGCCAGCAGCACGATGCCATACACCGCGCCCAGAATCACGCCGACAAAAAACGCCACCATCGCCGAAGCAAATCCCAGAAAAGCCGCGATCATCGCCATCAATTTCACATCGCCGAGCCCCAGCCCCTCCTGCTTCCGCGCCGCCTTATAGAGCGCCCGAATCAGCCACGGAATCGCCGCCGCCGCGCAGATCGCCAGCACCCGTCCCCACACCAGATGCTCGGGCCCGGTCATAAAGACATCTCCGCGGCTCTGGAAGGATCCGGGGCTGGACATCCGCAGGCTGATTTTTGGATTCACGTGGATGTCGTAGACGCCCCGCGGCAGAAAGATCGCCTGCACGCAAACCAGGAAGAACCCGATCGCCGTACCGGTCAGTGTGAAGGCATCCGGAAGCGTGTGCGTCTGCCAATCCATGACGACCAGTCCGATGAGCAGGAAACCCAGGATGAGAATTGCGACTAATCCCAAGGAAGTCCCGAGGACGTAAGGCCGTCCGGAAGCGACGTCGACCCATTCGCTCGCACTGCCGAGACTAAGGAATCGGCTCGCAACAAGCGCAAACCACAACCCCGTCGCCAGCTCTACCGCCGGATACCGCCACGGAATCGCGCCCTTGCACTTCCTGCACCGGCCCGCCAGCAGCGCCCAGCTCAGCAGCGGAACATTGTCATACCACTGGATCGGCGCGAGGCACTTCGGGCAGTGCGAGCGCGGTTTGACCACGCTCCGGTGCTCCGGCAGGCGCGAGATGCATACGTTCAAAAAGCTGCCAAAAAGCAGGCCAAGAAGAAACGCAGGGAGCTCAAAGGCGAGCATTATCAGCATTCTTTTGAGTATAGGTCGCGCTGCCAGAGCGGTTCCGCAGCCCCGTCTCGGCCCTGGGCCTAGTGACCGAGGTTGGCCGCGCTTGCCCGCGCTTGCGAAAAAAGAGCAGCAGCTCTCGATTCTGCGAACGGAGGCGCAATTGTGAGCAACATTCCGCAGCCCCTTGGGTTCCTACCAATGGGTGCCGGATCGAGGATCTCGAATCCGGCTGGAGTTGCGGGGCCCTAGGAGGTAGAAGATGAAGTTTCTCAAGTACATAGCGTTGCTGGCTGTACTAGGCGTCGTGCTGATGCCCGCGGCCAAGTCTGACGCACAGGTTTCGTTCGGTGTTGGCGTGGGCGTCCCGGCCTATCCCGCTCCGGCCTATGAAGCGCCACCGGTAGATATGGCCTATGGGTATCCGCCTGACTGCCCATACGGCTACTACAACTACGCTCCATACGCATGCGCACCGTATGGGTACTACGGCCCGAACTGGTTCTATGACGGTCTCTTCATCGGCGTCGGCCCGTGGTATGGCTGGGGTTATCGCGGCTGGGGCTGGAACCACGGTGCTTGGGGCTGGGGTCACGGCGGCTATTACGGACGCGGTTACGGATACGGCCCGCATCCCGGTTACGGCTATCGCGGCGGTGCAGCGTTTCGTGGCGGAGAAGGCTTCCGCGGCGGATATGCCGGCGGTTATCGCGGCGGCGAAGGCTATCACGGCGGATACGCGGGCGGAGCTCGCGGCTACGTTGGCGGCGGACATGCCTTTGCCGGTGGCGGAGAACGCGGCTTCTCCGGTGGCGCACGCGGCTTCTCCGGTGGCGCTCGCGGCTTCTCTGGCGGCGGTGGCTTCCACGGCGGCGGCGGTGGCGGTGGGTTCCACGGCGGTGGCGGCCACGGCGGCGGCGGACGTCGCTAAACCAGCCTGAAGTTGCAACGGCTACCCTTCGGGGTAGCCGTTTTGCTTTCCAGCCCAGCGCCTGACACTAACGCCCAGACTGCCGCCCGCGTTCTACACCGTCCAGCGCTACCCACAGCGCCTGGGCTGCCAGCTCTGCCGAATCCAGCGCGGTCTCGGCTGCCTCAGGATCCGCAGCGAGTTCCTTGTCGATCAGCTCACGCCATACCGCGGCATGCGCCACATCGGCCGTCTGGTGAAGCGTGAAGTACTTCGCCGTAGTCGCGCCAGCCGAATAATGGGTCGCTAACCCCTCCGCCTTCGTTGCCGCAATCTGCGGCACCTTGGACTCATACGCATACAGGGCGGCCAGCGCTGCCGCGGGCTTCGGCTCCTGCATCGCCGCGCGGAACGTGGCGAGCAGCGCCGCCAACTCCGGCTGCACCGTGTGGCTTCTCACCTCTGCTGGTGTCGCTCCCATGCCGACGGCAAAGTCCATCCACAGATCGGAGTGCGGGCGGGCTGCCGGGTTGTCAGTCCCTTCCTCTTCGGCGAGGTTCCGCAGCACGTCGCGGCGCAGCTCCGAATCCGGCAGGCGGCTGTGCAGCGCGCTTAGGTACGTCGGAAACGCCGAAACGTGATGCCAGTATTCAGCGGCGTATGTGCGCAGATCGTCGCGCGTAAGCTCGCCGCGTGACCACGCCTGGTAGAAAGGGTGCGTCAGCAGATTGTACGGCGCCACGCGCGCTTCGAGTGCGATCCAGAAGTTTGTATTCATTGGGGGTCTCTCTCTAAAGAAGGATGGGAGCCTGTCTGCCGAGTGTACCGCGCTGCCCTGTGGGTCGGCAGCCGAGCGTCACAACTTCAGCAGCAGACACGGTATCACCACGCCAGCGATCAGAGTTGCTGTGACCAGGACCTTCTTCCGGGCGTACTTGTACGCCATGTAGATGCCAGTCCCCGTCGACGTCAGCAGTCCCACCGCCACCAAAAGGAAGAAGATCTTCATCGGCAGATGCTGCCTCTGCTTGCCGGCCAGGGTCACCTCTGGCGGCGGTGCCTTGGATGTTGCGCCGGCCTTGGCCGCCTTGCCGGGCGGATCCGGCGCTGGCGCCATCATCGCTGCGTGTTTGTGGAGCTGTCCAAGTTCCGCCAACATAGCTGGGGGTTTATACGAACTTCCTGCAACCTCATGCAGGCTCAGCGTCTGAACCGCCCCGGTAAACGCGAAAAACAGCAAAGCAGGGGAGATAAACAGCCCAAAATAGAGATGAACCTTCCGAAGCACGCGAAGAGTCGCCGCAGACCTCTTCTTCGGAACAGTCGCTGCCGATCCTCTGCTCTGAAAAGTAGCTGTAGCCATCTCTTCAATGCTACCGGGCGAATCCAATCCCACATGGAACGAAGATAAATTTTTAGAAATCTACGTGCGTCCGGACGCTGAACACCGCCACGGGTCCGCGATCCTGGTTATACCCGGGATGCTCGATGTACTGGAAATCCAGCGAGCTGAACAGCCCCCGCCAGTTGTGCGCCGTGTAGTAGCTCTCCAGGATGTCCTCGCGCGCGTAGTTCAGCCGCCCATCGCCCAGCAGAAACCCCAATCCACCCAGCCCTAAATACGCCTGGTGGTCACGCTTGATCGCGTTGCTCACCACCACCGCCCCAATCTTGTCACTCGGCCGCGACCACCGGTTGCCCGCCAGATCGCCGCCAACCTCGAACGTCTGGTCCACCTCCGTGTACGCGTAACTCTCGTGCCGCCCTTCATTCCACCCGAACCGCCCAAACACCCGCAGGTCCTTGGGCAGCTCCTGCTCAAAGTTCAGCCCCACGCCGTACTTCACCGTGGTCCCGAACGGATGGTCTGTAATCACCGGCGTGGCGGATACATTCCCTTTCGCCCTCTGCTTAAGGGCCTTGATATTCTGCTCCCGGTAGTCGCCCATGTTGGCGTAGTTCGCATATCCCAGCAGCCGCACCGCGCCCTGTCGCTTCCGGTCGAGCCACCGCGACAGCGGCCCCCGCCCGTAATCCAACTCGTAGTTGTCCCCGCGAGCCTTCCTGAGACTCGATTGCAGATCGATCCCATTCGCTACCGTCGGCATCAGCGCGAATCCATACCGCACCGTCCACGGACCATCGTCATACTCCGCGATCCCCGCATACGTGTACCCGCGCGTATCTGCCGCGTAGTCGTAGGCTCCGTTGTTGTCCACCGTCCAGTTCAGAAACTGCAGGTGCGAGTCCGACCCTGGCGTGTTCTGGTCAAACACATCCGGCAGGCTGAGCTTGCCCACCCGCAACTCCAAACGTCGCTCCGGAACGTTGGTAGCGAGCGAAAACTGTGTCCGCTGGGCATCCGCCATCTTTGAGCTCAGCCCGATCGTCTGGTGAATCTCCGCGCGCGCCACATACGGCGTCGGCCCCAGGTTCGGATTCCGCACCACGTCGAGATTCGTGAAGCCCGCCAGTCCCAACGCCTCCGAGATCCCGCGCCCTCCAGTCGATTCCAGATCGAAAATCGCGTCGGTGTTATAGCGGAGCTTCCCATGCAGTTGAAGCCCGGTAAACAGCGTCCCCACCAGCGAGGTCTTGTACTCCCCTCGCGCCAGCATCGAATTCGGCCCCGAATACGGAGAGTGAAACGGAGGATGCGACTGGAAAATGATGTTCGCCTGGCCGGAGATAAGCCAGCGCTGACCGTCCGGGTGCGAAAACATCGTCACCTCGGGCGGCTTGGCCGCTTCACCCGCGGTCTGAGTCGCCGGTTGCTGCTGCGCCCCCGCGACAATCGCGGAGAGCATGCAGAGGCTCAGCGTCAGTGCTTTTGTCAGGCGCAAAGTCATCGAAATTTGAACGGAATTACTGTAGGACCGGAAGATAAGGCCCGGATAAAAACGCCCGCCATGGGAAGAGCCTCCACACGGCGGGCCGGGTTAATTCACTGTCGTCGGCGGTCGCGTCGTTCTCCAGGCGCGACCAGATGCCCGCTATCGGGCAGCGCTCATCGCCCGTTTCAACAAACGTGCGAATCAGGTGCATGCGGCTGAACCGCGGCAGCACAGCCTGGTTCTCAGTCGGACGCAGCCAGCGATTGGTCAGATTCTTCATGGGAGTCTCCTCCTTCCTGCGCCTCGATTGGCGCCACGTTCCTGTTGAGATGTAGTATACCCCCCTAGGGTATAACAAACAAAGGAAGACTCGGTTGAAGCAGACACAAATTCTTCCGGAGCCCCCGTGCAAATCGATCGCGAACGTGCCAAGCTCATCAATCGCGCCAAGCGCATTCAAGGTCAGATGAGGACCGTCGAGCGCAGCCTCGCCGAGAACCGCGACTGCACCGACGTCCTCATGCTGCTGGCTGCCGTGAAGGGCGGCATCAACGGCCTCATGGCCGAGATCCTTGAGGATCACATCCGCCTCCACATCGGCGCCCGCCCCATGTCCCCCGAACTCGGCGAAGAGCTCATTGACCTCGTCCGCGCGTACCTCAAGTGATGCGCCACGCCTTGCACCCTTTGACGTGTCGTCAACTCAGGATTAACCTACAAGTACACGGGAAAGGAGGATGATCCAGCCTATGAAATCTGACAGTACAAGTTGCAACACAACACGTGAGGTGACTGAGGCTTAGAGCATCCGTCGCTCTAGTCCTGGCAGTTCTGCATAATCAGATCTCCTGCCGAGGCCCATCCAGCACGGATGCCTCAGGTCAATCTCAACAGTTCACCGCTGAAGGGCTCGCCTCGACCGAGGCGGGCCCTTCGTGTCTTCGAGCGAAGACCAACCGGCTGGGGAAGAACCGCCCCATTTCTAACATCTAATATCTAGCCTCTAAAATCTCTCCATGACCTCCGCCGTCATCGAGACCCCCATCACAGCCCCCACCGCCGACGATCTCATCATCGCCGGCCGCCGCTTCCGCTCGCGCCTCATCGTCGGCACCGGGAAGTACAAGGACGGCCCCGAGACCGCCGCCGCCATCGAAGCCTCCGGCGCCGAGATGGTCACCGTCGCCGTCCGCCGCGTCAATCTCGACCGCTCCAAGGAATCGCTCCTCGACTTCATCGACCCCACGCGCTTCTTCCTCATGCCCAACACCGCCGGCTGCTACACCGCGGAGGAAGCCATCCGCGCCGCCCGCCTCGCCCGCGAGGTCGGCCTCTCCGACTGGGTCAAGATCGAGGTCATCGGCGACCAGCCCACCCTCTACCCCGACGTCCAGGCCACTGTCGAAGCCACCCGCGTCCTCATCAACGAAGGCTTCACCGTCCTGCCCTACACTACTGACGACATCGTCTTCGCCAAGCGCCTCATCGACGTCGGCGCCGCCGCCGTCATGCCCCTCGGCGCGCCCATCGGCACCGGCCTCGGCATCGCCAACAGCTACACGCTGCGCATGATGCGCGAGCTCATCACCGAGGTCCCGCTCGTCGTCGACGCCGGCCTCGGCACCGCCTCCGACGCCGCCCTCGCGATGGAGCTCGGCTTCGACGCCGTCCTCCTCAACACCGCTATCGCCGGCGCGCGAAACCCCATCCTCATGGCCTCCGCCATGAAGAAAGCCGTAGAAGCCGGCCGCGAAGCCTTCCTCGCCGGCCGCATGCCCAAAAAGCTCTACGCCAGCGCCAGCTCACCTATCGAAGGCATCTCGCGGTGACCACGAAGGCGAAGCGTAGGACGCTATGGCTTTCTGCGGCTGCCTTCTTCGCCTTCTCGTTTGTTTGCATTGCAAAATGGCTGCCAGTTGCAGCCACAGTCGGCGACGCCTACGAACTCCAAAAAGTGGCGCACCCATACACTCCACAACAAATAACCGATTGGAATCAGATGGAGCGAGCTGTCCATCCCTGGGTCTACGGCGCAGGAGCGTCATTCCTCTGTTCTTGTGTGCTCGCGATCTTTGCCCTGAGGGTAAAGTGAGTTAGCACGAGCAGCTAGCTTCTCCCGCAATCGCCGCTTCACCTCTGGCCACTCGCTCGCCACAATCGAAAACCGCAGCGTATTCCGTGGCGTAAAATCCGCCGCCATCCTGTGCGCGCGAAGCACGCCTTCAAACTTCGCCCCGATCCGCTTGATCGCCGCCGCGGACCGCTCATTCCGCTCATCGGTGCAGAAGCTCACCGAGTTCATCCGCCACACCTCGAACGCATGCGTCAGCATCAACAGCTTCGCCTCCGTATTCGCCGCAGTCCGCACCGCCGACGCCGTCAGCCACGTGTAGCCAATCTCGCCCGTGTCGTACACATGCTTGCCGTAATCCGCCGAGCCCTCCGGCCACGCCCACCGCTCCAGCCCCCAGAACCGCGTCGACCCAATCACCACGCCATCGGCCTTCCGCACCGTTGCAAACGGCAGCGCCGTGCCCGCATCTCGCCACTTGAGCGCTGTGTCGATATACCTCTCAACAGCCTCGCGTCCCACCGGCACCAGACTCCACCTGTAGATCGACGTATCCGCAGCTGAGGCCTCCACCAGGCCTGCCGCGTGACGCCGCTCCAGCGGCTCCAGCCGCACATGCATCCCCTCGAGCGTTACAAGCTCCATCGCCATCACAACCGTTGCCCGAAGCACACCAGATCGCCATCCGGTGCAAGCACGAGCAGCTCGCGCTGGTGATAGCTCTTGTCTTCCGGTCCATGCACATCGCAGCTCGGCAACCCGCCCAGCTTCGCCTTCAGCTCCTCATACAGCGCATCCACATCGCGCACGTCGAAGTAGTATCGAAAGTTCCGCCGCCCTCGCGGAGCATCCGCCGCATCGTCTCGCCCCCATATGCGAATCCCGCAGCCCTCGCGCGACAAATAGGCATAGTCGCGTACATGGCGATGCTCATGGAACCCAAGCACGTCGCGGAAAAACTCCACCGCGGCCTCAAACTCCGCAATCGGAACGTGCATGAACGGCGTCGTTTGAATAAAGTTGGACATTTCGTCACAGCTTACGTGAAGCTCTGGCCCATGACACACAAAACTCATGTCGTCACGCGGTGCACGCTCTCGTCCATGGGTCCTGGCCGACCTTCGTTCCCGATGGCAGCAGCGCAGAGTACGCCGCCAGCTTCGCCCGCAACTCCTTCGCGTCCTCCGGATGCACCGCATAAAACGCAATGGTGAACCCGCCAACTGTCGCATGACGACTCGGGCACTTCGGTGTGAGGCTTCCAGCATAGGTCCACTCCGGCGGAAGCGCCTCCGCTCCCTGGAACCATTCGACATACACCGCCGCTACCTTCACGCCCTGCTCCGCCGCGAGCTGCCGAATTGCATTCGTGTCATACGCATGCGCCAGCTTCAAATTCAGCACCGTGCTTGAGGTCAGCCCAAACAGATCCAGCATCGGTCCATCGTGAAAGTAGCTCACAGCCCCAACATCATTCACCGCAATCGGCGTATCCGGATAATTCGCAGCGAAGAACTTCGCCATCTGATACTGCTGCAGAAAAATCGATTGCACCGCATCCGCGTTGGTCGCAACAATCACAGCTGCGCGCGGCACCAGCGCAAGCACACCGCAGGCTACAAGCCATCCGGCAATCTTCTTCGACTGCAGAACTCTCAGAGTTCCCCGACACTCTTCCAGTAGCACGAACATGCTGAAGATCGTCAGCACAACCAGATAGCTCTCATACCTTCCAAGCTGCCCCATCCGCGAAAACAGAGTATGCAGCACGGACAACCCAACCGTGATAATTCCCGCAGCCGCAGCCCCGCGCATCGCTCCACGCGCCCGGATCGACGCAATACTCAGGCCCAGAACAACCGCCCACCCAACCGGCAGCAGATGTTTCGCCGCATACTTCAAGTTCTGCAGCACCGGAACGATCCGATCCGACAACGCAGTCGATGCCGGCGCCGTCTTCAGCAGCAGCGAGTTAGGAAAGAAGTGCGACCCAGGATGGCTCATGCTGAAGATCCCGAACGCCAGGATCGGGAGAAATCCCGCGCCTGCAACTGCCGCGGCGAGACCCACCCGCCTCCGCCACGCCAGCAGCGCACAGATGCACGCGATCTCAAACGCAATCTCATAGCGCGACGAAGTCGCTACCGCGGCCCACACAATCAGCGGCAGCACGCTCTTCGTGTCACGCGAGCCATCCAGAACCTCAGCCGCCGCAACCAGCAGCCCAAGCGCTGTGATGCTTTCGAGCACATGCTCCAGGCCCAGCGATGTGAGGCCGCTCAGCGGTGTAAGCACTGCAATCGAAACCAGTGCGGCAATGCGCAGCCGCTCAGACACCACTCCCATCCGCCACAGCCACCGCTGCGCCAGCCACAGCAGAAGCAGCGAAAGCGCAACATTCAATGCAAATGGCAGCCACACGTGCAGACCGAACACCACACCAAGCGCCGCTAGCAGAAACGGCCACACCACGGAGGACGACGCACCCGTAAATCCGAATGGCGTGACGCCGAACACATGATGGGTAAGCAGATTCTTTGCCATCGCGAGGTGAATGTACGCATCATCCACGGCGTACAACTGCTGCAGGCGATCAATGTGCCATGCCTGCAAAAGCAGCACACCCAGCATCAACACGTAGATCGCTGCTGCTATCCAGTACGGCCGCAGGCTGCCGGATCTTGCCTGTGCGCTCCTCGCATCCTGCATTGAAGAAGTTGTTCTCCCGTCGTTGAACTGCAGAACGTCGCCAATTAATCGAGCGTGTACATCGCCAGCCCACTCAGCAGTTTCGGATAGAAGTCCGTCGACTTCTGCGGCATCACTTCCAGGTTCAGCGAGATGTCCTTCATCTGCTCCAGCGTTACCGGCTTGATCAGAAACGCCACATCGGCCTTTCCGCTCTTTACGCGCTCCACCGACTCATCCGCCTCGCGATAGTAGCGAATCACTTCGCCCTTGCGGATCGTCTCCTCATCAAGCCCGAACATCTTTTCGAGAATCACCTTGTGCAACTGCGTCACATCCAGTTGCTGCTGCCGCGGCGACAGCCCCTTCAGCAGGGGTGCAACCGCGTCCGGCTTCGGCTTCAACAGCAGATTGCCGTCGCGCGCTGCCGCAACGAACGCCACTCCGTCGGTTGCGTTCAACTTCGCCAGCAGTTGCGCCGGCGTCAGCGAACTCTCCAACTCCTGAACATCGAAGTACTGCTTCGCCTTTTCCGCAAACTCGCGAAGGTTGAAGTTCGCGAGCCCTGAAACAACGCGATGCGTCGGCAGAATCGTAATCCCCGGCGCATCCATGTTCACAAACGTCATCATCATCGCCTGCTCAGGAAACGCAGGCTGCGGCAGGCCGTCCGGAGTCAGTTTCGGGTCCGCCTTCGCATCGCAGTGCATCTGCTCCGCGCGCTCATGCATGTACCCCACCGAGGTCTCATACCGGTGATGGCCATCTGCAATAAGCAGCCACTTGTCCTTCATTGCGTCCAGCACACGGTGGATCAACTGCGCATCCGTCACCTTCCACACGCGATGGACCACGTGATACTCATCCACAATCTCCAGATCCGGCTTGCGCGCATCAGGGCGAACCGACGCGCCGCTGTCCGCAGTCGCAGGCGGCGCTTCGAAGATCACCTTCTCCGCCGTGAACGTCGGGTCAGAGTACAGCATGTAAATCTGCTCGCAGTACGCACGCGTCGCTTTGAACAGCGCCAGCCGATCCGACTTGTGCTTCGGAAACGTCTGCTCGTGCCGATACACAATCTTGTCGGCGTAATCATGGAGCTGCCCCAGCGCAATAAAGCCCCGACGCTCGCGAATCTCCGCCTTCGTTCCCGTTGCTCCGCCCGTGCCCGGAACGGTATACGTCTGCGAGTAGCCGTACAGCGCAGGCGCGCTCTCTTCGTGCAGGATGTGCTCTCCGCGCCACTTCTTCAACGTCTCTGCGGCGCGCGTGTACACGTTGTGCTGGTCGTTGTCGTCCGGATAATGTTTGCCGAGCACGACGCGAACCAGGTTGTACGGACTCAGGTTGTAGTAGCGCTCCTGCATCTGCTTGTCGATCTTGTCGTAAGGTTGCGTCACCACGTCGGCCATGTTGACGCGAGTGGGGTCATAGCGAAGAGCGCGAAACGGAAACAAACGTGCCATGCCTCCATTGTACGGAGAAGCCAACCTCGTACACTGACCAGATGGTTTTGAGGAAGGCCGTCGAAGCAGACTACGACGAAGTCATCGATCTCGCGAACCTCGCCTATCGCGGACGCGAAGGCGCCACTCCAAGCTGGAATATCGAGAAGGGAATTGTCGGCGGCCAGCGGCTCGACCATTCGCTGCTGCGCGAGGAACTCGCCGCAAAACCTGACGGAGCGCTGCTCATCTATCGCGAGCAAGCGGATGGTCCGCTGCTGGGCACTGCATGGCTGAACCCGGAAGGCGATGGCGTCTGGTCACTCGGCCTGCTGACCATTCGGCCTGAGCTGCAGAATCAGCAACTCGGGCGCAAGCTGCTCGATGCCGCGGAAGACTACGCGCGTTCCCGTGGTGCGACTCGCATGCGCATCGGCGTGCTGCATGTTCGTGACACACTCATCGCCTGGTACGAGCGCCGAGGTTATCGCGCAACAGGAGACGCCGAGCCATATCCGAACGACGATCCTCGCTTCGGCACACCGCTCCGCGAAGACCTGCAGTTCCTCATCATGGAGAAAGAGATCTGAACAGCTCTCAGGTTATCCGCCTGCAATCGCGCCGAGAATAATCAGCGGCTCGCGTCCGCTGACAATCTCGTCCGGTAGCGGGTCATCGACCGACTCGTGGGACAGGTCCTCGTTGCATGCGAAGAAGCGGATGAAGGCGCGGCGCTCGTTCGTGTTCTGGTCTCGCACACATCCGCGCAGCGTTGGATGTGCCTCCTCCAGCGCATCGAGCAGGCGGCGCAGCGTCACCGGTGCATCGATTTCAAGCGCAATTTCGTGGCCGCTCGTGATCTTTGCATGACGCAGCAGTGGCGCTGGAAGCTCGACACGAATACGACTCATGCGAGCGTCTGCACCTCGATCGAAAGCACCGGCGGCAGATGCTCCGAGATCGTATTCCAGGTGTCGCCGGCATCGGGTGAGCAGTAGATCTGTCCGCCGGTCGTGCCGAAGTAAATGCCGCAATCATCGAGCGCATCCACAGACATCGCATCGCGCAGCACGTTCACATAGCAGTCCTGCTGAGGAAGTCCCTTCGTCAATGGCTCCCACTCGTTGCCACCGGACTTGCTGCGGAACACCTGCAGCTTGCCGTCAAGAGGGAAGTGTTCGGAGTCGGATTTGATGGGCACAACGTAAACCGTCTCCGGTTCGTGCGTGTGCACATCGATGACAAAGCCGAAGTCCGTCGGCAGATTCCCGCTGACCTCGGTCCAGTTGTCGCCCGCGTCATCGGAGCGCATGACATCCCAGTGCTTCTGCATGAACAACGTCTTCGGCGTCTTCGCATTCATGGCGATGTGGTGCACACAATGTCCAACCTCAGCCGTTGGATTGGGAAGGAACTTCGAGTTGAGGCCCTTGTTAATCGGCTTCCAGCTCTTCCCGCCATCATCACTTCTGAAGGCCCCCGCCGCTGAAATCGCAATCACGATGCGCTCAGGGTTCGTGGGATCGAGAATGATGGTGTGGAGGCACATGCCGCCGGCGCCGGGCTGCCACCCGGGGGCCGTGGCGTTTGTCCGCAAGCCTGAGAGTTCCGTCCACGAGTTGCCGCCGTCAGTGGACTTGAAGAGGGCGGCATCTTCCGCTCCGGCAAAGACCGTGTCCGGCTCTGTAAGTGACGGTTCGAGGTGCCAGACGCGTTTGAACTCCCAGGGGTGGGGGGTGCCGTCGTACCACTGGTGGGTGCCGGGGACGCCGTCGTAGGTGAACTGGGCGCTGATGGGGTTCCAGGTCTCGCCGCCGTCGTCGGAGCGCTGGACCTGCTGGCCGAACCAGCCGGAGGTCTGCGAGGCGTAGAGGCGGTTCGGATCGGCGGGGGAGCCCTTGAGGTGGTAGATCTCCCAGCCGGTGAAGTGGGGGCCGGAGATCTTCCAGTCCTTACGCTTGCCGTCGGAGGTGAGGATGAAGGCGCCTTTGCGGGTTCCGGCGAGGACACGGACGGAGCTCATCGAGCGGTCTCCTATATGTGAGAGATGGGTTGCTTCGGGTCTGGAGAAGGATACGCTCGCGAACGGTGGAAATTTTCGGGAAGTGGTACCCCCCCTCCCCCCGTACTTTTTTGCGCAAAGTCTTCGAAGGAGAGACTTTAGGTTTGGACTTCAGTGTATTTGCACGCCGGTTTCGTGCAAAGTCCTGGAACGAAAGGGGTAAGCCTTGCAGGGGGGCGCCGGCGTAAATCGTAAAGTATCTGGAATGAGCAGGTTGTCGGGACTCCGCAACGCGGCGTGCGCGCCGGGGTTCTAAGGACAATGGTCCATCGGCAGTCGGCCGTGAGGGAGGAAGCATGAGGAGTTGGGCTTTGTTGGTAGTGGTTGCGCTTTGTGCTGGGGTGGCGAGGGCGCAGACGGATCTGGCGGCGAGCGTGTACGGCGCGTTCACGGGGTCGGTGACCGGGAATGGTGTGACCCAGAGCCCGGCGAACCAGGGCGGCGCGATGGTGGAGCTACATCATCAGTCGAACCCGCTGGTCGGGTATGCCCTGACGTATTCATGGAACCGGGCAGACCAGAGATATACGGGCGGCCAGGTGACGTGTGGGCTGCCGTGCGGCAATGAGCCGACGACGATGACGGCGCATGTGCCGGCGAACGCGCACGAGGTGACGGCCGCGTGGGAAGTTGGCGTGCACGTGCTGAACCTAAGGCCGTTCCTGCTGGCGGGCGGCGGGGTTCTGTTCCATCAGGCGGCGCAGAGCTCGAGCGGGACGCAGAACCATACGGCGGGCGTGCTGGTGTACGGCGGTGGGGTGGATGTCGGGCTGCTGCCTCATGTCGGGATTCGGGCGCAGTATCGCGGGAATGTGTACAGCGCGCCGCAGTTGTCGACGGCGTTCTCGTCGACGAAGGCGTTTTTTAATACCGCGGAGCCGATGGTGGGGGTGTATCTGCGGTTTTAGGGATTGTGCATCCCACCCGTCCGCTGCGCGTACGGATGGGGCACCCGACGAAGATGGGCCACCCGGCACTCCGCATCCAATCTGGTGTGGAGGACAGATGAGGCACGTGCTCTTGGTTGCGCTGATGGTGGCCGGGTTGGCGGGGTGTAGTCACGAGGCGCGGAGCCCGGATGCGATCCGGAACGATACGGCCCATGTGACCGCGGGCGCGGTTCGTGATGGAAAGGCTGTGGTGCAGGGCGTGTTTGATGGTTTGCGCCAGAAGGGGCCGGTGAATATCAACAAGGCGAGCAGCGATGAGCTCGAGCGGCTCCCCGGAGTCACGCCGGAGGTTGCCGACAGGATTATTGCGGGGCGGCCGTATCAGCAGGGGGCTGATCTGTACCATCGGCACATTGTGAGCAAGGCCGAGTACAACCAGATCTCGGGGAAGATTGAGGCGCGGTGACGGGGTGCCGGAAAGACAAGAACAGGGCATTCACGCAAACGCCATGACGTCTGTTCTCGGGTCATTGTAAGTGCGGCTGGACGAGCCGGCGTTTGTGGATGATGCGTTGGATTCTGATGCCGTCGGGGATCGATTGATAAAGGAGGACGTGGCTGGCTTGCTCAAAGCGACGCCATGTCGGGCGTGTGGCCGACAAACTGCGGCCCATTTCCTTGTATCTCGCGAGCAGGTTGAATGTGTCGGCGAGTTCCTGGAAGTAGGTGCCCGCTTGAGCGTCTCCCCATCTTTGCTTTGTATAGGCCAGGATGTCTGCTAACTCTTGTTCGGCTCGTCTGGAATATTGGATCTTCGGCATCAGATCCCGTTGGGCCGTTTGAGGCCGTATTTTTCGCAAATACGGCCGATGACGTCGCCTTCCGCGATACCACTGGCTTCGCCTTCTTCGGCGAGTTTTTGGAGGATGGCGTTTTCCTGTTCCTCCGTCAGCATTTCGCGGCGCAGCGCGTCCATGGCGGCATGTAGGACCTCGGCGGTGTTCTCGTAGCGGCCTTGCTCGATCAACGGCGCGGCGAAGGAGTTAAGTTCGGTGGTGAGGTCGGTCGTCTGGTTGGCCATGGCGGGTCTCCCGAAATCATTTTGGCATATTGCTCGGAATCGAAAGCCATACCCGGGGCTGTTTAGATGGCAACAGCACGGCTGAAGCCGTGCCTTGAGGAGGCAGCGACAAAGGGAAAAAGCAAAGGCACTCGCGCGCTACCACCACCCCAGCGAGCAAAAAACGCTCGCCGGGGACCCCGGCACGCGCGATGCCCACCTTAGCGACGATGAGACCGTCGCGAAGATGGGCACCCGGTTTCGTATCCGATTGTGGGCGACTAGAGGAACAACGGGGCGAGGACGAGGGTGATCGTCGCCAGGAGTTTGATGAGGACGTGGAGGGAGGGACCGGCGGTGTCCTTGAAAGGGTCACCGACGGTGTCGCCGACGACGGCGGCTTTGTGGGCGTCGGAGCGTTTGCCGCCGTGCAGGCCGGTTTCGATCAGCTTTTTGGCGTTGTCCCAGGCGCCGCCGCCGTTGTTCATCAGCATGGCCATGAGGATTCCGGCGATGGTGCCGACCATGAGCAGGCCGGCGACGGCGGTGGCTCCGCCGAGGTTGACGGGCTGGCCGTTGATGGCAGGCACGTTCATCATCTGGCCGGGAGCGAGCGTGATCGAGCTGGTGCCGTAGCTGGCCGAGAAGTTGCGGAAGATGAGGCCGACGGCGACCGGCATGCAGACGACCAGCAGACCGGGAACAACCATCTCGCGCAGCGCCGCGCCGGTGACGATGGAGACGCAGCGAGCGTAGTCGGGCTTGACCGTGCCTTCCATAATTCCGGGGTTTTCGCGGAACTGGTCGCGGACATCCTGAACGATCTTCTGCGCAGCGTGGCCGACGGCCTTGATGGCCAGCGAGGAGAAGAGGAAGACCAGCATCGCGCCGAGCAGAGCGCCGGCGAAGACCGGCACCTCGGCGAGGTTGATGTTGGTGAAGGTCCAGCCGTGCGGCATGTAGCCGAGAGGACCGGCGAGCTCGACCTTGTGAACCACAATGGTGCGAACCTCTTCGAGGTACGCGGAGAAGAGCAGGAAGGCGGCCAGCGCAGCGGAGCCGATGGCGTAGCCCTTGGTGAGCGCCTTGGTGGTGTTGCCCGCGGCGTCGAGCTTGTCGGTGCGGTTGCGGACCTCATCGGGCTGGTGGGACATCTCGATGATGCCGCCGGCGTTGTCGGTGATGGGGCCGAAGGTGTCCATGGCCAGCACGTACCCGACCGTTCCCAACATGCCGACCGTGGCGATGGCCGTCCCGTACAGGCCGCCGATCGGCTCGCCGGCATCGTTCAGCAGACCGCTCGAGCGGCCGAGGAAGTAGCTCGCGACGATCGCCACCCCGATGGCGAAGACCGGCATCACAGTGGCCTCCATTCCGACGGCCAGGCCCTGGATGATGTTGGTGGCGGGGCCGGTCTGACTCGCCTCGGCGATCGCTTTCACGGGCCGGTAGGCGTACTCCGTGTA
>Ga0070741_10004620_pt1 | contig 31913 bp, 30 predicted proteins | sample Coa_R1_4_FD_66440 | JGI IMG/M metagenome (GOLD analysis project Ga0070741, IMG submission 66440) | Surface soil microbial communities from Centralia Pennsylvania, which are recovering from an underground coalmine fire - Coalmine... | ecosystem: Environmental > Terrestrial > Soil > Unclassified ... | reverse complement strand
GTTCCACAATTCTTTTACCTGATCCATGAGCGCGTGATGAAGCAGGTGCAAAGCCGAGGACGAGCTGTGCGGATCGCATTTCGCTTGCTGCTGCGATTGGGCAGAGCAGGACGAATGTTGGGCATCAATTTGGGAAAACTCGTCTTCGCCGAAGCGCATCGCCGGCTCGGCACAAAGATGCGGTACCTGATCACCGGCGGCTCGCGCTTCGATCCCAAAATAGGACGCGATCTTGAAGACATGGGCTTCAATGTTTTGCAAGCCTTCGGCCTTACTGAGACCTCCGGCGCTGCGTCTCTGACGCCGCCAGGAGAGAACCTGCTCGGTTCAGTCGGCAGGCCGTTGCCCGGTACTGAAATCCGGATTGCCAAAGCGGAACCCGCGGAAGATGGTGCCGGCGAAATCCTGATTCGCGGTCCCATCGTGATGAAGGGTTACTACAACCGTGCCGAGGCAACAGCCGAAGTACTCAAAGATGGATGGCTTCACACCGGCGACTTGGGCTACCTCGACGCCCGTGGCAATCTCTTCGTGACTGGGCGCAGCAAAGATGTGATCGTTCTCAGCAACGGCAAGAACGTTTATCCCGAGGAGATCGAAGCGCATTACCTCCAGTCGCCGCTAATTAAAGACATTTGCGTAATGGGCATCGAAAGCACTCCCGGCGAGCCACTCGCCGAGCGACTGCATGCCGTGATCGTCCCCGATTTTGATCGCCTCCGCGAGCGCAAAGTCGTGAACGCGCGCGAAGTGCTGCGCTTCGACATCGAGGGTTTGTCGGCACAGCTGCCCCGCACCAAACGCATTCTTAGCTATGACATCTGGCAGGATGACCTGCCGCGTACGACTACGCGGAAACTCAAGCGCTTTGAGATTCGCAAGCGTCTGCAAAGCCCAGCACAGGGAGACGCGGCACAAGCGATCTCGGCAGAGCGCAAATTCACCGATGAAGATCGCCTCTGGCTCGCACAGCATGACGTGCAGCAAGCGATGAAAGTCATTCGCCACGCGAGCAAGAAGCAGGGCGAAATTCATCCAGACGACAACCTCGAACTCGACCTCGGCCTGGATTCAATGGAACGCGTGGAACTCGTCGTCGCTCTTGAGGGCGTGCTGGGAGCGCATGCAGAGGACTCTGAATTAGCGAACGTGTACTCCGTCCGCGAACTGGTGAACACTCTGCTTCGCCATCGCGGAGGCGCAACTTCGCAGCGGGCGGGCTGGGATGCCGTCTTTGCTTCGGAGACCTCCGACGAGGAAGTCAAAGAGACGCTCAAGCCTTCTCCGTTCTCAACAGTTTTCTGGTTTATTGCTGCACGGCTGGCGCGATACGTATGCCAACTTCTCTACCGCATTCAGATCAGTGGACTAGAAAACATTCCGGAAGATCGCCCGTTCATCTTCTCTCCTAATCACCAGAGCTTCATGGATGCACCGCTCATCATGAGCTATTTCCCATTTCGAATCTTCCGCAAGATGTTTTATGTCGGCACCAGCGAAATCTTTGGTCATGGTATTCGTCGCCGCATCGCGCACACGATGAGACTTGTTCCCATCGATCCTGATGCGAACCTCATCCCAGCCATGCGTGCCGGGGCGTACGGACTGCGCCAGGGAGAGGCTCTGGTCCTTTATCCGGAAGGCGAACGCAGCATTTCGGGGGAGCCGAAGACTTTCAAAAAAGGCGCGGCCATTCTCGCCACCCATGTCCACGTGCCTATCGTTCCCGTGGCGATCGATGGGTTCGAAAAAGCTTGGGGCCGTGGTCGAGGAATCAGACTCTTTCAGGATCTTAAGATTCAGATCGGAAAACCGCTCGAGCCGCCGCCTGCCGTAAATGCTTCAGAGAACACGTATGAGAGTCTGACCGGTCAATTGAAGGAGCGAGTGACGGACATGTGGCTGGAACTGAGAGGCGAGCAAAAGCCCGAGCGCACCTTGGCTTCGGCCTAGAGGTTCAGCGCGCCTTGGGATGGGTTTCGTCGTACACGCGGGTGATGTGAGCCGAAGTGAGCTGGGTGTAGCGCTGCGTCGTCGAAAGTCGGGCGTGTCCGAGGAGCTCCTGGATTGCGCGGAGATCGGCGCCTTCCTCCAGCATATGCGCGCCGAACGCGTGGCGCAGTGTGTGCGGGTGGACATCAGGCGAGAGACCTCGGGCAATAGCGATCGCTTTGACGATCCGCCCGACACTGCGCGTGGTGAGCGCTCCGCCACGAAGGTTGATCAGCAATGCGGAGCAATTCCGGCCGCGAGTATTCAGGATGCGCTGACGCTCCACCATGTATTCCCGAATTGAAGCTGCGGCAGAGTCGCCCAGCGGCACCAGCCGTTCCTTCTTTCCTTTGCCGCGCACCCGAATGACCTCGTTCGACCAGCTAATATCGTCGAGTTCGATTCCGATCAGCTCGGAGTTTCGCAATCCGCAGCCGTAGAGCAATTCGAAGATGACGCGATCGCGCGCTGGAAAAGCCGCATTCTCCGGCAAGGAAGACTCAAGCAGCCCGTTGACTTGTTCCATGGTGGGAACCCGCGGCAGCTTCTTGGCCAGTTTTGGAGTCGACACCAACGCCGCCGGGTTCTGCGCAACATATCCTTCGCGGCCCATCCATTTATAGAACGACCTTAGCGACGCGAGTGCCCGAGCGGCCGAAGGCTTGCTTAACCCGTTGCCCATCAACTCGGCCAAGAATCCGCGAATCTGCCGATGGGTGATCCTGCTCCAATCCGGCGATTTCCCGAGGTGCTCGCGGAATTTGGTTAAGTCTTTTTCGTACGCCAGAACGGTGTGCTTGGACGCATTGCGTTGTGTTTCCAAGCATCGCAGGAACTCTTCAATGCGAGCGTCTTTGCCTAATTGTGCGCTCAAGCCGATTCTCTTTGCCCCCCGCCACCGAGCTTCCTGCCGCGCGGATGATGTCGTTTGTAGACTTCTTTCAATCGATCGAGTGCCACGTGAGTATAGACCTGAGTGGTGGAGATATCGGCGTGTCCCAAAATGGTCTGCACCGTACGAAGGTCGGCACCATTGCCGACCATATGCGTCGCACAACTATGGCGCAGCATGTGTGGACTCGCCTTGCGGTCTAGCTTCGATTCGCGCACGATGCGCCAGACACGCTCGCGCGTGAGGCCGGTTCCATTTCGATCTACAAACACCAGCGGTGATCGGCGTGCGCGACATAGTTGCGGACGAGCGTCGCGCAGGTACGCCTGAAGCCTTTTCTGTGCTGAAACGCCAAAGGGGACCAGGCGCTCCTTGTCTCCTTTTCCGCGTACGATTGCCTTGGAACCGGCAAGATCCAGATCCTCAAGTCGCAGATTCACGATCTCAGAAACGCGCATTCCCGTCGCGTAGAGTAGCTCCAGCAGTGCGCGATTGCGCAGCGCCAGTGCGGGATGCTGCGGTTTTGCCTGCTCGCGCGCGAGCATTTCGTCGATGTCGGACACGGCCAGCGACTTAGGCAGGACCTTCCACTGGCGAGGACTCTCGATGTTCAGTGTCGGATCAGACTTGATGCGCTTGTCTAGCAGGAGGAATTTATAGAAGTGCCGAATTGCAGACAGCTTGCGCGCTCGGCTCCGGCTCTCTACACGGTTCGCAGTGAGCTGTTCTAAGAACGCCAGCAGATCGGGACGAGTCGCGCACAGGAGCGAGCGGCTCTTAAGCTCGAGAAATTCAGCAAGCTGGAGCAGGTCGCCTTCATAGGCGAGTGCCGTAAGGGGAGAGAGCCCCTTCTCCACCTTCAAATAAGACACAAATGCATAGAGTGCCTGCTGGTTCGACATCAAGGATATTGTCGTCTTTGGCGCTCCTGAAGCGCGCTGACGTTCCTAAGCAGTAAACCTGGGGTGAACACGAAGGGCACTAAGTTCACGAACGTTGTTTATTCATTCCCGAACGCCTGCCGGGATATAGGTAATCTCCACAAGCTCAAAATGACATTGGTCCAGTACCTATTCGAGAAGAACTTCTCTTCTGTTCACAGGAAATGTGTACCTGAGCATCCGCGGGAATGAGAGAAGCAAAGTCCTTCGTGTTCACCCCCGGTTTATTTTATCCAACAGCTTGCGCGCGTTGATCGCGCCTTCCGGTGTTTCCTCGTGCTTCAAGAATGCATAAACATCGTGCTCCTGTGCCGCCGCCCGCAAGCGTTTTTCAATCTCCTCTATTTCTGAATCTGTGTAGTCGGATTTGCGCAGCCGGTAATAAGCGAAACTGGCGGTGAAGACTTCCGGTACTGCAAGCTCGTCGCTCTCGGCTATGCAGAGCGCGACGTTGTGCTCGCGCATGAGCGTATAAATCTTCTCGTCGAACCAGCTTGGGTTGCGGTACTCGATCGCGCTCGGTGCGTCTTTGGGAAGACCCTTCAGGAACTTGGCCAGGCGCTCGGCATCAGCTTTCAAGTTTGGCGGCAACTGAAAGAGCACAGGACCAAGCTTGCGCGCATGTAGCAAAGGTTGCAGTGAAGCGAAGAACGAATCCACATCCTGATCGACATCCACCAGTCGCTTGATATGTGTAATGCGCTGGTGCGCCTTAGCAACGAACGTGAATCCATCGGGAGTGGACGCAGCCCAGTTTTGCAAGGTCTGCACTGCGGGGCGGGCGCGATACGTGTAATTCACTTCGACGCAGTTAAGCTGGGAGGAGTAATACTCGAGGAACTTGCTCGATGGCGTCTTCGCCGGATAGAAATCCGGCTTCCACGAAGAGTAAGCCCAGCCGGAGGTTCCAATGTGGACTTTATGCATGGAGAAGCTGCTGTTCTTCGTTGCAATATTACATTGCGAGTCGGAAAAACACGCGCGGGCTTAGACAGCCCTCTTCTCCGCCTTGACGGTCGATCTGGAGCTCTTCTTCCGTCCCGTTTTGGATTTCGGCTCTGCTGCAAACTTCGCGCGAGCGCCGCCGGCGGATTCAGTTCTACCGCGGAGCTCAGCTACGTTGGGCAGTCGCTGCTTGAGCGTGAGGACCGGCGCGAAGATATCTCCCATCTTGGCGACGCGAACCAGCACCTGGGCGGAGTCGAACACCAACAGATTCGCATCCTTCTTTTTAAGACACTTCTCAACTTCTTCCCACGTAACCGGGGTCGACACGGTCGGTCGCTCCTTCGCGCGTAGTGAATAGACGTTAACCGTCGTCTTGTGCTCGTCATTCTGGCTCCAGTCGACGAAAATCTTCCCCGTGCGCAAAGTCTTCTTCATGTCAGAGACCACTAGATCCGGGTGCTCCTCTTCGAGCAACCGCGCCAGAGCATGGGAGAAGCCTTTGGTCTCGTTGTACGTGACTGGCGTGTTAAGCGGGACGTAAATCTGCAAGCCCTTTGAGCCGGAAGTCTTCGCGAAAGCTTTCAAATTGAACCGATCGAATATGTCCCGTAACCAAAATGCTACCTGGCAGCAGAGCACGATATCAGCCGGCGGTCCGGGATCGAGGTCGAAGACCATCATTGTGGGCTCTTCGATCTTCTTGGCACGGGACAACGAGGTATGCAGTTCCAGATCGGCGAGGTTCGCGGCCCAGACCAAAGTGGGAATGTCCTGGGCGAGGCAAAACTGGATGTATTCATTGCGTCCATGGCTCCAGATGGGCGCTGTCTGCACCCAGTCCGGACGATGCTTTGGGCAGCTCTTCTCGTAGAAGAACATCCCATCCACACCTTCCGGATAGCGCTTCAGTGTAAGCGGGCGGCCGTTGAGATGAGGCAGCAGCACCGGCGCAACGCGGACGAAGTAGTCGATCACCTGTCCCTTGGTGAATCCCACCGCCGGATACAGCACTTTATCGAGATTCGACAACTTGAGCTGCTTGCCTTCGATCTCGATGACTGTGTCTTTCTTGGCCACGAACGCTCCTTCACATGGGATGCCCGGGAACGGCGAACACGAAGGTCAGGAAGCACCGAAACTACAGGTCACCGAGCTTTGTGCCTGCGTGAAATTCGTGTTCGCCGTTCCTGGGTTGATTTTCTCTTATTCCACCGCAACATGGTGCCCGAATTTGTACATCTAAGGTTAAGCCGTGCCTCAGGACAAGCCATTACCGGTCAGTTCGTCGGAGCCGCCAAAATTCGCGCCCGAGCAGGAAAACCTGTTTCGGGAAGTGATGCAGCTGCTGAATGAGCAAGGCGTGCCGCATGTCATTTCCGGTGCTTTTGCTCTGCATGAGCATACGGGCATTTGGCGCGACACCAAGGACCTCGACATCTTTCTTACTCCCGAGCAAGTCTCTCCGGCGCTGGACCTTCTCGAAGAACGTGGCTTCCAGACCGAGATCTGCGACCCGGTCTGGCTTTGCAAGATACGCCGTGGCGATTACTTTGTCGATCTCATTTCGGGAATGAGCAATGCGGTGATCCGGGTCGATCAATCATGGATTGACCGCAGCTTCGATTCCGAGGTCCTCGGCATTCCGACAAAGGTACTCGCTCCCGAAGAGCTGATCGCCTCCAAAGTCTTCGTCGCTTTCCGCGAACGCTTCGATGGGTCGGACATCGCGCACATCGTGTATGCAGCTGGAACGACGATGGATTGGAGCCGGCTGCTCTCGTTGGTAGGCGACCATTGGCAGATGCTGCTCTGGTCGCTGGTGCTCTTTCATTACATCTATCCGGCCTCGACTGCCGTGCCAATGCTGATTTGGGATGAGCTGCTCACGAAATTCCGCACCGATCTCGAAAGTCCGGATTCCGAAGCCAAATTTCGCGGCAGCCTGATCGATGAAAAGATGTTCTCGATCGATGTGCTCGAGTGGAAGCTGCAGAACCTGCTCGATGAATATCGCGAGAAGGCGCAGCCGAAGATCGATGTCATTGATGTGAAGGAGCCTGCCGCATGACGAACGGCGAACACGAAGATCCCGAAGGATACAGAAGAGGTCACACAGGGATTCTCTGTGACCTCATGTGTTGCCTTCGTGACCTTCGCGTTCGCCGTTCCCGTGATCTTTAGAACGTATGAGAATCGCTGCCATTGCTGATCTTCATTTTTCCCCCCAAAGCTACGACCGCATTCGCGAGCAGATGACCCGTCTGCGCGATGAAGCCGATCTGCTCATCCTGGCCGGCGATCTGACGAATTTGGGAAAGCCGGAAGAGATGGAGTCCCTGCTGGCGACGTTCATGCGCCTGCGCGTGCCCATCGTGGCGGTCCTCGGTAACCACGACTATGAAGCCGGCAAGCACGAGGAACTCGCGAAGATGATGATCGCCGAAGGCGTGAAGCTCCTCGACGGCAGCGGCTACGAGCGTGACGGAATCGGCTTTGCGGGGACCAAAGGCTTTCTGGGCGGCTTCGGTCGCGGAGTTCTTACAGCATTTGGCGAACCGGAAGTGAAAGCCTTTGTACAGAGCGCCGTCGATGAAACTCTCAAATTGGAGCGCGCATTATCGATGCTGCGCACCGAGAAGCGAATCGTCATCACCCATTACGCGCCCATTGTCGCCACGGTAAAAGGCGAGCCGGAGCAGATCTATCCTTATTTGGGCAGTGGACGCCTTTCGGAAGTCATTGACCGCCACCAGGCGATCCTCGCCGTCCACGGACATGCGCACCACGGCAGCCTCGAAGGAACGACCACGGGAGGCATTCCGGTCTACAACGTCGCTCTCCCGCTGCTGATGAGCAGGACTCCGTCTGCACCGTACCGCCTTTTCGACGTATAGCACAATAAAAGGGAGAGTCGAATCTTCGATCTCCTGTCAAATTAGCTCTGAAGCTCAGCGTCGATGTAACCGAAGCGATCCGTTTGAATCTACCACCGGAACTCCTGCCGCGTCAGCTGACATCGCGGCCAGCTCAGATGCCTTGTACTTTGGCGTGCTGATATAGCCGTGAATGTGGTTCTTGGTGATGCTGTTGATGACGACCTGCATGGGCTGCTCGACGCTGTCGGCGTAAAACTGAGCGGGTTCGTAAAGGTTCAGGTGCTTCTTTGAAACCTCGCGATCGTCGACCATCAGTTTCAAATCCGCGTACTGTTGCTTCGTGTTGGCTTTGCGCAAGCTCACTCCGATCGGCCCAGCGTGCGAGAACTGCTTCGATTTGTTGATATCGAATTCATAGATGTTGCGCTCGCCTTTGCGCTGCAAGGCGACGATCTGCTGGTGATTCGTTGCGATTGAGCCTTGCAGTTCGGTGCGGGCGGACGCGAGGTCCTGACGCGTCTGGTCAATGGCCCTGCCCTGAGCATCGAGCTGTGTCTGGAATCTCTTTAAGCGCGGGTCCGGCTTCCCGTGACGTACCGCAGGGATCATTCGGGCATGGCCGGAATGCCTGACCTGCGGCGCTGCCGCTTGCACTGGCGGTGCCATGAGCGCATCGAGCTTGGCCGTGAGGGCTTCGATCTGGCTGCGGGTGTCTTTCAAGGCCGCGGCGGTTTGAGCGTTCTCTGCGGCGACCTGCTGGGCGGCATTGCGCTCATGGATGGCATATCCAAGCAGCCCGATGAAAGCGAACAGCGCAACAACCAAGGCTCCAAGCCGAAAACTGGGAGAAGACGTTTCAATGTTAGGTGTTTCTTCTTGCATGGAAAACTCCGAGGATGACTTAACCCAGATTGACGAGCAACTTTGCTTCCAGGGAAGTGGGCCTGTAAGTCGTTGAATTGCAGTCTGATCGCGAATTTCGCCCAAGGTGAGTCCTGCGAAATTTCTGCTTGGATTGGTGAGTTTTACCTGAATCCAGAATGGTTGCCCGAGGAAGAGCGAACACGAAGGTCACGAAGCCAACAGAAGAGGTCACAAAGAGGTCTTCGTGACCTCATGTGTGAACTTCGTGACCTTCGTGTTCGCTCTTCCCGGCGATTCTTAAGCGGCCTTGGCGCTCTCATCCCGCAGCGGCCGACGTGTTCGCAGGAAATTCAGTGCTTGGTGGTAACCGTCGAGGGTGCCGACGTCCATATAAATCTCGCCAGCGCAGGTAGAGCGCACAATGTTTCCGGCGGCGATGTAGGCATTTAGCAGATAGCCAAGATACTCGTCTTCGCGATGACGCGCTTCCCACAGCAGCTTGAGATCATGGAAGGCGCTGCCGGTGGTTGTCACCGCTCCCCAGATCCAGTGCGAGTTCGCGTCGGAGCGCTTCACTTCGACTTCCTGCACGTACCCGAGTTCGTCGGAGATGACGGCGTCGAATGCCGCCGGATTATTGACCGGGAATAGGAGGAGCCCGACATCGGCCTTGGCACCTTCGAGCAGCGATAGTGCCGGGCGGAATCCCTTTTCGGGAAACCAAATCGTATCGGGCAGACCGATCAGCACAGAATCATGATGACGCGCAAAGGCTTCGGCGCGGAAGAGCGCATCGCACAGTCCTTGAGGCTTCTGCTGCACGACGTAGAAGATCTCCGCTGCATAGCTACGTTCGGCGAAGTAGCGAATCAGGTCAGTTTTCTCTGCCGAGATCACCATGCAGATCTGCTCGGCTCCAGCGGCAATCATGCGTTCTACCAAATATTCGGCGACCGCTTTTGGACGCTCCACGCCATCCACGATCCGGCATCCGACGGGCAAAAGTTCTTTCGAACATCCAAGCGGTTGAATGCGCTGTCCGGCTCCGGCTGCGGGAATGATTCCGATCATGCCACTTCGCTCCTTGCTCGAGAGCAATTTGCGCTTGCAGCTTGTTCGATGGCGGCGACCAACTCTCGTGCGCGATGTTCGCCGGTGTGCTCGGCGAGTGTCCGCTCCCGCGCCCGCTGGGCGATGTGCGTCAGTTCCGAATCGGGAAGCGCGAGCGCGCGTAACGTATCTTCTGTGGAATTTGCCACGAGCAACTCACCTTCGGGATCAAAGAACGAGTCCAGTCCTTCGAACCAGTCGGTCACGATCGGTGTGCCGCAGGCGGCGGCCTCAAAGAAGCGGCCCGATGGGCAGTATCCCCAGCGCGCCATTTCCTTCCGGGTGATGTTAAGCGTCAGGCGCGATGACGAGTACAGCGCCGAATGATCCGCCGGTGACACGTGCTCGAAACGCTTCACATTCGCGGGCCACTGCCATGTCCAGGGATACATCGATCCCGCGAGAACGAAGGTTTTATCAACCGCGCGCCGTGCCGGCTCAAGAAATAGCTGGTCCAGCTTGTCTTGTCGATCCGCGGCATAGGTGCCCATATAGCTCAGATCGCAGCGATACTCCGGCGGGACCGAGGTTCGCGCGTGAACCTCTGGATCGACACATCCGTAGAGAGGCAGAGCAAGTTGCGTGTGCCATTGCGACCTGAGTTCGTCGAGCGTCCCTCCCCCCGTGAAAGAGACATAAAGATCGAATTCGGGAATCTGCTCGTGGCTGAGATATCCAACGTCTCCGCGTTCGAGTCCTCCGAGTGTGACAGGCGTGTCGAGGTCATAAAACACCTTCACTGGCCTGTCAACATCGAGGACATCGTCGATGATGCGAGCTCCTTCTGGACAGAAGCTGGAGCAGATCACTGCATCACTCTCGGCCGCACAGGCGAGGGCGGAGGTGCGCACCGAATCCCAGTCGGAATAGAGCTCTAGTTCGCAATGGGGGCTGCTGGAAAAATCGCGATGTCGCGCATAGTAGGGAACGTCTTTTTCGTAGAAGCAAACCTCGTGCCCGTCGCGGCAAAGGCCTTTGATGATGGCGCGGTACGGCGTAGCGTGTCCGTTTCCCCAGGATGAGGAAATCGTGAGCCCGAAGATGGTGATCTTCACCCGCTCCTCCAAACAGAGTGGTAGGTCAGCTCAGCAGGCCGCAAAACAGGCCTTGAGGTAACAACAACGTACTTACCTTTGTTTGAGATGCATTCTGCCCCGAGCCGTTGGCTAGGAGAGCTGGATGACGTGATTCGGCGTGGACGAATTGGAGCACCGGGCCGGAGTCGAACCGGCGATACGAGCTTTGCAGGCTCGTGCCTTAGCCACTTGGCGACCGGTGCCCAATAGTAGCGAACAGCGTAAATAGAAACGCCGGCGGCGGCCAGTGGGCCGGGAGATGGCCGAATGGCCACCTCCGGTGCGGCGATGCTGCACACTACCCGATAAGCGCAGCCGCAAAAGACGCGGCTGCCCCATCGCTTACCCGGCGACGGTTCTGTTTAGCTGGCCTTGGCCGTCGCTGCTGTCAGCTTCTTCTTGGTGAAGTACCAGTCGGTCACTTCGAGCCCGTTGCCGTTTGAGACTACCCGCTTCTCCGCATCGGCCTGCGTGATCGGAGCGCCAACGATGACTGAATCGCCGGGCTTCCAATTTGCTGGGATCGAGCACGCGTTCTGTTCGGCCGTCTGCAATCCTTCGAACACGCGCAGGAGTTCGTCGACGCTGCGACCCATATTCAGTGGATAGTAAAGCAGAGCGCGAATCGTATTCTTCGGATCGATGAAGAAGACGGCGCGAACCGCCGCGGTGTCACTCACAGCTTCGTGCACCATCCCGAAAGCCTGCGCAACTTTCTGGTCGAGATCGGCAATCACCGGAAACTGGACTTTAACTTTGAAGTTCTGCTCGATGTTGCGGATCCAGGCGATATGGGCATAGACGCTATCGACGGCGACTCCGATCGGCTGCACGTTCAGGCGCTCGAAATCGGCGTGGCGGCGAGCAAATTCCACGAACTCCGTGGTGCAGACAGGAGTGAAGTCAGCAGGATGCGAGAACAGCATGACCCACTTGCCCTTCGACGTGTAGTCAGTGATGTGAATCACGCCGTGAGTTGACTTGCCTTCGATCTGCGGAGCAGGTTCGTTGATGCGAGGAATACGGCTGACAGTCGTTTCTGTACTCATAAATCTCCTTGTATCGGAACTGAAAAATAGAAAACCCACCTGGCGCCAGGCCGGGTGGGCTTCAGAACTTGTGGGACGAGTTCCCGGTCGGCAGCTCTAGCTGGACTCCTGACAACAGCAGGTACAAAGCCGGACTGGGAAGCTCATTCGCATGATTTGATTGCGCTCAATTGTAGCGCGATCCACTTTTTTTGTCATTCCGAAGCCCCTGATGTTGGCGCGAGGAATCTCTACAGAGCAGGAAGAAGTCGCCCCCACAGCAATGCAAATTGATAGGGATTCCTCACTCCGGCTCACGCGCGCGTGACCCTGCGTTCGGAATGACACAAAGCCAAGGCAGACATTTACCATCACTCCATGATCGACATCACCCGCCGCCGACTTCCGTACGTTCTCATGGATGTCTTCACCGATCGTCCACTCGAAGGCAATCAGCTCGCGGTCATCACCGACGCGCGCGGACTTACGACGGAGCAGATGCAGGCCATCGCGCGCGAAACAAACTTGTCGGAAACAACTTTTATTTTCCCGCGAGAGCTTGAGGAAGAACGGAGCAAGGGAACGCGCGTGCGCATCTTTACTACGCAGGAAGAACTTCCGTTCGCTGGGCATCCCACGCTTGGCACTTCTTATTTTCTCCATCGCTTCGGCGGCAATGACGAAATCTGGCTCGATCTGAATGTCGGCAAAATTCCTGTGCACTTTCGTCGCGAAGAATCCGGTAGATCATTCGGCGAGATGCGCCAGCGCGATCCCGAAGCAGGAAAGGTGCACAACAAAGAAGAAGTTGCTAATGCAACTGGATTAGCGCTGAATGAAATCGTTGCTGATCTTCCGGTGCAAACCTTCTCAACCGGTCTGCACTTCACAATTGTTCCCGTCACATCGCTCGCAGCGATTCGCAAAGCCGGGCCATGGAGCCGCATGGCTGAATATCTCGAACGTACTAATGGAAGGTTCTTCTACTTTGTCACGAGAGAAACGATTGCCGCCGACGCAAAGTTGCACGCTCGAATGCCGTTCTACAACGGCGACGATCCTGCGACGGGATCTGCTGCAGGATGTTGCGCTGCATGGATGGCGATGCACAATGTGCTCGCGCGCGGCGAACAGGCGATCATCGAGCAAGGCATCGAAGTGCACCGTCCGAGTCGCATCTTTGTGCGCGCCGAGAGGGCAGGTGACAAAGTGATCAATGTGCATGTCGGTGGATATTGTGTGGAAGTCGCGCAAGGAGAACTTTGGATCTGAATCACTCGCTCTCTTGATTTGCAAATTTCTGCCGATTTTTCGCGAAAAAGTTTCTGCGCATTTTCATGCCAAAAAAATTTCTTGAGTTGCAGCAAAGGCACTTTACTTTCACGCTCTATCAGCCGTAGGATGCACGAACCGTTTCTCACTGAAACGTTCGCCCTTTCGAAGAAAAAATTAAAAACAGGCAGGCCGTCTGGATCTCGGTTCAGGCGCCGCTCATGTGAGACTTGTGCGTCGCGCATCTCAAGAATGATGCTGCGCCTCTTTCGTCAGTCCACATCAGATGCGGCGCCGCCGCGGTTTCAGTACCGACCTCCCGCTGCACTCCGCCGAACGCGGAGCTTTTACTGCAAGGATCCCCAGATGCGACCGAAAAAAGTCATTCTCTGCGTTGACGACAACGAACAATCTCTCTCGATTCGAAAATTCATGCTCGAAACCCGCGGTTATCGTGTGCTCGCCGCAGCTAGTGGCCGCGAAGCTCTCGAAGCTTTTCAACAAGCCGGAACCGTAGATCTCGTCCTCGCCGATCTGCTGATGCCGGAGATGGACGGCGCCGAGGTAATCCGCATTCTAAAAGAACTCGCGCCGGAAGTTCCGATGATTCTCATCAGTGGCAAAGTTCGAATGTATGAGAAGAACACAGTCGCTGACATCTTCCTTCCCAAAGGTACCTATCCTGCCGCTGAGTTGCTGGAAAGAATTCGCATTCTCCTGATCAAAAAGCGCGGCCCGAGGAAACTGATTCCTCCGTTTCCCAATTCGGGAACAGAGCCGTCACGCCAGATTGCTGCGAGTTAGAGCACACCCCGTTTTTTCAGTGCTCAATATATTTTGTCGAATTGGCAACCCCTCGCGCAGCAGCCTTGATTGTGAGCCTTCGATAATTTGGTCTGCTGCGCGAGGGATCTGCGTTGATTCGAGCGATGGCGAGAACAGCAGATCCCCCGCTCCGGAAAATAAAATTGGGCAGATCGCCAGAAATATCGCGGCGGAGCGAGGGATGACAATCCTAGGGAGTTTCCCGGTTTGGTAGGTCGGGCGAGAGATCCCTTGACGATGAGAGTGGCGGATTCGGTTTCCGCATCCCTTCTACCTAGATCCCTTGTAATGGTGGTTTTACTCCACAGGATTTCTTGAATTTCCTGCCACTTCGGGAAGGACAAGGATCATTGCAGCCTGTTTGTTATTCGCGGATACTGAGCAGTTTATCGGCTCTGCCCCTCGTGTAAACTGAAAAATTGCCATGCCGCACATTATTAAGGCCGAGAACGTCAGCAAGATTTACCACGTGGGGAAAGTGGATGTTCCGGCGCTGCGCGGCGTGTCGTTCAGTGTGGAACGCGGAGAATTTGTCAGCATCGTGGGGCCTTCCGGCAGTGGCAAATCGACGCTTTTCTACATCCTCGGCGGGCTCACGCGCGCCACGAGCGGTCGTGTTCTGATCGACAACGTCGATTTTGCCCAGCTGTCGGACGCGAAGCGAACTGCGCTGCGCAAGACTAAGATCGGTTTTGTCTTCCAGAAATTCAATTTGCTTCCAACGCTCGACGCGATGACCAACATTCACATCGCGCATGAGATCGCAGGCAAGAATGGCGATTTCAATCACGAATACCTGGAAAAGATCATCGGCCTGCTTGGACTGAAAGGCCGCTTACACCATCGACCTAGCGAACTCTCCGGCGGCGAGCAACAGCGCGTCGCCCTGGCACGCGCATTGATCAATCACCCGGCGCTGATCCTCGCCGATGAGCCGACAGGGAATCTCGATACCAAGAATTCCAGCGTAGTGCTCAACATGCTGCGGCAATCCAATCAGGAGCTCGGACAGACCGTCCTGATGATCACCCACAACCCTGATGCAGCCGCCATCGGCGATCGCATCATTCATATGCGCGACGGAGAGATCGTCGATTGATGGAGAAGGCTTCCAAGCAGCGCTCTCCGAAAAAACGTCAGCCGCTTGTTCCACACAATAGGGAGATGACTGTGCCGATCCTCGCGGGCACGGCGGCCACCGATTACGAACGCTATCTGCGGACCGACGAACTTCTCTCGCTGCAAAAGGCGCCTGAACACCGCTCGCATCCCGATGAGCTGATGTTTCAGGTTGTGCATCAGGCATCGGAGCTGATTCTGAAGGGTACTGCCAATGAGCTTGAACGCGCGCGCGAATCAACTGCCGCTGGCGATTACACTCGCGCAATCAAGCTGATGGATCGGGCATTCCGTCTGCTCGATCGCGCGATCGATTTGTTGAACGTTCTCGAGACACTCACGCCATACGAGTATCACGTGATCCGCGCCGGATTGGGACATGGCAGTGGCCTCGACTCTCCCGGGTTTCTCTCTCTCCTGCACCTTGCTCCCAGATTGGGCCAAGCATTTTTCCATCAGCTAGACAGGGCCGGCATTACCGCGGAAGAACTGTATCGCCGTAGCGGTGAGTTTTTATCCCTTCATGAAGTCGCCGAGAAGCTGCTGGACTTCGATGAGCGCATGCAGCTCTTCCGCTTTCATCACATGAAACTCGCGCATCGCATTATCGGAGGCGACGTTCTAGGCACCACCGGACGTCCCGTCGATATCCTTCGGCAACGCCAAGAACATGTGCTCTACCGCGAGTTGTGGGAGGTGAGGAACGAAATCACCGCGCGCGTAAACGCAGAGACGCACATGAAAGGGCAGGGCCACGGGAGAGAAGAAGGATCACGGGCGTGAGTCTAGCGCTCAGAGCAGGGCTCAGCCGATCTTTGTCATCGTGAACGCACCGCTGGTACATCCCGATGCTCCGGCGGGAAAGCTAAACGTGCCGGTCGCGCTGGTGCTCAGATACCCCAAACTTCCCGTCCCCATAATGGTGCCGGTCGACGAGCCTGAGACAAATCCAACGGATACAGTCAAATTGGAACTTGCACTCGACGTGACTTGTCCGGTAACAGTGAAGGTTGTTCCGGTCGCGGCAATTGCTGGAAAGCAGGATCCCGATGGGTTATTCACACCCGTCACCATCCCGCTGAGTGAATTCCCATTTTGGCTAAAGTTGATGGTCAACGTAGTGCTCGGCATGGTTGATCCTGCAGCGAAGACAGCATTCCAGGTGCCGGTTACAACCGCAGTCTGGTTGGCGCCGGTCATGGAAGAAGAATAATTTCCGCAGGCGCTCAATCCGGCTGCTGCGATCACCAGCAAGAACCTAAATACCTTCACGCTCGAAGCCCCCATCTACTTCACACGTAAATCTTACGGAGCTTCGCGCTCCTTGCACCTATTTTTGTGACGAGGTGGATGGGACGAACGCTCTCGCTGACGATCTGTCAGGACGCAACGTCTTCAATCAAAAACATCAAGCCAGGTTGATAGTTCCGATTTGGATTTTTAATTGGTCGTTGACCAGCTCTGGTTAATCTAATCAGGGCATGAGTGAATCGATTTTGAAGCGCTATATTTTTGCCAGCGATTTTGATCAAACACTTACTTTCAACGATTCGGGATACGTGCTAAGCGAGATGCTCGGCATACGGACGGAAGAGTTCGAGCGCAAGGCGCAGGGCATGGCACGGTTGAACCTGGTGCAGCAGGGCGCGGAGCTAGCCTATTTGCTGCTGCACGATCCTGAGTTCAACTCGAAGGTGCGCAAAGAACACTTGTACGAGGTAGGCAGACAAATTCGCTTGAAAGAAAACATCAAGCTGCTCTACAAAATTCTCGAGAGCGGCATCGAAGGCTATCACTTCGACTTTTATGTTCTTTCCGCGGCACCGGCAGAGGTGATCTACTCTGCCCTGGAAGGAATCGTGCCGGACGGTCACATTTTCGGAACTAAATTTGTATACGACGCGGAAGGACGCATCGAGCGTCTAGAGCGCGCGACGGCAGGCTACGGCAAAGTCGCAGTACTCGATCAGTTGCAGACTTCGTTACAGATCGCGCCCGACCACATCGTGTATGTGGGGGACGGCAGCTCCGACATTCACGTCATGCTCCATGTAAACATGGGCGACGGATTCACCATTGCTGTGTCAGAAGCCGAGCACGTAGCGCACATTGCCAAACGTACACTGCTGAGCAGCAGCGCCCTGGCAGTGCTCGCCCCCATTCTGGAAGAGATCGCCGGCTGCCCGCGATTGAAGATTCGTCAACTATTCGAATCTCACGGATTGTTAGTGCAGGAATGGGACCAGGTCCGAACCGACTGGCTCACGCTGCGTTCACCTGAATCGGAGGCCGCGCAAGCGGCCACCGTGTAAGACTCGCTTCACGGAAATCTCTCGCGCTCACTGAAAGGAACAGGCGTCCACAAAGTCCACACAGTCCACTTTCTCCATCGCGGGCCAAGTGGACGAAGTGGACACAATGGACCCGTTAATTCTGCTTGGCTGCCTTCTCTGCCAGCCGGCGCAGAAAGAAAAACCGCGGATTCAGGTGCTTGGCAATGTCCGGAAGGAACTCATTCATTAGATTCCATGCCGCGTCGGAGCCGATGCTCACGAAGATCCGACTTGAAATCGCACCCGGGCTCTCATCGCGCTCGAAGTGATAAGTCGTTTCGAGGATGGCTGATGAAGTGGTGCCGACGAACTCGGCATAGTTGAACATCGGCTTCCCTAAATCGGAACGAGCTATCACCACTCGCGAAAGCGCATAAAAAATGCGCTTGGTTGTGCTTGATCCCGGGTCGCGATGGTAGTGCGGGTCCTGATTCGCGAGGGAGGAAACCAAGAACGTCGAGAAAAATTCATTGAGGCCGTCGTCGGCCATCGACATGCCGAAGCGCTGCCCGAAGCCGCTCCAGCCGGTGCCAAACGCGGAAGTAGGACTACTGGTCACGTTCGAGATCTCGGAGTCGAGCGCCGTGCCTCCAATGTTCACAGGATCAGAGAAGTTCCTGAGCGCGAGCCGGAACTTGCCTGCTGGAGTCAGGGGAGCCCTGCGCCAGAGGTCCTCGCTTTCGATCCGGCTTTGCAGTTGTCCGGCCAGATGCGCGAGGTGGTCACAGTTTCGGCTGTTGGCGACGGCGTAGGTCGGAATGGGTGGCTCGATTGTTTCCGGCGTTCCCGAGTTAGGACCAAATGACTGGGCTGACAGCTCCTTGATTGCTTCTGTCGAAAACATGAATGCGGCGGCAAGAATCACGGGTAAGGCACTGCGACGCCCGCGGTTGTGCCGACGAAAAGCTGCATTGGACTTCAGCAACATCTCGTCCTGGAGCGCGTCGGCCATGGCTGTCTTTTTATGCTCGAATTGCCGTTCTTTTACAAGATGACCGAAGGCTTGTAGCAGGATGTACAGAGGCCAGACCTCGATCTGGCCTCTGTACAATCGCGCTAGCGCGGGTTCTCGTCTTTCACGATTGCCTTCGCCGTTTCTGCCGTGTGATCGCCAACGCTCTTCCCCGAAGAGTCAGCCGTTGTCGAAGAGTCGATCTTTGCTGTTTCCACGACCTGGCCCTCTTTGTTCGAGTCGGTCGTCGCGCTCTCAACTGCCTCGTCGGACTTCTTGGACTCGATCTTCACTGTGGCCAGAATCCTCTCCAGTTCAGCGAACACGTTCTTGTGCTCGGAGATCGATGCAACACCGGCATCCTGCTTGGAATCAGCATTCACCAACATGCCGAACTCGTAGCAGGCGCCTTTATCCACCGAAGTTCCCGGCACGAAGCGATGGTAGTACCGGATCACACTCTGATCGTTCTGCTTATCAAGTTCGGAGTACTCCACGCCACGGAAGCTCGTCTTCAATCCGGGCGTGGATACTGGTTGCTGACTGGCAGAGCCGTCGGTTGAGGGTTCGTCCGAACCGGTTTGGGATTCGGCAGGAAACTGGCTGCACTGATCGGCTGTCAGTTCCTCATTCACGTTCAGAAGAAAGAGATCGCCCAGTTCATCTTTCTTGTTGCTGGGCAATTCGACCGCTGCGAGCGTTAACCCGCCAGGGCCGACGTAGCTCATTGGCAACCGATCCTGCGAAGTCGAGTCCTTCTCAGCTTTCTCGCCCGCCTTCAGCACTGCCTTGCGCGGATAGAGGAAAGAAACTCCGGAATCAGAGTCCTTGAAGGTCCGAACCGAGGCCCTCTTGACCGGACCCTTGATCGACTTCTTTTTTCCCATTTCGGGCTGGTTTACCGCGACCGGCATCGTGCTCGGCGCTGTTTCCGCGAGGTTCTGGTTGGAGACGCTCTGCGGAACCGGCTGGTTCTGGCTCGCGTTTTGGTTGTTGCTCTTGCTCTTTCCGCACCCGGCAGTGCCGAGGGCGAAGGCGGTTATCAGCAAAGCAGCGAATGAGGCATGCACTGTTTTGCCACTGGGAACGACGCGCGTCACCGCGTTGGCCGCGCCGTTCATTGAAGTTGAAGGAATCAGGTTGAAGTGTTTCACGTTGTCAGCTCCGCTGCTTGCGCAGTCGGCCTCACAGGTGCAAGGCTGGTTCCAACAGAAGGTGCATTGATTCCACGTGAGATATCGAATCATCGTGAGCCGAAGCGCGTTCAGACGATACACGGCCGTGTCACAGCACACACAAAGTCCTGAACGAATGGCTTCTCGTACAATCCCGCTATGGCCAGCGATCGCGAGATTCTCGCGCGAATTGCGCGGCAGCCGAACCAGGCTGCCGGACTCAAGCAGCTCGTGCGCGAGCTGGGATTGAGCGGCGGCCCGGAGCGGCGCGACCTCGAGCATCGTCTGCAGAAGCTGATTGATCGCGGTGAACTTGTCAGCACCGGCCGCGACCGGTTTGCGCTCCCGACCGCGGCAGCTAAAAAAAACATGGTGGCCGGCGAGCTATCGGTGCATCGCGACGGCTATGGCTTCGTGCGTCCGCGCGATCCAGCGGTGCGCGACCGGATTCAGGGCGATATCTATATTTCTCCGCGGGACATGAATGCCGCGATGAGCGGCGACTCGGTGCTGGTCGAGCTCGGACCGGGTCGCGGAGACGGCCGCACCGAAGGCGTGATCGTCAAGGTGATGGGCCGCGCTCATCCGACGGTTGTGGGAACGTTCCATTATGGCGATCGCTATAACTACGTCCAGCCCATGGACGACCGGCTTGCTGATCCGATCATGATTCCGCACGGCATGGAAACTCCCGAATCTACAGCGAGGGAGGGCCATGCTCCCTCACCACACGCACCCGGCCGCGAGTCGCGTCATCGCGTAATCGGCAAAGAAGCCCGACGTACTCAGCACGCCGATCTCGAAGGCATGGTCGTGGATGTCGAGATCATGCAGTGGCCCTCAGGCACGCAGAGCGCGCGCGGCAAAGTTATCGAGGTGCTTGGTTATGAAGATGATTTCGGCGTGGATGTCGAGATCGTCATTCGCAAGCACCATATTCCGCATGTCTTCCCAGCAGAGGTATTGGAGGAGGCTGAAGCATTTACGGCGGTGCTCGAGCGCCGCGAGATCACTCGTCGCAACGACTATCGTGACTTGCCGATCGTGACCATCGATGGCGAGACCGCTCGCGACTTCGACGATGCTGTGCTCGTCCGCAAGCTGGCGAATGGCAACTACGAACTGCAGGTGCATATCGCCGATGTCGCTCATTATGTGACAGACGGATCGGCGATTGACGCAGAAGCCCGGGTGCGTGGAACGTCGGTCTATTTCCCAGATCGGGCTGTGCCCATGCTTCCGCTCGAGCTCTCGACGGACTACTGCAGCCTGCGTCCGCAGGTTGAGCGGCTGGTACTTTCCTGCGTAATGGAAATCGACCATGCCGGCGAGATCGTGGGCTACGAGCTGCACGAAGGCGTGATTCGCTCGGCCGCTCGCATGACCTACAACGAAGTGCAGGCGATCCTCGACGGCGATGACAGCATGCGCAAACAGTACGCACATCTCGTAGGCGAGTTCCAGCGCATGGAGGAGCTAGCGAAGATTCTCAATCGCAAGCGCGAGAAGCGCGGCTCCATTGACTTCGACATGCCCGAGCCGGTCATCGAATTCGATGAAGCCGGCCTGATGCGTGGAGTCACGCGCTCGGAACGCAAATTTTCCCATCGCATCATCGAAGAGTTCATGCTTGCCGCCAACGAGTGCGTCGCCGGATATCTAGAAAGCCATGACATCGCTTCGCTATATCGCATTCACGAGAAGCCCGATGCAAAGAAGGTCTACGACTTCGAACTTCTCGCCGCCGCTTTCGGATACTCGCTCGGTGTATCGCTGCCCGTGAGGCGGTTTCAAACGCGCGGAGAGCGTCGCGAGCGCCATGGCAGCGGACGCAATCCTCGCCAGCATGAGATTCCCGAAGAGATACACATCACGCCGCGCATGTACCAGAAGCTCACACAGAAGATTGCGGGCAAGCCGGAAGAGCGCATTCTTTCGTACCTGATGCTGCGCTCGCTCAAGCAGGCGCGCTACTCGGAAGAGAACGAAGGGCATTTCGCGCTGGCAGCGCCGACCTACACGCACTTTACCTCTCCCATTCGCCGCTACCCTGATTTGATTGTTCACCGCATTCTGAAAGCAGTGCTCAACGATGGACGAACTGGACATGATGGACAGCGTGGAGACCATGAACAACGTGGATCCGGGCGCCCTCGCCCGGGTGTTTCGCATTCAGCCGAGAATGCCTCGCCCTGGTCGAAGCGCAGAGAAAAAGAGGAGAAGCACAACAAGCACCTGACCGAAATCATTTCCCTCGATGAACTCCACGACATCGCTGTCGACTCCAGCATGACCGAGCGCCGCGCCGACGAAGCCGAGCGCGAGCTGATCGAGTGGAAAAAGATCAAGTTCATGCAGGACAAGATCGGCGATGAGTTCCCGGCCCTGATCGTGAGCGTGACCAAGTACGGGCTGTTCGTCGAGATCGAAGACCTGTTCGTCGAAGGACTGGTCCCGATCGGTTCGCTCTCCGACGATCGCTACACCTATCGCGAGAACACGCGCCAGATCATCGGCGACCGTTCCGGACACGCGTACTCCATTGGCGATCGCGTGCAGGTCATTCTTGACCGGATTGATCGTGTACAGCGGAAATTGCAGTTCGCAATTCTTGAAGAGCGAAAAACCGAGAAGCGAACACGAAGGGCACGAAGGTAAGGACTAAAGGTCACGGAGAACATCTTTTTGACATCTCTCTTTGCCTCCGTGACCTTCGTGTTCGCCCTTCTCGGGTTCCTGTAAAATGATTTGTTTACCCACGGAGGAAAGTAGAAGCACATGGCACATATGGTGCGGTGCGTGAAGTATGGCCGGGAGATGGAGGGCCTCGACGAACCGCCTTTCGACAACGAACTCGGCCAAAAGATCTACGAAAATGTCTCGAAGCAAGCGTGGGCTGATTGGGGCGAGCACCAGAAGATGTTGATGAACGAATACCGGCTGCAGCCCTGGAAAAGAGAAGCGCAGGAGTTTCTGGCGCAGCAACTGCAGGCGTACTTCTTCGGCGAAGGTTCTCAATTGCCGCAGGAATACGTCCCGCCTTCAAGATAGAATTTGGCAATAGCTCCCCCACCCGTAATCGAACTGCGCCCGCCGCAGCTCTCTGCCAACACATGGCCGGAACTTCTTCGCCGCCACTGGCCCGCGTGGATGGCTATTGTCCTCATCTTCTGCTTCGTTTACGTAGGATCACTTTCTTCGCCTGCGATTTTCGATGATGCCGACGCCACCCACGCTGAAGCCGCGCGCGAGATGGTTGCGACGCACGACTGGATAACACTGCACGTAGACGGCATTCGCTATTTGGAGAAGCCGCCGCTCCCATATTGGCTCGTCGCATCGTGCTATGAACTGTTCGGAGTTTCTGAAACTGCGACTCGGCTGCCAACGGCCATCACTATTCTTCTATTAATGCTGCTCGCAGCCGATTGGGCAAGGCGCGCTTTTGGTGCGCGCGCCAGCATCTATGCGGCGCTGTTCGTAGTGACAGCAATCGGTTTCTATCTCTTCACGCGCATTCTGATTCCCGAAGCGCTGCTCGCGCTCACGATTTCGGGAGCATTGTATTTGTCGCTGCTGGCGCTGGATCGCGGAAATGGCTCGTGGCTTTGGTATGCGGCTTACGTGTGCTTGGCGCTGGCTGTGCTTGCCAAGGGATTGGTCGCGATTATCTTCGTAGGCGGCACTCTGATCGGATACTTGCTCGTCACTGGCGAGTGGAAGCGCTGGCGCGAGTTTCATCTGTTCACCGGCACGCTACTGTTTTTATTGATCGCGGCTCCCTGGCACATCCTTGCCGGCATTCGCAACACAGGCTTCTTCTGGTTCTACTTCATTAACGAGCACGTGCTGCGGTTTCTCGGCAAGCGCTATCCGAAGGACTACAACAAGCTGCCCGCGATCGCTTATTGGACTCTGCACTTCGTCTGGCTGTTTCCGTGGAGTCTCTTCCTCGCACGTGTAATCGAGAACTTGCGCCAACGCGCGAAAGAGCGCATTCCCACTGAATGGAGTTTTGCAGATCGCACGCGCATGATCTGCCTGGTGTGGTCGGGGCTGATTCTGGTCTTCTTCGCGATCTCGACCAATCAGGAGTACTACACATTTCCGGCGTATTTGCCGTTGCTCCTGCTCGCCGCTGACGCGCTGAGCGCCGAACGCCTTCGCAGTCGCTGGAGCACGGTCGCGTACGCAATGCTTTCCATTCTGGGAACTGCAGCCGGTGTTGCATTGATCGCAGGTGTTTGGTCTTCGCGGCACTTGCCGGTTCCACCTGACCTCGGGGCTGTGCTCGCCGACCGCCGCGTAGCCGACAACACTCTCTCGATGTCCAAGTTCTTCGATTTGACCGGAGCAGCGTTTGCCGGATTGCGTCTTCCAGCGCTGCTCGCAGCTTTCGCTCTGCTGCTCGGACCGTTGTTTGCTCTCATCGTTCATCGGCGCTCATCGCGAACCGCAGTTTGGACACTCGCCATCAGCTCAGCGACGTTTCTATTTGCTGCACATATCGCTCTGGTCCGATTTGGTCCATTCATGTCGTCTCGAATTCTTGCGCGCGATATTCAGCGCGAGCTTCGTCCCGATGACAAAGTGATGATTTACGGCGACCAGGCCTATGGCTCCTCCCTGACGTTTTATCTGCAGCGCCAGGTGTTGCTCGTGAACGGACGCAGCACTTCCCTGCTCTGGGGATCCAAATATCCTGACGCTCCGCACATATTCCTGAACAGTCAAGATCTGCTTAAGGAATGGCGCGGTTCCAATCGCGTGTTCCTATTCGTTACTGCGGATGACAGTGACAAAGTCAGGGCGATCTTGGGAAATGACACGCGTGTCTTCGCAGAAGTCTCTGGCAAGCAGATTCTGAGTAATCAATAGTCTGCGCAGCCTATTGCCTATGCTTGTCGCCTATTGCCTTTTTCCAAATACTTCCTTCAACAACGACGTGGTCTGGGCCATGGGATCTTTGCGGATCTTCGCTTCTTCCTGCGCCATTACATAGAAGAGACCATCGATGGTTTTGCCGACGACATAATCGTCGATATCAAAGTTCTGGCTGGCGACTACGCGGGCGGCCATCGGATTCTTCATCAGCTGATCGTACTGGCGCACCACGCCGACGTTCTCCATTGCCTGATGCACAATCGGCGCGAAAGCTTCGCTGAGCTGGCCCGAACTCTGCCGCTTGAAATAATCTGTGGCCGCGGTATCACCGCCTGAAAGAATCTGCCGCGCATCCGCAAAGCTCATTCGTGTGACGGCATCGAGGAAAATCTGCTTCGCGGCAGGTGTGGCCTGTTCGGCTGCGCGGTTCATGCCGACTTCAAGCGCGTCCACCTGCGATCCCATCCCGATCAGGCGCATACCATTGCCAACTTTTCTGAGCTTGTCGGGCAACAGAATTTTGATCGCCTCGTTCTCGAGGAAGCCATTCGGACGTCCCGTCGAGGTCACTGCCTTGCGCGTGCTTATGGTTAGCGCTTCCTTTAAGCCCGCAACGATCTTGTCGTTTGTCAGCCCGCTAGGAGTAGTTGAGCGCGCTGCTTTCGCGCGGTGGAAAATCTTGTCGAGTGTCGATTGCGCCTCACAGACCTGCAATGCAACAACCGACACGAGCGCGGGGATCAGGATAGAGGCAGCTTTTTGAGCCAGAGACGAAGTACGCATGGAGTTGTCATGAGAATAGCCAGCCTGGAGCCTGCGCAATAGACACGAGAGGTCATGACCTCGTGTTCTCATTTATCAAAATCGAACTGCCGCACATTCTTCGGCGTTGTAGGCTGTGAACGCCCGAACGGCTGATCCTGATGCTTACCAATCTTCTAAGTCTGCTTCTTCTATTTGCAATACAAGCGGCGCCGGCCCCGAAGCCCTCGCCGAATCTGGCGGGAATCGCCCATGTTGCGTTTCACGTAACCGACGTTCCCAAATCGCGCGAGTTCTATCACACGCTTGGATTCGAAGAGGCGTTCGCGTTCAACGATCCCGGCAAGCCGTCCGTGTCATACGTGAAGGTGAACGATCGCCAGTACATCGAGCTGTACCAGCGCAAAGACGAATCGCAGCCTCTGGGGCTGATGCACGTCTGCTATGAAGCGAGCGATCTCGAGTCGCTCCACGCCTACTACGCTGAGCAGGGAGTGGACGCGCCTGCCCCTCGCAAAGCTCGAGCCGGCAATCTTCTGTTCGTCCTACACGATCCGGAAGGACAGACCGTCGAATTCACGCAATACATGCCCGGCTCACTGCACTATGAAGCACGCGGCAAGCATTTGGGAGCGAATCGCATTGCGGAGCAGATGGTTCGACCGACCGTTCCCGTGAAAGATCTCGAAACTGAACACTCGTTTTTTAAGAAGCTGGGTTTCGAAGATGCTGGTTCCCAGAATGGAATTCGCTTGCTCTTGCCCGGAGGTTCCGGTGAAGGAATTCAACTTCGGAGCAATAGCGCGCCAACCGAAGTTGTCTTTGGGGTCCCAGATGTGAAGCGCGCGGCCGGCGAATTGCGCAAACGCGGTTTGAAACCGCAGGAGCATGCCGGTTTACTTTCGGTGAGCGATCCGGATGGGGTTGTAATTGTGCTTGCGCGCGTCAAAGCTTCGCAGTGACTCGGGATCATACGATCCAAGCCACCCGGGATGCTACGGCCGGGCTATTCCTGCTCGTGCCGCAAACGGCGCGGCACTTCCCGAACTACCCAAACACGCGGCTCACACGACATCTGAATTATTTTGTTGACTGTTCTATACAACTAGTACATTATATCTTCGCATGGCTCCCACGCTTACAAAACGAAAGCCGTTCCGGTTCGAGCTTGATCTGCACAGCGGCGTTCCCGTCTACAGGCAGATCATCGATCAGGTCACGGGAGGCCTCGCCTCTGCAGCACTCACGGCAGGAGATCAGCTTCCGACGGTGCGCCAGCTTGCGGTGGACCTGTCGATTAATCCGAATACGGTCATTCGCGCCTATCGCGAGCTGGAAATCCGTGGAATTCTGGAGACTCAGCAAGGGACAGGAACCTTCATCAGTAAGCAGAAGGTGAATCACAACGACGCTGACCGGCGCCGCCGCCTGGATCAACTCGTTGCCGATTTTGCGGCGCGCGCGGGCGCAGCCGGTTTTACCGTCGAAGAGTTAATTGAGCAACTCGAAGAGATGCGGAGCAAAGTAAGAAAGCGAAGGTGACTTATGTGGAACATCAATCGAAATCGGATCAGCGGCACGGCGCTGGCGCTATGTGCCATCTCCATTGGGATTGGATTTGCGCTGATGATGGCGCTGGGCAGCCGCACGGCTTTCTATGTGTGGCTGGCGGTGGGAATTTATCTCTTGTTTGCCATCAAGGTTGCTGATCAGTGGGAGAAGGTGGCCGTGCTGCGCTTCGGACGCTACCTTGGGTTGCGCGGACCGGGGCTGTTCCACGTCGTTCCCATTGTGGATCGCCTGAGCCGCTTTGTCGACCAACGTATCCGCGTCGCCAGCGTGACCGCTGAATCCACGCTTACACGCGATACTGTCCCGGTAAACGTCGATGCGATCGTCTTCTGGATGGTGTGGAACGCAGAGAAGTCCATTCTCGAGGTCGAGGACTTCGTCCAGGCGATCACCATGAGCGCACAGACCGGACTGCGCGAGTCGATCGGACGTCATGAGCTGGCGCAGATGATCACCGAACGTGAAATGCTCGGCCGCGAGTTGCAACGCATTCTCGATGAAAAGACCAACCCTTGGGGAATCACGGTGCAATCTGTCGAGATCCGTGATGTTCGTATTCCCCAGGCGCTTGAAGATGCGATGTCGCGCCAGGCGCAGGCAGAACGCGAGCGTCAGGCACGTATTATTCTCGGCCAGGCAGAGACGGAGATCTCCGAGAAGTTCTCCCAGGCCGCAGCTACGTATCAGGACAATCCCGTCGCGCTGCATCTGCGCGCGATGAACATGTTGTACGAAGCGATCAAGGAGCGTGGCTCAATGGTGATCGTCCCTTCGTCGGCGGTAGAAACGATGGGTTTGGGCGGAAGTCTTGCAACGGCAGCGCTGGCTAAGGCGCCCGGCGCATAAAGGAGGCACTATGAAAACGAACTTGAGATTGCTTCCGGTTGTTTTGCTCTTTGCTGTAGTCGCCACTGCTCAGACTGGAAAGAGTGTTGCCGGATCAGCGTTTGCTGGAGCATGGCGAGGAAGCAGCAATGGGCTACCCTCAATCGATCTCAAGATCGAAAATGCCGGGTCGAAGCTCGCGGGTACAGCGGTCTTCTATTTGCAAACGCGGAAAGATGAAAGCGAGCCGTGGCGCGTTGCAAGTGAAGCCACACTGCCGATGCTGAGTCCGACTGTGCAAGGAAAGAATCTGATGTTTGAGGTCCCACATCACACCTGCCATGGATGCACGGACTACGGCCCCAACGTCAGATTCGAGATGGAACTCACCGGCCAAAACGAAGCGCGCCTGGTTAGGTTCAGCGATTCTGGCGAGCAACGCGACACTGTGAAATTGGTCCGCAAGTAGTAGGCCGAAGAAGCGACTCCGCCGATGGTTCTCGATCGGAGCCGCTGTTGCGCGCAACTGGCGGCCAGAGCTGCGACTTAATCGCCTGAAGGCATTAACGCGACTTCATCCTCCTCGATTGCAGGAAAGCTTTCCGGCGCATCGAAGCTCGGCGCCGATCGATTTGTGTGTGAGTGGCCATTGCCGTTCGTGAGGTGACCGTTGGTTCGGATCGCGCCTGCACGATGATTGGTCGGCGTCGCCTCGAACTGCTCTGCTTCCGTGGATCCTGCCAAGGCGCCCGTTGATGTTTGTCCGGACGAGATGACGCTAGCAACCGCATCAAAATACCCGGTTCCCACGAAACGCTGATGCTTTACTGCGCCGTAGCCATGCTTCTCAGCCATTTGGAATTCGCGCTGCTGGAGCTGCGAGTAGGCTGACATTCCGTTATGCGCATAGTCACGCGCCAACTCGAACATCGAGAGATTCAGCGCGTGGAATCCAGCGAGCGTTACGAACTGGAACTTGTAACCCATCTTGCCTAGCTCGCGTTGGAACTCGGCGATTTCGGCTTCCGAGAGCTTCGCCTTCCAATTGAATGATGGCGAGCAGTTGTAAGCAAGCAACTTGCCTGGGAACTCCGCGTGAATAGCGTCGGCAAAGCGGCGCGCTTCTTTCATATTCGGTTCTGAGGTTTCGCACCAGATCAGGTCGGCATACGGAGCATAGGCGAGACCGCGAGCGATAGCCGCGTCGAGTCCACCGCGCATGCAGTAGAAGCCTTCCACGGTGCGGGCCCCGGTGATGAACTCGCGATCGCAAGGATCGCAGTCACTGGTGAGCAGTTGTGCCGAATTGGCGTCAGTGCGCGCGACTACCAGCGTCGGCACTCCGAGAACATCGGCAGCGAGTCGGGCTGCGGCTAACTTCTGAACAGCTTCCTGAGTGGGAACGAGAACCTTCCCACCAAGATGTCCGCACTTCTTGGCGGAAGAAAGCTGATCTTCGAAATGGACGGCAGCCGCGCCGGCTTCGATCATGGCTTTCATCAACTCGAAAGCGTTCAGGCATCCGCCGAAGCCGGCTTCGGCGTCGGCGACAATGGGCAGCATCCAATCGATTCCGTCGCGGCCTTCGCTGTGGGCGATCTGGTCGGCGCGTAGTAGCGCGTTGTTGATGGCGCGTACGACGGCAGGCACGCTGTTCGCCGGATAAAGGCTCTGGTCGGGATACATCTGCCCGCTCAGGTTGGCATCGGCTGCCACTTGCCATCCGCTAAGATAGATCGCCTTCAGACCAGCGGCAGCCATCTCGACGGCCTGGTTTCCCGTCAGTGCGCCGAGTGCGGCGACGTAGGGCTCGTCGTGCAAGAGTTTCCAGAGCTTCTCGGCGCCGGTGCGGGCCAACGAGTACTCGATTCGGACGGTTCCCCGCAAGCGATCAACGTCCTGATTTGAATACGGACGAGTAATGCCCGCCCATCGTGTACTATTCCCGTTTTCATTTGTTTGCTGCGTCCGAATCATACGTTCTCTCCCAGCCGAGGATTTGCTTAATTGCCTCAAGCGCACCTCATTAGAAGCCGGAATCGAGCGGAGAGCAATGCCGGTAGCCCGATTCGGACTAGTCATTCAAGGGACCATATCCCCGTTGCAATAATCGTGTAAGCAATTGCATATGATGCACTTATATTTACATTTAGATCTGCAGCAAAGTGCACCAGATGTTCCAGGTGGACCGTTGTGGATGAGAGCGGTACAATCCCGCCATGGCCGAATTGCTGGCTGACCTCAATCGCGATCTGAACAGAGCTTTGCGCGTACGCTCCATCGGAGAGGGGTTTCGACTTCTCGAAAGCTCCTCGGCCGTTGTCGAGCGGGCAGAGTCGAGCGAAGAGGATGCAGCATCACTGGTGCTCTGCGTGGCCGAGTGGGTCGATGCAGGCTACTCGGACCACCGGTTGATCGAATCTTTGCTCTCGCGTTTTTCCCTGGACCACCGGCGGCGGATGCCGCTTTCCGAGTACCTGCTGCTACGCATGGCCGAGGCATTTTCCTGCATCGCGAAGGAAGACGCAGATTCCGCGATCTCCCTCCTGCAATTTGTGCTACAGGCTGAGCGCGAACTAAACGATCCGCGGCTGATGGTCCTGTGCCATTTCTGGAAAGGCCGAGCGCACCGAAAAAAAGGGGAGTACGAGGCGGCACTGCACGACATCGCCGAAGCTCGACGCCTCGCCAATCGAGTGAAAGAATCCAAGCTCACGGCTCTGATTCACATTCAGGAGGGTTGGATTGATTTCCAGCTTGGTCGTCCCAAAGAGGGACTGCGTGTTCTCGATCAGGCCGAGGCTGAACTGAAGCAGACCGATGACTATCTGGCGCTCGGCAACATCGAATCGGCTCGTGGACGGATCGTGCGCCGCTCGGGTGAATACGCTCAGGCGCTGCATCATTTCGATCGCGCCGTAGCCGTGTACGCGCAGCGCTATCCCAATCACCGCAATCTTGCGCGTGCATTGGTGAATGCCGCCTACGTGAAGCGCTTGATTGCGCTGCAGCTTCGCAAACAGATTGACGCGCGCGCCGCAGGCTCAACCAAATCCGGCGATTGCGAATCGCGCGGCGGCGCTCATGCTCGGTACACGAAGCTCTGTCGCGATGCTCTTGAACAACTTCATCGCGCTGGAGAAATCTACGCACACCATCAGCACCACGGCGGCACCGGCACGGTGCTGGTCAACGCCGGCCAGCTCCACCTCGATCAAGGAGACATCGATCGCGCCGCGCATGAAGCGCTGAAAGCGTACGAACTGGCGCAACAGAAGCACGATCACATTCTCATGGCACGCGCTCGCGTGCTGCAGTCTGCCGCAGAAAACGCCCGCGTGGAGGATGAAACCGAGGATTCCGATTTAGCACTCCAGGCAAATCTTGCGCGTCAATATGCTGAGGAAGCCATTGCGCTCGCGACGCAAACCGAAAACCGGCGTTTGAAGGCCGGAGCGTATCTCGCGCGCGGCAGTGCAGCAGCAAATGACTTTTTTCAGGATTGGGAAGATGCGAAGAAATATGTCGAGCTTGCCTCCGCGCTGGTCGGCAGCGAGGACCGCGATCATCTCTGGGAAGAGATGGCGATGCTGAAGGCGCGAATCCTGCGCGTTTCGAAGATTGATGACACGCTGCGCACCTGGTCGGAAGGCATGCTTGGAGACAAGACCTTCCAGCAAGTCACAGAAGAGTTCGCCGAGATCGTGATCCCAAAAGTGTGGGCACGCGAAGGACGAAAAGTTCTGCGTGTGGCGAAGAAGCTGTCGATCTCTCCCAAGAAGGTCCGCCGAATCCTGAGAAATGCTGGATTACTCACGGCAGAGCGATAAATCACCTAAGCGATTGCGAAACCGGACGGCAGAAGGACGACTACCCGCACGGCGGGAAACCCCGCGCATCGAACAGCACGATGAGCGGGGCACCCCACTGGATTGTTGCTGATTTATGCGACTTTGCTGCTTGCGGTCTTCAGGCACGCAGCGACATCGCCCAGGACCTTGTCATAATCGGCGGTGGTGGCGCGTTCTACGTGAATGCGAGCGCCTTTGATTCCGGCCTCTTCCACCAGTCGCTTGAAGTCGAACTGAACAAAGTTTTCAACTTGCTGTCGCGTGAGGAACGCGATAGGAACACTGGCCGACTGGCCGGATGAGGTCTCGATTCGTACGTTGTAGGGAAATTCTGGCTGCTGCGCTTCTGTATTCATGCACCACCTCCAAAAGGGGCCGGGGAATTTCGCTTCGAGAGCGAATGGAAGTGGCGGCAAAGCGAATCTACCACAGGTTGGTCCGCAGACCGAGTAAGAAATTCTACTGATGGGTCACATTCGTGAGCCGACCGCATACCGTACGAAGTAGTCCCGAGGAGTACACGGTTCAAGAATCCCGCACGCCGCAGAGCATCGGCTTGATGTCGACGATAGGTGTGCCGTCGATCGCTTCGATAGGGCCGATCAGCAGCCGGTTT